>ERZ1370068.2191-contig-135_pt1 | contig 32937 bp, 24 predicted proteins | sample MGYA00561227_ERZ1370068 | MGnify/ENA primary metagenome ERZ1370068 (study PRJEB38410, sample SAMEA6850437) | metagenome | study: Metagenomic assessment of the ecological functions of the soil: analysis of the soil microbiota associated with the...
GGCTTGTAGGTGAACGTCCGGAAGAGCTCGGCCTGATCGCCCATGTGCGGATCGGCCTCGCCCATGAGGGGCCCGAGGTGCTTGATGAAGCCCGACTGTCCGGGTGGGATCACGTTCTCGCCGCGGATCGGCTTTCCGAGCTCGAGCGCCTGCATGTAGGTGCTGCGGTTCTCCGACGGCGCCTTGCCGAACGCCGTCGGCTTCGTGCCGATCGCGAGCAGGTTGCTCGCGAAGTTGTCGAGGCAGTCGAAGTCGAGATCGACCGGCGGCTGCCAGCCCCACGCCGTCGGGTCGGACGTGCCGAAGCCGTGCACGGCGTCCGAGCCCGCGCACGTCCCGAAGCCCATCTCGGGCAGCGGACCGGCGCCCGCGAGGCAGCGCGATCGCGTCGTTCAGGCTCTCGACGATGATCTGGTCCCGGTGCCCGCCGAAGTAGTCGCCCGTGTAGTGCTGGCGGCACGCCGGAGGCGGCGCCGCGCAGGATGTGCAGCAGCATGTTGTAGGTGGTCTCGCCGAGGTAGTCGTTGCCGTCGATCGACGTGTCGGTGAAGTCGACGGTGCCGACGAACGCGCGCCCGGCGAGCTGCCGCCGCCCCAGAGGTTCTGCTTGAGGGCGTACCACCACTGGAAGAAGATCGACATGCCGGGCTGGCCGCGCGACGGATGGTACGGCCGGGTTGTAGTGCCCGTTCGCGAAAATCTGCGAGGTATCGGCCAGGTACGCGTTCCAGTCGCCGAGGATCTGCACGACCTGCGCGAGCGTCGGATGCGCGCCGGGATCGACGAGCGGATCGCTCGCGGCCTGGAGGTTCGCGTACGCCGTCTCGATGAAGGGGATGAGCGTCGGGCGCCGCCGCGCGGATCGTGTCGGTCGAGCCGTCCATCGTGCCGACGTCGCGCTCGATCTCCTCGACGTCCTTCGAGCGACAGTCGCGTCGTTGCTCGCGAGCAGGAACTCCATGCGCTGCGAGCGGTAGACCTCGCCCCAGTGCTCGTCGTGGCTGTTGCCCTCGAAGACGTACGGCTTGTCGGCGGGCTTCGTGTTCCAGTTCGTGAGCCAGCCCTGCGTCGGGTTGACGGAGCAGGATCGACTTCGAGAACGGCAGGTACCGGTCGCTCCCGGAAGGTGCCCCACTCCTGGCGTCCGGAGCCGTCGGCCGGGAGGCGATCGTCGAAGCCGTCGGGAAACGCCGGGCGCGCGCCGGCGCTCCAGTAGGCGATGTTCCCCTTCTGATCGGCGAAGAAGAAGTTGTGGAGCGAGACGACCCGGTGCACCGACTCCTGGAACTCGTCGAAGTTCTTGTCGAGCCCGAGACCCGAGGAATCCCTCGACGGTCGCCGACTCGTTCTTCCAGTAGGCGGTCTTGTACGTGAACGCGCGCGGCGGCATCGCCGCCAGGTCGAACTCCATCACGTAGCCGTGGAAGTGGTCGGGGTCGCAGTCGTTCACGCGGAAGATCGTTGTAGAGGAGCGGCCCGTCGTTCGTCGCTCGGCCCGCCGGGCGCGTACGCCGCGGGCTTCGTCGAGTCCTCACCGGCATAGTGGAACGTCTCGGTCCGCCGATCCATCGGCTGGTAGGCGCCGTTGAGGAGGAACTGGTACTGAGCGTCCGCCGCCTGCGGCTCGGGCGCGGCCGGCGCTCTGCGAGCGTCTCGACGTAGAGCGTCGAGTTGTCGATCTCGCCCGACGTCGTCGTGAACGCGAACCGGTTCGTCTGCCCGATGAGCACGCCCGGCACGCCGGCGATCATCATACCGCCGGCCCGCATCGCCTTCGAGTTGACGTACATCTCGACGTCGATGTTCGGGTTGCCGTAGCCCTCCTGCGGGCCGCCCCAGAGAGCGCGCGCTTGGACTCGCTGCGCCCGGGCGACACGAGCCAGGCGTTGCTGCCCGACTCTGATGAAGACGCCGAACTTGCGGTTCGCCTCCTTCGCCTGCCGCTCCATCCGCTCGGCGGCGCGCGAGCCCGCGCAGCACCGTCGACGGCGAGGCGAGCGCAGGAACTCGTGCTGGGAGCGATACGGATCGCTCGGCGCGTCCGCGAACGCCGCGCGGCACGAAGAGCGCCAGCACGTCGGCGAGACGATCGGACGGCGCCGCGGCGTCGCGTCGACGATCGGGATCGGCGTCTTCCCGCCCTTCACCTTGTTGATGGCGCCGTCCTTCGGCACCGTCGTCGGCGAGTTCGGATCGCTGCACCCAGCGCACGTCCTCGAAGACTGCGCGCGCGGCGATCGGCGTCGCCGAGCTTCGCGGTCAGATAGTCGAGGAGCGCCGCCTGGCGGAGCTGCCGGCCGCCGCCGCTCCCGAACCGTCCCGCGAGCAGCACGCCGATCGCCGCGACGTCGGTCAGTGCGCCACGCGTCGGGCTTGTACACCTCGACGCCGCCGATCGTCTCGATCGTGTAGCGGACGCCGGTCGGGATCGTGCCGTTCCCTGCAGCCGGATCGCCGGTCGGCGCGAAGAAGAACTCGTGCGGCACGCTCGCGAGCATCGTGTCGCCGTAGATCTGCGTCGATGTACGCGTTGACGCCGTCGACGAAGCCCCGCACCAGCGTCTGGACCGGACACGAGACCGTCGTCGAGAGCGCGTCGAGCTCCTCCTGCGAGTAGAACTGCCGGCGCGCGTCGATGTCGTCCGAGAGGAAGTCCGTCCCGAAGAGCTCCGGCGACGTTGCCGGTCGCCGACTTCCGCACGAGCTCCATCTGGAACGAGACGGTCCTGCGCCTGCGCCTGCCCTCATGCCGAAGCCGACGTCGTAGAGCGAGCGCGCCTTCACGATGCGGGACGCCGTAGCCGTCGCGCGTGATGCGCACCTTCGGCTTCCGGGGACCTTGATCGTGCATTCGACGGGCGGGCTCGCGTTCGCCGTGCAGATCGCGTGCGCGGCGGGCGCGCGGCCGCGAGAACCGTGCTGACGAGCGACGATTCCACGCAGCGTCATGACATCATCAAATCGCGCTCATGCCGGACGCCGTCAGCACGCCCGCGAACGACGCGTCGACATAGCGCGTCGACTGTCGAGACGAGCCGGTGCGGTTCAGGACGCCGGCCCCGCTTGTGCCCACGCAGCGCCGGCTGGTAAGCGACACCCGATGGAATTCGGCCTCTTCATCCAGGCGCACGTCCCGCAGTCCGAGATGCAGGCGAACCCGACGGGCGCCGAGCACGACCGGCTCATGCGCGAGGCCGACCTGGCCGTGGCGTGCGACGCCTGGAACTTCAAGTACGTCTGGTCGGTCGAGCACCACTTCCTCGAGGAGTACTCGCACATCTCGGCGTCGGAGATCGTGCTGCCGTGCGTCGCCGCGCCGCACGAAGCGCCTGCACGTCGGCTCCGCGATCTGGAACATCACGCCGCCCGTGAACCATCCCGCGCGCATCGCCGAGCGCGTCGCGATGCTCGATCACCTCTCCGGAGGGCCGCTTCGAGTTCGGCACCGGCCGCGGCTCGTCGTCGACCGAGTTCAAGGGCTTCCGCATCCCCGACGGCGAGACGACGCGCTCGATGTACGACGAGGCGCTGCCGCGAGATCCTGCGGATGTGGAAGGACGACGCCCTACAGCTACGAGGGCACGCACTTCTCGATGCCGCCCCGCAACGTGCTGCCGAAGCCGTGGTCGAAGCCGCATCCGCCGATCTGGGTCGCGTGCGGCAGCCCGTCGACCTTCGAGAAGGCCGGACGGCTCGGACTCGGGCGCGCTCTGCTTCCAGCCTGGGCTCGCCGAAGGATTTCGAGCCGCTCATCAAGACGTACAAGAACGCGATCCGGAACGCCGAGCCGGTCGGCGACTACGTGAACGACAACGTCGTCTGCGTCTCGCAGCTCGTCTGCCACGAGGACCGCAAGAAGGCGCGCGACGATGGCGCTCGACATGGGCAGCGGCCGCCACCAGAGCCTCGTCTTCCGCTACCTCGACACGTTCCCGAAGCCCGCCGCAGGTGCCCGACTGGCCGAAGCTCATTCCCGATCCGACGCCCGAGCAGCTCGAGGAGCGCATCGCGACCGGGCAGCGCATCGTCGGCGACTCCGGACGAGTGCGCGAGCGCCGTCCAGAAGTACGTCGACGTCGGCTGCGACCAGCTCGTCTTCGGCATCCTCGGCGACCACGCTGCCGCAGGAGGCGTGCGCGGCAGCACGTGCGAGCTCTTCGGCACGCAGGTGATCCCGCGCTTCGATACGGATCCCGTGCACTCGACGACGCGCTACCGCGAGGCGCGCGCTCGCCAGGAAGCGCGCAGGCCGCGGCGCTGATGGCGCGCGACGGGCGGCGCCGTCGCAGATCGTCCCGCCGGGACGCCTCGTCTACGGCCTGCAGCTCCCGGTCGCCGCGCAGTCGACGGTATTCGCGCAGCCGTGGGAGGCGGAGCGCGGGCACGACGGAGCTCGTGCGCGTCGCGAAGGCGTGCGATCGCGCGGGCTTCTTCTACATCGCGGCGTGCGACCACGTCGTGCGTCCCGCGCTCGCACGCGGGCGCGATGTCGACGGTCTGGTACGACGCGGTCGCGACGCTCGGCTTCCTCGCGGCCGCGACCAAGCACGTGCGGCTCATGTCGTACGTGTGGATCCCCGCGTACCGCCATCCGCTCCTCACGGCGAAGGCGTTCATGACGCTCGACGCGCTCTCCGGCGGCCGCGTCGATCCTCGGCTGCGGAGCCGGCCACCTCGAGGCCGAGTTCGCCACCCTGGCGTCGACTTCGCGCCGCGGCGAAGCTCATGGACGAGGCGCTCGACGCGATCACGGCGGCGTTCCTCGACGAGTACCCGACGCACGACGGCGCCGCGTGGCGCGTTCCACGACGTCGGCCTCCGGCCGCGGCCGGTCCAGCAGCCGCGCCCGCCGATCTGGATCGGCGGCAACACGCCGGCCGCGCTCAAGCGCGCGGCCGCGAAGGGCGACGGCTGGGTCGCCGCAGGGAACGTTCCGCGATCAGTTTCCGGCCCAGGTCGCGGCGATCCGCGAGCATCGTCGGCAGCGTGCGCGGCGACGATCCGATCGAGATCGGCGCGAACAGCCCGTGGCTCTACCTGGGCGAAGCCCCCGATGGAGATGCCGGCCGGCAGCTGTCACGGGATCGGCCGACGGGATCGCCGCGTCGCTCCGCGAGCTCGAAGGCGATGGGCGCGAATCTCTGCGGCGTCCGCTTCCGCTCGCGCTCGTGCGACGAGCGTTGCGATCAGATCGAGGCGTTCGGGCGCGAGGTCGCGCCGCTCTTGAACGCGTGACGATGGGGACGAGTGACGTCATGGAGCTCCTGAAAGGTCGGGTCGTGATCGTGTCGGGCATCGGGCCCGGCGTCGGCAAGGAAGTCGCGTACGCGCTGCGCGCGCGAAGGCGCCGACGTCGTGCTCGCCGCGCGGACGCGCGTCGGCCCTCGAGGAAGGTCGCCCTCGGCATCCAGAAGCGCCGGCAGAAGGCGCTCTGTGCCCGACGGACATCGCGAAGCCGGAGGACTGCCAGCGCCTCGTCGAGACGGCGATCAAGCAGTTCAAGCGCGTCGACGTCCTCGTGAACAACGCCTTCCTCACGCATCCCTGGGGCGCGATCGAGTCGGCCGAACTTCGACGACTGGAAGAAGATCCTCGACGTGAACCTCTTCGGCTCGCTGCGGCTCGCGCAGCTCGTGATCCCGCAGATGCGCCGCCAGGAGCGGCGGCTCTGATCGTCATGGTGAACACTGATGTCGATGCGGATCATCGAGCCGAACGCCGAGCGGGTACGCGTCGTCGAAGGCCGGCGCTCATGACCGCAACCCAGACGCTCGCGAAGGAGGTCGGTCCCGACGGCATCCGCGTCAACTCGGTCGTCCCCGGCTACATCTGGAGCGACAAGATGGAGGCCTACTTCCGGAACCTCGCGAAGGAGCAGCGGCGCTCGTACGAGGACGTACACGCCGAAGTCGCGAGCAAGACGGCGCTCCATCACATCCCCGACTCGGAGCGGATGATCGCCGACGCCGTGCTCTTCTTCGCGTCGGACCTGTCGCGGGCTGCACCGGGCAGGCGCTCGACGTGAACGGGGGACACTCACTTCCACTAGGACCCGCGTGCTGACGGGCATCCGCCTGGCGGCGCCGAGGCGCTGCTCGAGTCCGACGACGCGCGACGCCGCGTCGCGCGCGAGCAGCTCACGTTCCTCCTCCAGCTCGCCTACTCCGGGCGAGCCCGCCGCGTACCGCGCGCACCTGGGCCACCGACGCTCGTTGCGGGCCCGAGACGGAGCGCGCCGAGCTCGAGGCGATCATCCGCGACGAGATCCGGCACCGCCACTGTCTGCTGGAGCAGCTCGCGACGCTCGGCGCCGGGCCGGTGCCGGCGCGGGAGCGCAAGATGAATCGGGTTGGGCGCGTCATCTCGACGTTCTGTCTGGTGGAGGCGGCTGGTTCTTCCTGATGTACGGTGCGGGTCGCCTCGAGTCGCAGAACATCCGCGAGTAGCGCGGGCCGCCGCCCGGCTTCGGCGCTCGTCAGGCGAGCTCCACGACTTTCGTCGAGCCGATGCTCGAGATGGCGGAGACCGAGTGGGATCACGAGCTGTACTTCCGCACGAAGGCCAGCAGCCACGCGTTCTGGCGGCTGATGCCCAAGTGGAGCGTGCCGCCGCCACGCGATCGGATCCGATCCTCGTACGCGGAGTTCGCGGCGACCGTCGATCGTCCCGTGCAGATCGTCTCGGGCGCCGTGGCTCATCCGCTGAGGCCTCGACCTGTAGATTCTACCAGCCGTGGACGCCCGTTTGTCAGCGGACGACAGCCGGCGATCCGCGCCGTTGTGTCATCGCCGCTGGCACGGGTGCTGCATCCATTCCGTCACATGGCAGAGTTCGCACGCGACTGACGAGGGCAGACCCGCCGAGGAGCCGGACGGTCACGGGCGCCCTCGATCGCGCCGTCGACGCCGTGCAGGGTCTGGTGCACCGACGAGATCAACCTCGCCCGCATCAACGCTCGAGGCGACGATCGTCGCGCACCTTCAAGCAGCAGCGCGCTCGTCGCGGTGGGCGGCATCCTCGGACTCGGCGCATGGACGGTCCTCATGCATCGCGGCGTACGAGCTGCTCCTGATGCACACCTCGCAGCCCGCGACGCCTTGCCGTGATCGCCGGCATCAACGTGGATCCTCGCGATCGCCTTCATGGCGGCGGGCGCGGCGCGCCTGCGTCAGCCCTCCGAGAACGCCTGCGGCGGTGGACCAACCGCTGATGGCCACCCTCGAGGAACGCGAGGCGCTCCGCCAGTCGCTCGCGGAGCACAAGCGGGAGCTGCGCGCAGCGGTGCACGAGGTCGGCGAGGCCGCCCGCGCCTGGACCGGATCTCGGCGATTTCGTTCGGCAGTCGCCTGGCGTACATGGCTGGTCGGGGCTCGTCGTCGGCCACCTGGCTCGGCGGAAGGAGAAACCACCATGGATGACACGTCTACGGCCGCGAAACGCGGCGGATACTGCCGAGGAGACGAGCCGAACGCCTGCATGGCCTGCGCGAAGAATTCGAGGAGGTCGACCGCCGCCTCCGCGATCTCAGTACAGGAGCGGTTCCGCTCACGTGCCTGCTTCGCCGCCCCTGCTCGGCGGCCTACGCGGTCGCACGCCTCGTGCGACGCTAGGAGACGTCGATGATGGACGACGTCCGGATGGACCAGACGATGCGTGGCGCGACCGCGGCGCGCCGTACGAACGGCGCCTCGGCGTCCACCGACGCGGACGAGCTGTTTCAGGGCCTCGAGCGTGCCAGCAGCGCGATCGGGGCCTATCTCCGCTCGCAGGTGATCTGCACGCCATACCTCACGCTCGGCGTCGCGGCGCTCGGCGGGTACGTGCTCGGCGCCGGCATTCCCCGCGTATCGCAGCGCTCCTCGTCTCGATGGCGGGTCGGACCGCGCTCAACCAGCTCGTCACCCAAACGCTCCACGACGCGTCCTCCGTCGGGGTAGCGGTCCCCTGCTTTACACGCGCTTTCCACAACGCCACTGCCGAACTGTCCAGCGCAGCGGGCGGCGGAGATGCAGGCGTTGCGAGCGATTCGCGTCGGAACTCCGCTCACCATCTGCGGAAACCGACCGGCGAGCCGCGCACGCGATCCCCTGGAACGTCCGTTGCTCCTACGCGGACCCGGAGGGTCCACACATGTCACGCGCTACCAAGCGGATCGCGATCCTGCTCGCCGTCGGCGTTTTTGCTTCCCGCGGTCGGGGCGCACGCACGACCGAAGCCACTGATGGTTGCGCACCGTGGCGATCGTCCCCGACGAACGGGCACCTCCTCTGCCTCGTACGGGCCGACAGCGCCCAGCGGATCGACGTCTTGTCCCGGATCGTCGGACCGCAGGGCACTGAAGGCATGGTGGAGTGCGGCAGCACGTTCGTGGTCTCGCCGATCGGGACGGAGGACGGTCGCTATCACGTCGAGCAGGACGCCGGCACGACGACCGATGAGAGGTGCTTCTGCGAGGTCTCGGTGAGCGGTGCGCGCAGGAACGATCTCAAGATCGGCGTGACGCTGGAGTCCCGTGACGCGACCGGCGCACTGCTGCAGATGACGCACGTGCGCCTGACGAACGGCGCAGAGCCCTGGCACCGGAGTGGCCTTCTCCCGTCAATCGGTGACCTTTCTCCACCACCGCACCCTGGGGCGCGGCGGGCCGACTCGTGTCCTATGTCGGGTAGTGCGCACGCGTCTTCCAGTCCGGCTGGTCCGGTGGCATCCGGTTGATCGGTGGCACCCGGCTCGTCGGTGGCACCAGCTCGTCGGCGGCGTCTTGCTGCTCGCAGCCGCGTGCCACGAGCCCACCACGTACCGGGACTACGTCCCGGTCGTGCGCGTGATCGACCTGGTGCCGTCGGGAGGCCCCGTCAGGTGTCGCGCGCGGCGCGGATGCGACGATCGGCGGCGAGACCCGCCGCGTCGTCTCGACCGCGGCGCGCGTCGAGGTGCAGGGCCGGCCCGAGCCCGACGCCGAGCGCGGGCACTTCGTGGTGTCGATCCCGCCGCTCGTCCGCATGTGGCGTCGCGCCTACATGGTCCGCACCGTCGTCCTCGACGATCGCGTCGAAGCGCTCGGCGGCGCAGCGCCTGCGCAGCACGCGCGACGAGATGCGGATCCCGCTCGAGCCGAACGAGAAGCTCACGCGACGGACGACCGTGACGCTGCGGCCGGCCGACGGCGCGTGGCAGCACGACGTGACGACCGCGCCCTTCGTCGTACCGCGCGACGCGATCCTCGCGTTCGCGACCGGCATCGACGCCCTCGACGCCGCGACGGCGATGCGCGCGCAGGTCCGCGTCGAGCACGACGGCGGCAGCGAGACGATCTGGCAGCGAGCGCTCGGCCCCGAGGACGCGCGCTGGCACGACGAGCGCGTCTCCGCTCCGCGGCGTTCGCGGGACGGACGGTCCGCCTGCGCTTCGACTGCGCGCCCGCGGACCCGGCGCAATACGGCGGGCCGGTCGTCTTCGCCGAGCCGCTCGATCCTGACGCCGCACGCGACGCCGGCCCCGCCGTTGAACGTCGTCCTCGTCTCGATGGACACGCTGCGCGCGCGCAGCGTCTCGGCGTACGGCTGTCCGCGCCCGACCTCGCCCACGCTCGACGCGCTCGCACGCGAGGGCGTGCGCTTCGAGAATGCCACCAGCACCGCCACGTGGACGCTGCCGGGACACGTGAGCATGCTGACGGGACTCTGGGTGCGCACGCACGGCGCGATCCTCGCGTCGTCGACGGTGCCGCCCGACCGGCCGACGCTCGCCGAGGTCCTGCAGGAGGCCGGCTATGCGACGGCGGCCTTCACGGCGGGCGGATGGGTCACGCCGCGTTTCGGGTTCCGGCGCGGCTTCGACGCGTTCGCCGAGCATCCCTCCGACCGACGCCGCCCGGCGGCGAGCCGGATGCGAGCTTCACGCACGGCCTCGCCTGGATTCGTACCCATCGCGACCAGCCGTTCTTCGTCTTCCTCCACAGCTATGTCGTCCATTCCCACGATGCGCCGGCGCCGTACGATCGGCTCTTCGACGAGGCGCCGCCTCCCGATGCGACCGATTCGGCCTCGGAGCTCGCCTACGAGCGCGAAATCCGCTACGCCGACGATCAGATCGCAGCGCTCCTGAGGGGCTCGACGCGCTCGGGGTCGGCGAGCGCGCACGCTCGTCGTCGTCACCGCCGACCACGGCGAGGCGTTCGGCGAGCACGGCGAGCACGGACATCAGGGCGTCGCATACGACGAGGTCGCGCGCATCCCGCTCGTCATGCGGCTGCCGGGCGCGCTGGCGCGGGGACGCGTGGTCACGACGCCGGTGAGCGTCGCGGACGTGATGCCGACCGTGCTCGACGCGGTCGACTGCCGCCGGCGCCTCCGGACATCGATGCGCGACGAGCCTGTTGCCGCTCGCGACCGGCGCGCGCGACCGCCTGATCGCAACGCCGTGTTCACGGAGTCGGACTCGAGCAACCAGCCGGGCGCCATCGATCTGTCGCCGCGCATTCGGCGAGCCACACCTGCCTGCTGCGGGTCGGCGTCGGCACTGAATGCTGGGACGAGCGCACCGATCCGTGGCAGGAGCGCCCGCCGCTGGCGGACGACGACGGGGCCGCCGCGCCGACGCGGACGCAGGTTTCGCGGTTCGCGGCGACACCTCGCCGTCGCCGCCGCGTCGGTTGTTGCACGTGCAGATGGTCCATCGCGCGCCGGACGGGATCGACGTCGAGCGGGCGGCGCAGCTCAGCGACCTCGGGTATTTCGCCGAGTGAGCCCGGCGCGCGCCGTTGCGTCGCGCGCGGCGGCGGGATAGCGCCCGGCAATGGTCTCTCGCGGTCGACGTCTTCTGGTCGTTCCGCTCTCCCTATCTCCTACCTCGCGACGCCCCGCCTCGCGGAGAATCGTGCGCCTCTACGACGTCGACGTCCGGGTGCGCGTCGTGCCCCTGATCGCCGTCCGCATCGACGGCTTCTTCGATCGCGTGAACCCGCTCTGGCCGCCGTATCTCATGCGCGACACGTTGCGCATCGCGCAGCATCTCGGCATCCCGTACGCGTGGCCGCAGCCCGACCCGATCGTCCAGGACTACTCGACGCGCAAGGTCGCGACCGAGCAGCCGTACATCTATCCGTTTGACTGCGCCTCGGCGTCGAAGCGGCGCGACGCGGACGCGCTCTCGCGTTCGTCTCCGAGGTCTCCCGCGTCATCTGGGGCGGCCAAGTGCAGGGATGGCACGAAGGCGACGCACCTGCACCGGCGACGGCGCGCGCCGGCCTCGATCTCGCCGCGATGGACGCCGCCGTCGCGGCCGAAGCCGGCGGCGCTACGACGCCGGAGATCGCGCGGCAACCAGGCCGACCTCGAGAGCCGCCGGCCACTGGGGCGTGCCGACGATGGTGTTCCAGGGCGAGCCCTTCTTCCGGGCAAGACCGGATCGACCTTCTCGTCGTGGCGGCTCGAGCAGCACGGGCTTCCGGAGGCGCGCATCATGATGACACGCCCGCTCGGCAAGCACCGGACACCGGCTCGTCGGTCCTCGCCGTTCGGCGGCGCCGCCTTCTGGACCGGACACCGACGACGCCCGCGCCGGCCGCGGCGCTCGAGGACGCGCTTTCGCGCGCGGCGTCAACCACGTCGACGTCGCCCCGTCCTACGGCGCGGCCGAAGCCCGTGCTCGGCGCCCGCAATCGCCCGCCACCGCGACCGCATGTTCCTCGCCTGCAAGACGCGCGAGCGCCGCAAGCGCAAGGCGGCGCGAGGAGCTGCATGCGCTCCGCTCGAGCGGCTTCGCGGACCGATCGCTTCGATCTCTATCCAGTGCCACGCCGTCTCCGACGCGTTCGATCTCGAGCGCCTGCGTCGGACCGCGGCGGCGCCTCGAGGCGATCGTCGACGCACGCGCCGCCGGGCTCGTCCGCTTCGTCGGCATCACGGGCCACCACTGCGCCGTGCTGCAGGGACGCGATCGAGCGCTTCCCGTTCGACACGGTCATGTTTCCAGTGAACCCGATCCAGGCGGCCGATCCGCGTCCCGCCACCGACTACCGACCGCTCGTCGCCGCGACGCTCGCGCGCGGCACCGGCATGATCGGCATCAAGGCGATCGGCGCTCGGCCCCGTGGACGCACGCGCGCCGAGCAGACCTACACCACGTGGTACCGTCCGTCCGACGATCCGGCCGACGCGAGCGCTGCGGCTGCGCTTCGCGCTCACGCACCTGATCGCGCGACGGCGGTGCTGCCGTCGGACACGCGGCTCTGGCCGGCGCTGTTCGACGCCGCCGCCCGCTTCGAGCCGCTCGACGGTGTCCACGCTCGACGCCATGATCGGCGCGGCGCACGGCGCGATGCCGCTCTACGTCGAATCGATGAAGCTCGGTCTGCCCGCCTACCGAGCGCCGCGCGACGCCGGAGGAAGACGATGATGGACCGCGTGGCGCTTGATCGGTTCTTCCGCGACCGGCGGGTCGGCGTGCTCGCGATCCCGCGCGACGGCCGAGGCGCCGCTCACGCACCCGGTCTGGTACGAGTGGGACGGCACGGCGTTTCGCATCCAGGTCGACCCCACGAGCGCGAAGGCGAAGCAGCTCCGCACCGGACCGCGGGCGGCATCGTTCTGCCGTCCAGAGCGAGGTGCCGCCCTACCGCTACGCGCGTCGTGTACGGCACGGCGACGCTCGGCGACGGCGGCGATCCGGCGCTCCGCACGCGCGTCGCCTCGCGCGATACTTCCGGGCGGATCGCCGGCGACCAGTACGTCCAGCAGGAGACGAAGGACGGACGCGGCGAGGCGCCGCTGCGGGTGATCACGATCGTGCCCGACCGGATCGTCTCCCACGACTTCGGACCCGGAGGCCGGGTGGTTCGGGCGCGCCTTCTTCCGCGTCTGGCGCATCTTCAATCCGGTGCCAGCGTAGCGCCCGCATGCCGTTCCATCCCGCCGTCGTCCACGTCCCGCTCGGCATCGCCCTCGCGATCCCGTTCGTGGCGCTCCATGCGCTCGCCGGCGCGCGACGCGCGCGGGTCCTCGATCGCGCGCGCTGGCTGCCGGTCGTGCTGCTGCAGGCGATCGCGCTCGCTGGCGGGCTCGCGGCGCTCCGGACGGGCGAGGCCGAGGAGGAGACGGCACGCAAGGTCGTGGCGCGCGCCGCGATCCACGAGGCACCACGAACGCGGCGAGGTGTTCGTCTGGCTCACCGGCCTGTCGCTCGCGGCGGGCGCGACCGCGCTGGTCCTCACGGCCGAGCGCACATGCGGACCGGGGCCGCCGTGGTGTCGCTCCTGCTCGCGCTGCTGGCGGCCGTCGGGACGTACTACGTCGGCAGCTCAGGCGGCGAGCTCGTTCACCGGGACGGCGCGGCGCGCGCACACGGCCAGTACGCTGCCCGACTGACGCGCGAACCGCATGGCGCCCGCGGTCGACCACCGGGCGCCGCGCGTGGGTAGGAACGAGGTCCGCGTGGCCAGCTACCGCTACGAGCGGCTCCCGGTCCAGGACGGCACGTTTCTCGCCTTCGAAGACCCGAACTCGCACATGACGATCGGTGCGACGCTGGTCTTCGAGGCGGGGCCGCTCGCGACACCGGACGGCGGCATCGACGTCGAGCGCATCCGCGCCTGCCGTCGCGAGTCTCGCCTCCACACAGATTCCGCGCTATCGCCAGCGGCTCGCGTGGGTTCCCGTCGAAGGCCACCCGGTGTGGGTGGACGACGACCACTTCACGATCGGCTACCACGTGCGCGCCACACGGCGCTGCCCGCCCGGGCGACGAGCGGCGCTCAAGCGCCTCTCTGCGCGCGCGCATGTCGCAGCAGCTCGATCGCGGGAAGCCGCTCTGGGAAGCGTGGGTCGCCGAGGGGCTCGAGAGCGGCCGCTTCGCGCTCATCGTGAAGACCGCACCACTGCATGACCGACGGCGTCGGCGCTGTCGATCTCGTGCAGCGTGCGCTCTCTCGGCGATCGCCCGACGCGACGATCGAGGAAGCGCCGCGCTGGACGCCGCGCCCCGCGCCCTCGGGCCGCGAGCTGCTCGCGCGAGGAGCTCCGGCGCATGGGCGCGCACGCCGCTCACCGCGACGTCGGGTCGCCAGCCGCTGGTTCCGGGCGCCGCACCGACGCTGCGCGCGGGCGACTCGCGGACGGCTATGACGCCGGTGCTGGCGAGGTCCTGCGCGCGCGGGCTCGAAGGGCGCTGCCGACACGCCGCTCAACCGCGCCGATCGGACCGCACCGGCGGATCGACTGGCGCACGACCGAGCTCGCGCGCGTGAAGGTCGTGAAGAACCGGTTCGGCGGCACCGTCAACGACGTCGTGCTCGCGACCGTCGCCGGCGCGGTCCGTCGCTTCTTCATGCGCCGACGCGTGCCGACCGAGGGCGTCGACTTCCGCACGGTCGTGCCGGTGAGCGTGCGCACGACCGAGGAGCGCGGGCAGTCATGCGACAACCGCGCCTCGGCGTGGATCCTCTCGCTGCCGATCGACGAGCGCGATCCGCGGCGGCGCTCGCGCGCGTGCGCAGACGACCGAGAGCTCGAAGCGCACGCGCCAGGCGCGTCGGCGCGCAGATCCTCGGCGACCTGGCCGAGCTCGCGGGCTCGCTCACGTTCCTGCACCTGGGCGTGCGGCTCATGCAGCGCTGCGAATCCCTACAACCTGATCGTCACGAACGTGCCCGGGCCGCCGGTGCCGCTCTATCTGCTGGGCGCGCGCATGCGTCGCAGGCTATCCGCTGGTCCCGCTCGTTCGAGAACCAGGCGCTCGGGGTCGCGCTCTTCAGCTACGGCGATCGGCTCTTCTGGGGCTTCAACGGCGACTGGGACCTGGTGCCCGACCTGCACCACTTCGCGAACGACGTCGAGAGCGTCGTTCGAGGAGCTCGCACGCGATGCGGCGCTCGAGCACGAGGTCCGCTCGCTCGCCGGCCGCCGGATCTCGTCCCGATGATCGACCTCGTGCTCCCGCTCCGTCCTGACGCCCGGGCGTGCTCGCCGCCCGCTGGGCGGGCATCGCCCAGGTGCCGAACGTCGCCGACGTGCCGCGCGCGCGGGTCTCGGTCGGGCTCGCGACCGAAGATGCTCTCGACGAGATCTTCTTCCTGACGGAGGCGCTCTCGATCCGGCTCGTCTCGGTGCGCGACCGGGACCGCATCGGCGACGGAGGCCGGCGCCATGCTCGAGTTCCTCGAAGCCGGCGGCTTCCTCGATGCGCCCGCGCGCTTCCATCTCGACCGCGCCGCCGCGCTCGAGCCGACCGCGCTGCGTCCGGCGCCAGTCGCGCGGGCTCGCTATCAGCCATCTCACGTTCGCGAGCGACTACGAGCCGCACCCGGGCGAGCCCGGACGCGCGCGCTGGCTCGGCTACCAGCGCAACCGCACCGGCCACGCATGGCTGCTCCAGCCACCCGGGCCCGCCGCGGCCGTGGCTCGTGTGCGTGCACGGCTACCGGATGGGGTTCCCGCTCGCCGACTTCACCGGCTTCCCTGCCGCGTGGTTCCACCACGAGCTCGGCCTGAACGTCGCGTTCCCGGTCCTGCGACTGCACGGGCCGCGGAAGATCGGGCTCCGCACCGGCGACGGCTTCCTGTCCGGCGACTACCTCGACACGATCCACCTGCAGGCGCAGGCCCTGTGGGACATCCGGCGCGCTCGTCCGCTGGCTCCAGCACCGAGGACGGCGCAGCCCATCGGCGTCTACGGCCTCTCGCTCGGCGGCTACACCGCGACGCTGCTCGCGTCGCTCGAGGACGACCTCGCGTGCGTGATCGCCGGCATCCCGGCGACCGCGACTACGTCGGCCTCACGCGCTGGGTCCTGCCCGTGGTGGCTCTCCAGCTCGCGGAGTACGCCGGCGTGACGCCTCGACCGGGTCGAGCGCCTCGACGCGCGTCATCTCGCCGCTCGCGTTCACCCTGCAGCGTCCCGTGGAACCGGCGCTTCCTCTAGCGGCGCCACCGCCGACCGCCTCGTTCCGCCCGCGACGATCCGGCGCGCTCTGTGGCAGCACTGGGGACGCCCGCGGCTCGATTGGTACGAGGGCAGCCACACGTCCTTCCGGCTGGGAATCGACCGTCCGCGGCCTGCTCCTCGACGCCTTGCGCACGTCGCAGCTCGTCGCGATCGGGCGGCAGTTAACCCACGATTCACGCGGCGACCGCCTGCGCGCAACGTCGCGCCGGTAAAGTGCGGGCATGCGGGCGGATGAGGCATCGAGACCCCCCATCGTCTCGACCCGCCGTCCCACTCCTCGTGGTGCCGGGGCCCCGCCGACCACGTCGCCGACCCCGGCACCACCCTCGCCTTCCAGGGAGGCCTCCGCTGATGCGCGCACGGATCGATCTCGTGACACGCGTCGAGCCCGTCGTCCGCGGCGTCGTAAGCGACCGCCTGGGCGTTCCGGCCGACGCGCCCGCGTCCCGGTGTCGCTCGTGGACGATCCTGCCGTCGACTCGGCTCGACCTCCTGGAGATCGTGATCGACCTCGAGAGCGCGTTCACGATCGTGATCCCGGAGCGCGAGATCGACCGCGTCCGCACGATCGCCGATCTGGCGGAGCTCGTCGCCGAGTACGTGTGGGAGCGCGATCACGCGGAGCCCTTCCCGGCGGCGACGGCATCGCCGCCTGACGGCTTGAGTGCGCGCGGGCAGCCGCGTGCCATCCTCGCCGGCACGCATGGCGCGCGACGCGACGTCCATGGCCCCGCGGAGGCGTCGCGGTCATGGTGAGGCGCGCACGTCCCGCCTCGGCTCCACCGACGCGATCGTGCGTCATGGCTGCCGCGCGGCTGGCGTGACGTCTATCATCCCTGATCGCGACCACGTGGCCTCGGTTCCTCGGCGTCATCGTCGCGGGCTACGCGACCTCAACGGGCTCTTCGCGACGCTCTACGCGAGCGTGCCCGGCGCGGTCGCGAACGCGCGCGCCGGCTCGATCCTCGACGCGTTCTTCTTCAGCGTCCAGACGCTCGCGACGATCGGCTACGGCCTCGATGTACCTGGGCGACGCTGTACGCGAACGTGCTCGTGGCGCTCGAGTCGACGGTCGGCGTGTTAGCACTCCCGATCGTCACCGGGCTCGTGTTCGCAAAGTTCGCCCGGCCGACCGCGCGCGTCCTCTTCAGCCAGCACGCCTCATCACGGGCCGCGACGGCGTCCAGAGCCTCGTCTTCCGGATGGCGAACGCGCGCCGCAACCAGATCGTCGAAGCGCACGCGCGCGTCGTTGCTGGTCCGACACGAGACGACGGCCGAGGGCGAGCGCCTGCGCCGCCTCCACGACCTGGCGCTCGTCCGGAGCGAATCGCCGATCTTCGCGCTGACGTGGGCGGTCGTCCATCCGATCACGGCGACGAGCCCGCTCGCCGGCGCCACGCCCGCCCTGCTCGCCGAGTGGGACGCCGAGATCGTCGTCTCGGTCGTCGGGATCGACGACACGCTGTCCCAGACGGTGCACGCACGCTGGTCCTACGTCGCGAGCGAGATCGTCTGGGGACCGCCAGTTCGCGGACGTGCTCTGGTCCGCCCGACGGCCGCCGTCAGATCGACTACACGCGAAGTTCCATCAGCTCCTCGACGAGCCGGCGGAGTAGCGCCCGATGTCGCGCACCAGACGGTTCGCCGTCGCGTTGAGCGCGCTCGCGGCGCTGACGGCGATCGGCAGCGCCGGCTACGTCGTCCTCGAGGGTCTGTCGCTCACGGACGCTGCCTACCTGACCGTCATGACGCTCACGACGGTCGGCTACGCGGCGGTTGACGGAGCCGACGCGCCCTCCCAGGACCGGACGGCCATGCGACTCGGGCTCAACGTCGGCTATTCCGGCGCGCGCATGCGCCTCGACATGAACGCTCGTGACGGAGGCCGACCGCCTCGGCTTCCACTCGGTCTGGACGCGCGGAGGCGTACGGCTCCGACGCCGTCACGCCGCTCGCCTGGATCGCCGGCGCAGACGGAGCAGCATCCACCTCGGCACCGGCATCATGCAGATGCCGGCGCGCACGCCGGCCATGACCGCGATGACGGCGACGACGCTCGACCAGCTCTCGGGCGGCCGCTTCCTCTGCGGCCTCGGCGTCTCCGGGCCGCAGGTCGTCGAGGGCTGGCACGGCGTGCAGTACGGCAAGCCGCTCGTCGCGCACGCGCGAGTACGTCGAGATCCTGCGCGCGATCTGGGCGCGCGAGAAGCCGCTCGAGCACCACGGGCGAGCACTACCGACATCCCGTACCGCGGCGCCGGCGCGACCGGGCTCGGCAAGCCGCTCAAGAGCATCCTCCACGGCCGGCAGATCCCGATCTACCTCGCGGCGATCGGGCCGAAGAGCGTCGAGCAGGCGGCCGAGATCGCCGACGGCTGGCTGCCGATCTTCTACTCGCCGCTATCGCGCGCCGAAGGTCTACCAGCGCGGCGCTCGACGACGGGCTTCGCGCAGGCCGGCGGCGGCAAGACGCACGAAGACGTTCGACATCGCGCGTCAGCCGTGACGGTCGATCGTCGGCGACGACGTGCAGGCGTGCCTCGACTGCGTCGAAGCCGCATGCTGGCGCTCTACATCGGCGGCATGGGCGCGCGCGGCAAGAACTTCTACAACGACCTCGCGTGCCGCTACGGCTTCGAGGACGCGGCGAAGACGATCCAGGACCTCTACCTCGCCGGCCAGAAGGACGAGGCGACGGCGGCGGTGCCCGAACGAGCTCGCCGACGAGGTCGCGCTCGTGCGGCCCGCAGGCGCGCATCCGCGACCGGCTCGCGGCGTGGCGCGAGTCGCCCGTCGGCACGATGATCCTCGCGGTCGGCCAGCCCGAGGTCGCTGCGCATGATGGCCGCGCTCGTGCTGTGAGTCGGTGTTCACGAGCCAAATCGACGGCGGCTCGTCGTTCGAGGCGCTCTTCGCGGCCGACTGAGGGCGCCCTCGAGCCCGGGCGAGCGCCGGGACCGACCGTTCACCCCGCGCTCCTTGTCATTTTGCGGCCGGGCGGCGCACGAGTGCCGCCAGTGACGCCTCCCCGCGCCCTCCTCACGCTGGCCCTCGCCCTTCTTGCGGCGGGGATCGGCCCGCGCCCAGGACTGCCTCACCGGCGACACCCTCGCCGATCAGCGCGCCATCGTGGATTTCCGCGCCGCGCTCGACAGTGTCTGCCCGTGCGATGCGGCGGCGACCTCGCGGCATCTACAAACACTGCGCGAAGAACGTCCTCACGAGCACCGTCGTAGCCGGCGATCTCCGCCAGGAGTGCGAGACCGCCATGAAGCGGCTCGTGAAGAACGCCTCGTGCGGCACCACGAAGTCGCCCTGCGGCAAGGTGAAGCCGAGCGCCGCCGTGCCGGTGTCCTGCAGGGTCAAGCGCGCCACCGCCTGCGCATGGACCGCAGCTCGTTCGACCAGACGTCGTGCGCCGATCTGGACTTCTGCAACGACGTCGTCGACTGGACCGCGGGCTCGTGCTCCGAGCGTGCGCGTGCGCGGCCCGTTCGAGGCGGGCGTGCGGACGATCACGATGACGAAGCAGTCGGTCGTCGATCCGAACGAGGCGCGCGTGCTCGACGTGGTCGTCTGGTATCCGACGACCGCGGGCGCGGGTCCGATCAATCCCTCGATGCACGGGGTCATCGATGCGCCGGTCGATCTCACCGGGCGGCCCCTACCCTGTCCTCCCTCTTCTCGCACGGCTCGTGCGGCTATCCGCTGCAGAGCACGTTCCTGCTGCCGCTGATCGCGTCGCGCGGATACGTCGTGATCGCGCCGCCGCACCCGGGCAACACGATCTACGAGTTCCCGAGCTGCGGCACGCCGCAGGTGCAGGTGCGCTCGGCCGGCGGAGCGCGCCCAGGACGTGATCTTCGCCCTCGACCAGATGCTCGCGGCGAGCGCCGACTCCGGACTCGCCGTTCGTCGGTGCGCTCGATCCGACGCGCATCGGCATGTCGGGCCATTCGTTCGGCGGCTTGACGACGTTCCTTCGTCACGAACCATGGATTCGCGCATCAAGGTCGCCGTCGCCGATGGCGCCCGCGCGCGCCCGGTGCACGAACGTGTCGCTCCACGTCCCGTCGCTCGCTGATGCTCGGCAGCGATCGACGGCGTCGATCAACCTCGACGACCGCGCGCCAGCGCGTACGACGAACTCGGACGCCCCGAAGTACCAGGTCGAGATCGAGCACGCCGGCCACTACGCGTTCTCGAACGGCTGCTTCCCGGGTCCCGACTGCAATGCCGCCGACGACGCTCGCGCAGGACGAGGCGCACCTGCCGGGTGCTGCGCTGCGATCATTCCGTTCCTCGAGTGGAAGCTCAAGCGGCGACGAGACGTTCGCCGCGTTCTTCGAGTCGCCTGCCGCCGGGTGTCGCAGTTCGACGCGCAGCCCCTGAGCGACGATCAGCGCGCCGACCGGCGCTTGGCCGCCGCCGCCGGCCGCAGCCCCGTCCACAATCGGGGTGCGTGACGCACCAGATGCTCGGCACGAGGAGCGTCTCGCGGTAGTCGACGCGCCACGCGTGCGCGTGCTCGTTCCAGCGCGCGTACGTCGCGATCGGTCGCCCACGTCGACAGGTGGCGCGTGAGTACGTCTCGAAGTCGGCCACGTTCCAGAGGACCACGGCCTCGGTGTCGCGCATCGCCGTGCGGTACGCGCCGATCACCGTGAGGCCGCGATCCGCCGCGATCGTCCGCCAGCGCGACGGCGACGGCGTCGAGGTACTCGCTCGGCGCGGCCTGGCTTCACGGTCGCGATCTCCTGGATGCACCGCCCGGCCCTGCACCGCGCTGCTCGATCGTCTCTGTCGCGCGTCGGGCTCCACGGCGCCGGCTCGAGGATGCGGTCGAAGCCGCCCGAGCGGTACTTCGTCGCCTCGGTCCACCACTTCTTGAGCTTCGGCTCCTGCCCCGACGCGCGTGTACTGCGCTCGAGGATCTGCGCCCAGTGGTCCCAGCCGCGCATCTCCCAGAGGTTGATGACCGTGGGCCACGTGCCGGTCGACCCGCTCTGCTGCCAGGTGCCGACGAGCGGCGAGCCGCCGTCGGCTGCGATCCGTGCCGAGCTTCGCCGGTGTGCGCCTTGTAGGCCTCCGATCCGGTGCCGACGGATGTCGATCGTCTCGTGCAGGTAGAGGCAGCGAGTTCGGCCATGCGCCGACTTAGCAACCGCGAATCGGTCTGCTAGGGTCACCGGCCCGATGGACTTCTCGTTCTCCGGCCAAGGACCTCGCGTTCCGCGACGAGGCGCGCGCCTGGCTCGACGCGAACCTGCCCGACGACGCTGGCGCCGCGACCACTGCTGGACGCGCGTCGAGGACCCGATGTGGATCGAGGTCGCGCGCGACTGGCAGCGCATGCTGGCCGACGGCGGCTGGGCCGCGATCTCGTGGCCGCGCCCGGAGGCGGACGCGGCGCGACGGTCGTCGAGCGCTGGTTCTTCGACCTCGGCCCTCGACGAGCTCGGCGCGCCCCGCCCGCCCGCGCAGTCCTACGTCGACCTCATCGGACCCGGCGATGCTCCAGCACGGCACGCGAGGCGCAGCGCACGCGCTTCCTCGCGCCCGATGGTGAACGGCGACCGAGCTCTGGTGCCAGGGCTTCTCCGAGCCGGGCGCCGGCTCCGACCTGGCCGGGCCTCCGCACGCGCGCCGAGCGAGCGCGGCGACGAGTACGTCGTGAACGGCCAGAAGGTGTGGACGAGCCACGCCGACATCGCCGACTGGTGCTTCCTCCTCTGCCGCACCGAGCCCGACGCTGCCCAAGCACAAGGGCATCAGCCTGCTCCTGGTCGACATGAAGAGCGCCCGGCATCAGCGTGCGGCCGCTCCGGCAGATGACGGACGACGCCGAGTTCTGCGAGGTCTTCTTCGAGGACGTGCGCGTGCCGGCGGCGAACCTCGCTCGGCGCGCCCGGCGCCGGCTGGGGCATCGCGATGGGCATCGTGCAGCACGAGCGCGGCCCGATGTGGACGTTCGTGTTCCAGCGCGAAGATCCGCCGGAGCCTGACGCAGCTCCTCCAGCTCGCGCAGCGAGCATCCGTCGACGCGCGCGACGCTGCTGAGCGACCCGGCGATGCGCCAGCGCCTCGCGCAGGCGCACATCGAGGTCGAGATCCTCCGCCTCCAGGGCTACCGGAGTCTCACGAACCTGCTCCGCACCGGCCACCCGGGCAACGAGAGCTCGATGGAGAAGGTGCTCGGCAGCGAGACCGACCAGCGGCTGCAGGAGCCTCGCGATGTCGCTCTTCGGCTCCGTACGGCGTCGCTCCGCGACGGCGCGCTCGTCGCTCGGCGACGGCACGATCCCGCGCCAGTTCCTCTACGCGCGCTCGGAGACGATCACGGGCGGCACCTCGGAGATCCAGCGCAACGTCATCGCGCAGCGCATCCTCGGCCTGCCGCGCTGAGGCGCACGGCTCCGGCGACTTCGAGCGGAAGAGCGCGCCGCGTCGTTCTTCGACGGAGCGACGAACGCCGCGTCCCAGCAGGCTCTCGTCGCCTTCGCTGATGGTAGAGCTGCGCCGTGACGGGCGTGACGAGGCCGAGCGCCGGCATGCCGAGGCTCGTCCCCCTGCTCCCTCGCGAGGAGCTGCAGCTCGCCCAGGCCCGGAGAGCTTGAGCTTCAGATCGGTGATGCCCTCGGGCGTCGCGGCCTTGTTCTTGTAGCGATATCCTCCCGGACCACCGAGGACCTTCCAGCACGCGTGCGAGCCGCACACGCCGCCCGGCGGCACCGTCACGGCGAGGAGCGGCTGCAGGCGCCGGAGGCGTCGGTACAGGCACGGCGAAGCGCGGGCGCACCGGTCGCCGGATCCCGGAGGTCGCCCATCGACGCCGCGCCGCCGTGGCTGAGCCGCCACCGGAGCGCGTGCCGCGCGGGATCGCCGCCGCGGAGGATCAACAGCGAGCGCTGCAGGCACTCGCGCGGCAGGTGGTGGCCGGCGTCGTCTGGGCACCCGATGGTGCCCTGGCCGGGCTCGGTGGTCGAGGTGGTGGAGCTGGTGGTGGTCGAGCTCGACGTCGGCGGCGGGACGGTCGTCGAAGGAGCTCGTCGACGTCGTGCTCGTCGAGAGCCGGCGCCGTGGTGGTGCTGGTGGTCGGCACGGCGGTCGACGTCGAGGACGACGTGGCCGTCCGTCGACGAGGTGCTGCTGGAGGTCGTATGGCTCGTGCTGGTCGACGACGAGGTGCTCGTGGACGAGCTCGTCGTCGGCACCGTCGAGCTGCTCGACGACGTCGACGTGCTCGAGGTCGACGACGTCGACGGTGCGGTGCTCGTCGATGAGGAGCTCGACGAGCTCGTGCTGCCTCGTCGACGACGAGCTCGAGGCACGTGCTGCTGCTCGAGGTCGAGCTCGTCGTCGGGACGGTCGACGACGTGGTCGAGGTCGGCGGGAGGGTCTGCTCGTGGTCGGCGCGGCCGTGGTCGTGGTCGTCGGGGCGGCCGTGCTCGACGTGGCTGCTGCTGCTCGTCGAGGTCGACGTCGTGCTGGAGGTCGACGAGGACTGACGAGGAGCTGCTGCGTCGACGTGGACGACGACGTGCTCGTCGACGTCGACGAGGAGGTGCTGCTCGAAGTACGTCGTGGCTCGATCGACGTGCGACGACTGACGTGCTGGTCGACGACGAGCTGCTCGACGACGTCGAGCGACGACGTGCTGGTCGACGAGGACGACGTCGGAGGTGGAGGTAGCTGCTCGAAGTCGTGTGGCTCGTCGACGTCGACGCGACGACGTGCTGGTCGACGACGAGCTGCTCGACGAGCGTCGACGACGACGTGCTGCTGGACGTCGTGTGGCTCGTGCTGGTCGAGGATGACGTGCTCGTCGAAGAGGAGGTCGACGAGGTCGTCGTCGTCGTGGTCGAGGTCGGTCGTCGAGCCGGTTCCCGTGCCCCAGCCGATGTCCGTCATCAGGTGGCGCGCGAGCGACGTCGTGTGGAGCGCGCCCGGTATAGATGGGCTCCATCACCTCGTTCGGCGAGCAGGACGCTGAAGTGCGAGACCGACGACCCGCTCTCGACACGGGGTTCGGCGCGTACATCTCGACGCCGGTCGCGGCGTACGCGACCGCCGCTGCAGGATGGCGCTGTTGGCGACGACGAGCGGCGCCGGTCCAGTGCAGGTTGCCCGCTATCCTTCGCGGACGCGGCACGCTGCGCAGTCGAGTCATGGCGGACCACGCCGCCGGCGACCCGCCGTGGTCCTCGAGGTTCAGCATGTAGGTGTCGTTCCGGCCGCTCAGGAGCTGCGCCGTTCGTCTCGTCGACGAAGGTGAGGAAGCCGAGGCCGTGACCGATCTCGTGGAGGACGACGGCGACGAAGTCGATCTTGCCGCCGCCGGGTTGCCGTCGAGGCCGTAGATACCAGGTGATTCGGGAACAGGCAGGTCGGTCCCGATCGCGCTGTTGAACGTGCGCGCCGATGTCGGGTTCGCCGGTCGAGTTGTCCGCCACCGCGGAGCTTGTTCGCCGAGCGCCTGCGGATACCAGGTCTCGGCGACCGGCGCGCCGCGTGAAGTTGGCGTGCACGGTCGTCGGCCGGCCTGCCCGAGCGACGCGCGCTCGACGCCGCTGCACGTGAGCGGATCCATGTTGGCGCCGACCGTGATCGTGACGGCGCTCGCGAGCTGCGCGCCCCAGACGTCCGCGCGCGAACGTGGAACGCGGCGAGGCGCTGCGCGCCGAGCGTCGTCGCGCTGTTGCCGCCGACCGGCGCGACGACGTCGTGGTCGTTGAAGCCCTCGCCCGGCCCGTCGCCGTTGACGACGGTGATGGTCGCGGCGCTGCCCGGTGCCGAAGCCGACGCAGCACACGCGAGGCGCGACGCCATGCGAGGCCGGACGCGGATCACTCGGTGGGCTGCCCGTGGTCGATGTGGAGCGTTCCGTCGGGCCCGACCGTCGCGACCAGCGGGCCTCGGAAGCGTCCCTGAGGTCGATCGTCACGCCGCCGTCGGGCGCGGCGTTCGACGAGCCCTGCGCCGGGGCGGCTGAACGCGGCCGGCGCGCGGCATGGCCTGATGCCGGGCGGCGGCGTGCTCGCGCAACGTGCCGGTGCGGGGATCGGCGTATGCCCGCATGCCGCTCTGCGCGCGGTCGCATCCGTAGGCTCCCCGGCCGCGGGCGCGCCGGCGAGCAGTACGGCGCCCCGACGCATCCACACCCCCATTCCGCTCGTCGACGTAGACCACGCGGGCCTCCCGTTCGAACGACGATTCCGTGGACGACGGCGAGTGTCGAACCGATCGCGGTGGCTGCATTGCCAACGCGCGATCGCGCGTCGATCGCGTCAGGGACCGGCGGCTCAGGCGCCCCAGTTCGAGACGCGTCCGACGCCGAGCGCCTTGACGCCTGCGATGACGCGCGACGGAATCGAGCGGCACCGGCTCCCAGTCGTAGCGATGCATACGGCTTCGCCGGTGCCCCGTCACGAAGCGGCGCGCTTGCTCGAGCGTGAAGAGGACGCCACGGCGCGCCACCTGCTTCTCGTAGGCGGCGAGCGCGTGTCGGCGTCGAGGACGAAGTTCATCGAGTCGCACATGCAGACGATGTCGGCGGCGTTCCACGTCGCGGGGCGTCGTAGCTCACGTGGATGAGCGGCGCCGCCGGCGTCGCGACGCGACGGCGCCGTCCTGCACGCGTGATCGTCGACCGGCGCGACGCAGCACGCGCAGTACGATTCGAGCGACGAGCTCCGTCCGCGCGAACGGCGGCATCGCGAGATCGCGATCGACTCCATCGCGCAGCCCGCCCAGCAGTGGAACCGGCCGTCGAGGTGCACGGCCACCTGGCTCGGATAGCTCGAGAACGGCTGGCACTTGGGGATGCTCGACGTTCTGCGTGTCCTGGTGGAGCGTGACGACGAGGCCGAGGTCGAGCTCGCGATACACCTCGACGAGCCGCGCACGCGCGCGAGCCAGTCGCCTCGTGCGCGTCGCGCGAGGTTCGGACCCGCGCCCGTGGCGGCACCAGTGCTCGTAGACGAACTGGCGCACGCGTCTTCGCGTCGTCGCTGAACTGGAACGGCGGGAACGTTTTGAGGCATGCGCCGTTCTACGTCGTCGCGACCGGTCGTGGCGAGCGTCGTTCCGCGACGAGCGGCGGACCGCGGTCGTATGCCTTCGGTCATGCGGTTCGGACTCGGCCGGACTCTGTCGCCCTCGTGCTCGCCGCCACGACCGCTCACGCCGTCGACCGTCCGATCACCGGGCGGAAGCTCGTCGCGCGCACGTCGAGGCGGCCAGGAGAAGCTCGCGTTCGTCACGACCGATCCCCAGTTCCTCTTCCCGACGGCGGGCGGCCCCGACGACCCGGCCGCCGGCACCGGCGGGCTCACGATCGAGCTCTTCTCGCAGCAGCACGCGCGGCAGCGCCTGACGTCCCGCCGGCGCCGGGTGGGCGACCCGCACGATTCCGCCGGCGTTCCTACAAGTACGCGAACAGAGGTCGCACCCGCGGGCCCGACGCCGGCGTCGCGCGCGATCGTCTTGAAGAGCGGGCGCGTGTTCCAGCGTGCGGGTCTACGCGACAGGGCTATCGATGCGCGAACGCGCTCGGCTCGGTCGCGGTGCGGATCACCATCGGCAGCCTCCGGACGTGCGCGCTGCTTCGATGCGGCAACCGTCAACGCGACGCCGGCGGCGCGCGTCTTCGTCGCGCGACGCCGAGACGCTCGCGCGCTGCGTCGAACTGCTCGACGCTGCTGCCGGACCGACCTGCGCCGACGGCGCCTTCAACGGCGCAGTGCGGCGGGACCTGCCCGCCGGCGCCAGAATGCAGCGCGCGACCTCGCGACCTGCGAGTGCATCGACTCCTGCGCAGCCATGCGGCGACACTGGACCCGGCCTGCAACGGCGATGGGTCCGGACGGGCCGACGAGTGCGGAAACACCGAAGTTTGGCTTCATTCGCCGGTCGAAGCTGCCGGCTGCATTCCGCCCGTGGCTTCCACGCCTGCTGGCGCATCGCCCTCGTGCGGTGGCTTCGTGCCCATCCGGAACGCAGCAAGCTACTACGACAGCATATCTCGATCCCGATCCTGGCACCTTTATCTCGTGGTACGAGTGCACTGAACTTCACGTCAGTCCGTGCTGCCACGGATTGGGTGTGTGCAAATCCTGCCGGACTGCAAATTCCGCAACCGATCCTGTCGGCTATCATCTGGCGCGTGGCGCCGAGCGGCTATCCGTCGACGGGACCTGCTCAAACCGCTTTGTCGACGACCGAACAACTACCTGCAAGTTTGCGTTTCCAGCGCGCGGCGGCTCGTCCTCGTCGGAAATCCGGCGTCGCGCTGGCGCTGGAAGTGCTGCACCGAAGCCATGACTGCGCTCTGGCGGGCGCTGATTTCACCTGGCGATCTTGAGCGTCGCGCAATCGCTTAAAGCGCCCATGGCGAGCGCGGTGACGGCGCTCCGGTATGCGCCATATCTCAAGCCAGTCGGCGTTACCCTCGGCGGCATGGAAAAGCTCGTATCCGACCCAAACTCGGGTCCTGCGCGCGCGGGCGCCGCGTCGCAGTCGGCCGGAGACCGCGCGCGGCGTGCCTGATCGGGCGGACTTCACATCGATCTCGCATCTTGCCACCTGGATCTGCGGAGGACCGGCGCCACGGGTCATGGTTTAATGATGGGTGAACGATCCGCGGACGAAGCCTTCGGACTGCGACGCCCTGGAGGCGCGAGCGGTCCGGTCGCTCGCGGGTCGCAAACTCAATCCGCGTGGATCCGCCAGCCAGCCTCGGTCGCGCCAGCTGCGCCGCCCAGACACCCGCCACGCTTGTCCTTACGCTGGAAGCGCGGCGGCCCTGCTACCAGGCTGATGCCGACGTCGGAGCCGTTCAGCGGAGGCTTATAAGCACGCAGCACGGCGCGCGCCGCCAGCCGACGCTGCGCGCGCGGCTGCCCAGTACGCCCTCGCGATCCGCCAGGGCGAGAAACCTCGCCTTTACGCACGCCCGCACCGCGCTCTGCAGCAATTGAGCCGCGCCGAAGGCGGTGTCGCTTCCTCGACGTCGCGACGGAATCGCCGGCCGACGCGGCCGGCTCCGATCGCCGGCGTCGCGACCAAAACTTTTATGCCGGGCGGCAATTCACCTGGCGCGCGCCCTGCTCGCGGTCCACCCCGGACGCCAGCGCGTACGAGCGCTGAGGCCGACTACTACCGGCGGGCGGCCGCGGCGCTTAGCGTTTGAAGCCTATCGGAGCGCTGGCGCTTTCGCCGCATCCTCGACAGGATAAGGCGCGCGCTCGACCATCCACCTGGAATTATCTGCCACCAGCACGCGCGGCGTTTCGTGAAAAGCGCATAACAGACGAGCGACTCCAGGCCCCGACTCTCACGCGACCATTCGCAGCGCCGCCTCGCCACGCGCGACTAAATCGACGACACGCAGCTTTTTAACTTCAGTAAAACCGCCACCTCATGCGCGACACCAGTGGCGTTGCGCTATGATTCATGATTGTGCCCAGCTCTGTTCTATCTCAATTGCGTCGGAAGGATGCTGCTCGACCGACCCCGGCGGTGATGTTCGTCGACAACGAGCGGCTTTGTTCCGCGACGTATGCTGGGCGGGGACCGTGGGCCGCCGCTTCTTCACCGGCACGTTTTCGCCGGCGGCGACCCAGGCATCTGAATCGCGCGAGGGCGACCGCCTGCTCGCCGAAAACGTGGCCGACGGCGTCAGGCGGTGTGCGCTCGACGCCTCCGCCGCGGACGCCGCCGCCGGTCGTCACTCGAGCACGGCAGGTAGCGCAACCCGGCGTAACGCGGACAGCACGAGGCCGGCAGCCGATCGTGAGGAGCTGACGCGTCGACGCGATACGCTGTGCGGGGCGAAGCCGAGGGCTCCCCAGGGGACGGCGTATCGTCGTCAGCGCGGGTAGAGGCGGCGCTGCCCCGGTGCTTCGTCCCGAGCGCTTTTGTCCTCCCCTTCTGCGTTCATTGCGGTGATGGCAAATGGACGAGGTGGACGCCGCTGTCGACGCTCGCCGGATGAGCCTCAGGACGATCGTTCGCAAGTTGAACGGCCTTTGCCCGCAGGCGCACCGAGCGATACCGGTGAGCGCCACGGCAACGAGCGGGAGAGAACTGCCAAACGGCACGCCATCCCCACCACCCCATCGCCGAAAGAGCACGCGCGCGACCAGGAAGACGGCACCAGTGAGCGGCGCCGCCGATGCCGAGCGCCACAACATCAGCACCGCACCGGGCGACGCGGCACCACTCGACGACGTGGTCACCGACCCGCCGCGCCGAACCGCAGCGCCTGCGCGACAAGGCCGCTCGACGGCGTGGCGTCAGGATGTCCTCAGCTGCAGACCTGGACGCGCGGCGCCGTCGGGCGCGACATCAGGCGCGTGAGCGCGTCAGCGGCAAGTCCTCGACCGCACGCGCGTCAGTTACACGAGCTGCTGGAGGTGTCGCGGATCTGGTCGGGCAGCGGGCCGGTTACCTTCTCGAGAACGGCGATCGTGTTCGCCCAGCCGGGCGAGCAAGCCCTTCAGTCCAGGCTTTGCAGCTCCGCACGCGAACGGCGCGGGGCTTCCGGATCGCGAAACCGACCTCCCTCAAGCGGCGACTTTCACCGCCAGCACCGCGACCAGCCGATCACTGGTGCGAGCGCGGCAGCTGCGGCGATCGTCGCCGGCTGAAGTACGACGCGATTACTGCGGCGCGTCTCGGCTTTTCGTCTGATCCTTCGGCACGTGGTGAACAAGGGACGGTGCGCGCCTCGGCGACCGAGCGGCAGCCGCACGCGTATCGGCGAGCACCTCGCCGCCTCGTCGGGCGGCAACGGCGCACGATCGCCAGGTCCGCCATTCCACGGCGACGCGTCGCGCTGCGCGCGGGGCTCTGGAACGCGAAGGACAGTCCACAGCTCACAGATCGTGGAAGGCGCAGGGGGTTTGCCAGTCGGAAAACTGGATGCGCAGCGAGGGCAACGGCGCCGATGCCAGGCGCGACACGCCGGCCGGACGAGCCAGGCGAGCCAGGATCGGCGCGCGATCGACCCCGGGGGCGAGCCAGGGCACGGCAGCTCCAGCATCGGCACCGACGGCTCGGGCGCGCCGGGACGCGGCAACGCCGCGCAACAGCACCGTCATCGTCGCCGCCAGAGCAGAAGATGATGCCACAGCTGGGACGAGTCCCAAGCGCCCGCCGGAGAAGTCGGTCAGAAGATGAAGAGAAGCCGATCGACATCGACTGCGCCGGCGGAAGGGAGCGAGCGCAGTCCGGCGGGCACCGGCAAAAGCGGCACGGCACTGTCGCTTCTCCCACGCAGGAACTGACTCGTCTGGCATCGCAGAAATGGATGCCCGAACTTCATACGAGACCGACGTCAGCACGTTGAACGCGGCTGAGATGATGTTTCGGTCGCCACGGTGATCGCCAGCGGCGATCCGTTCGAGGATTGACTCACGAGAAGCAGGGCTTCTTTGCGACAGGCGGCGACGATCCAGGTCCAGAAGGCACGCAGCGCGGCGACTTCCACCGCCGACTAATGAAGGATCGTCGAGATCCACGGCGACTTGCTGGGCGTTATCATCCCGGCGCAGTCAGCTCCTCGCCGATTCATGACTACGGCTCGCCGCTGAGTGCAGGCGCGGAGCCACCGCATCAGGCCCGTCTCGAGCTCATGATAACAGCCGCGCACCACCTTGCACCTCAAATCGGCGCATCAGGCGAGATCTCGCCGACGTCATTACCTGAGGCGCTGGCGACGATCCATGACGGGCGCAAGCGGTTAAGCGCACCGCGCTTTATGATCGCGGCTTCCTGGATCCGGGCGCGCACCTGCCCTCAAACCGCGTCAGCATTAAATCACACGAATATCGACGCCAGACCACCGCAGATCGAGGCGCCGATCAGCTGACTGCTGCACTTTTGCCACCTCTAAGGGGCTGGCACAAAGGGAGGTCACATGACCCCGACAGGCTTTCTGATCACTTTTGGCTGGCTTAGAACAACTAGACCATTACGAAGAGCAGGTCAGTGCAGGAGTCCTCAGCTTTACTCGGCAGAGAGAGAGTCTACTGGAGCGCATTACTTTATACTGACTCAGAGCTACTCCTGCACACCATCAGCCTCAGCAGAAAGAGATCTGGTTTCGCGTCGCGGCTTTTCACGCTGCCGCGCCGAAGCGCGTCAGCGACTGTACGCCAGCCGGCGCGTCAACCCCAGGGGACTGTCGCCAGTGTCTCGATGACTGACGAAGGGGTCGCGATCAGCGAGCGAAGTGGAAGGATCTTGCCCAGAGTCGCGCTGCACTGGAACGGCAGCCTGGTTAAACTATGCGGGATCGAAGCATTCTGATGCCGATGTGCACGTCTGCCACGTAAGATCCCGTGACCACCGAAACAAACGAAGCCGCACCTCGGCTCACCTGTTTGCCGGATTTGCGGTCACGGCGACCCTGCCGCACACGCCGGTCGCGACGCCGCCTGACCGCCTGCCATCACGCAGGCGCGATCCTGGAATCCGTTTGCGGGCAGAGCGCAAGGAGCTTCATGGCGCGGACGAGGCGGGCTGCGTCGCGCCCGATCAGGCTTTCCCCACGCCAGTTCTGATTAGTGCTACAGCGCCGCGCCGGGAACCGCGCGGGAAGAACATCGTCGTCGCTCGACGGCTTTGAAGCTTCCTCGTCACCCGCTGAGGTGCCACACGCTGTATATCGCGCCCGACCTCCATCCAGCTCGGAGTATCTCTCTTCCATGATCCGCAGGTGCTGGTGCGCCTGCACACAAAGGGCGTGTCTTCACAGGTTCGATCCGATCATCAGTTATGGCGGCGGCAAACGCGTTCACTGGCTGGAAACCCGCGCTCGGCACGCAATCCACGTGCTGATCGACGGGAGCCGGCGACGCTCAGCCAGCTCGATGGTCGTCTGCCGGTAAATACCTCAGGCCGCCATCCACGAACCACGCTCATATCTGCGCGGCAATCACTCTTGGAAGGCGCTCATACCACCGGTGAAAAGCAGCTGGGGTTCGCAAACACGGATGGGCGACGTCACTCCATCCTGGCGCGACTCGCCCAGCCAGGTCGCGATCAAGCCGTTCTGATCTGGGGCAGAGAGACCGACGCACCGGCGATCGTCGCGAGAGCGCATCGCCGAGGACGTACCCGGACCATCCTCGATCTACCTCGAGCGCAGGCGCCGAGCGGGGAGTTCCCGTACTGGCGCGCTGTCCGGTCGCCGGCGATCGTCGATCTTGTCGTCTCGCTTCTTTTCCGGAGCGCGATCTTCGTACGCTTCGCGATCGACGATACGCGCGCTGGCCTGCCGGCGGCTGCGCCTGGATCGGCGGGTGCTCGCGACCGAAGCAGGTTCCTGGCGGCGAATTGGGCCACCCCGAGGAGAAGCTCTGATCCGGACGCAGCGTCGGCTGGCCTGCGCCTGCCGCCGACTCGCCGGTGTAATCGTTTTGCCACGCTCCGGCGGCGGACGATCGGCGCCGACGACCGCGGCGCGATGCATGTCAATGTCGCGCGTAGCGACAGCGGACGGCGACCGCACCGAGGCCACTCCTCGTAGTGATCCACGCGACTGCGCTGGCGCGAGGCCCTGTGCCGGGTGATCAGCGGTCGCCGCCGAAACGAAGCGCTGCGGCTGCAGCACCGCAGGCCGACGAGCGCCAGCGCCAGGCGATCGCCGCAGCAGGGGCGCGCGGTCGACGTGCAGGCGCGCGTCGCGCGAGATGACCCGCATCAGCGTGATGGTGATCGCGCCGCTCATCGCGTTCCTCGTCTGCAGCTGCTCGTGCGCGTGAGCCGTCCCTACCTCGGGTGGCTGTGGCGACGTTCACGCTCCTGCGGCACGGGAAGCCGACTTGGCCGACCGATCGCCGGCAGGTGCGCGGCTGGGGCGGCTCTCGCTCGACTGGGCGCGGCCGCGGCGTCGAACGCCATCTGCGGACCTCGACGCCTGCGGCGGCGAGCGGCTGGCCTGAGGGCTGAGTGCCGATCGCTGGGGCATCAAGCAACCACATCATAA
>ERZ1370068.10371-contig-9077_pt1 | contig 32934 bp, 36 predicted proteins | sample MGYA00561227_ERZ1370068 | MGnify/ENA primary metagenome ERZ1370068 (study PRJEB38410, sample SAMEA6850437) | metagenome | study: Metagenomic assessment of the ecological functions of the soil: analysis of the soil microbiota associated with the...
GCCGTCGGTCTCGGTGCTGTGCATGTGGAGGTCGCCGCGCAGATCGGCGCGATCGATCGAGCCGGGGCAGCGTGCGGCGCTGCGGCGGCGTCGATCTCGCCGCGCATCTCGCGCAGCTCCGGCGGAATCCAGTCGAGCCCGAGCGCGTGCGTAGATGTCTTCCTCGCGCTCGCCGGCGACGCGCGCGTCGTCGTCGATCCGGAACAGGCCGTACTCGTTCAGCTTGAAGCCCAGGCCGATCGCGCGGTCGCGCAGCGCGATGTTGTGCGCCTTCGAGCCGGTGAAGTACTGCATGCGCGGCGCCGCGGCTGTCGGCGGCGACGAGGCGCAGGTCGGCCTGGAAGCCGCCCTGGAGCAGCACGCTCGACTTGGTGTCGCCGTGGCCGAGCACGCGCTCGACCAGGCGGTACTCGACGAAGTCGTCCATCAGCGCCGGCCGGCGCCGGAGGCGAGCGATGTCGAGATCGCCGCAGGTGTCGCAGCCGCGCCGCAGGCTGCCGACCGGCTCGATGGCGGCGTCGGGCGCGCGCTCGCGCAGGTAGGCGACGAGCGCCGCGGCGGCGTCGTGCGCGTCGGACAGCAGATGCCGGCCGGCGAAGCGCTTGCGCTCGTCGAGCGCCTTGAGGATGAGCGCTTCCTTCTTCGCGCCCATGCCCGCGCAGCGCGCGGATCCGGCCGTCGGCGCGGCGCGCTCGAGATCGTCGAGCGTGCGGATGCCGAGCTCGCGATAGAGCGTCGCGACGGTCTTCGGCCCGACGCCCTGCAGGTGCAGCAGGTCGAGGATCGTCGGCGGAAACTCGGCGATGCAGCTCGCGGTGGTAACGCGCGCGTCGCCGGTCTCGGCGATCTCGCGGATGCGCGCGGCGAGGTCCTTGCCGATGCCGGGAATCTCGCGCAGCCCGGCCTCGTCGAGCGCCGCCGAGCTCGTGCGGATGGTTGGCGACGATGTCGGCGCCGTTGCGGTAGGCGCGGATCTTGAACGGGTTGTCGTCCTTGATCTCGAGGAGGTCGGCGATCTCCCGGAGGATGCGCGCGATCGCGAGGTTATCCAAGCCGCAGGCCTTCGGTCTCGATGCGGTAGTCGAGCAGCCGCGCGCCGCCGCGCGGCCAGCGCCTCGGCGATCGCGGCGCGCGCTGGCCGGCGGGCCGTAGCAGAACAGGCAGCCGCCGCCGCCGGCGCCGCAGACCTTCGCCGCCGTCGCGCCGGCGGCCGCGCGCGCGCGCGATCAGATCGTCGATCGTCGGCGTCGTGACGCCGGGCGCCAGGCGCTTGCGGTTGTCCCACTCGATGGCGATCTGCCGGCCGACCTCGTCCCAGTCGCCGCGCTCGAGCGCCGCGCGCATCGCCGCCGCGGTGTCGCGGATCCGCTCGAAGCAGTCGAAGATGTGGCGGTCGCCGTCGATGTGGCGCTTGGTGATCTCCCAGTTGTTGGTGCCCGAGTTGCGCGGCGCGCCGGTGTAGGCGAGCACGATGCGCCGCTCGAGCTCGCGCGGATCGACGTCGAGCGCGACGCGCGCGATGCCGTCGACGCCGAGCTCGATCGGCCGCGATGCCGCCGTAGAGCGCCGGCCGGTAGTCCTGCACGCCGGTCGGCACGCGGATCGTCTGGCACTCGACGTTCATCGCGACCTGCAGCAGGTGCGTCCGGCATCCGGACGACGCCGGTCCAGCGGGCGAGCGCGCCGCACGCGGCGATGGTCAGCGCCGACGATCCGGCGATGCCGGCGCCCGCCGGCGATTCGCCGCGCGTCGTCAGCGTCGCGTTCTCGAGCCGGTAGTGCCGCGCCAGCAGCGCCAGCAGCGGCAGGTCGCCGCCGCCGTCGAGCTCCGACCAGTCGGTGCGCTGACGTGCGCGGTCGGTGTCGATCGAGCGCAGCTCGACGCCGCGCCGTCGCTCGCGATTCGATCTCGACGTGCGCGCGCAGGCTGATCGCCGCGTTCACGCGTCGACGCGCCGTCGTGAAAGAGATACAGCGGCCAGATGTCGATGGTGCCGCCGGCCAGATCGATGCGGGTCGGCGCGGACGACGTCGAGTACGCACGGGCGAATTATAGACTCGACCGCGCGTTAGCCGCTGACACCTTCCGGGTGCTGCTGAATCCGTCCATGTCGCCGAGCGCGCTCCGCCGCCAGATCGGTCAGCTGCTGATCGCCGGCTTCAACGGCCACCAGATTCCGACCGAGCTGCGGTCGCTGGCGCAGCGAGTTCGGCCTCGGCGGCGTCATCCTCTTCGCGCGCAACATCGCCGAGCCCGAGCAGGTCGCCGAGCTGTGCCTTCGAGGCGGCGCGGCTGCGTGCCCGACCTGCCGGCCTGGGTCGTCGGTCGATCAGGAAGGCGGGCGCGTCGCGCGGCTGAAGGCGCCGTTCACCGAATGGCCGCCGATGGCGACGCTCGGGCGCAGCGGCGACGTCGCGCTGGCCGAGCGCTTCGCGCGCGCGCTGGCGCCGAGCTGAAGGCGGTCGGCATCACGCTCGACTACGCGCCGGTGCTCGACATCCACACCAACCCGAAGAACCCGGTCATCGGCGATCGCGCGCTCGCCGAGAAGGCCGAGGACGTCGCGCGGCTCGGCGCGCGCGATCGTCCGGACGCTGCAGGCGCGAAGGCATCGCCGCCTGCGGCAAGCACTTTCCCGGGCACGGCGACACCAGCACCGATTCGCACTTCGAGCTGCCGCTGGTCGAGCATCCGCCCGATCGGCTGCGCGCGGTCGAGTTCGTGCCGTTCAAGGCCGCGATCGACGCCGGCGTGGCGACGATCATGACCGCGCACGTGCTGGTGCCGTCGCTCGACGAGCAGCGGCCGGCGACGCTGTCGCGGCGCATCGTCACCGACCTGCTGCGCGACGAGCTGCAGTTACGACGGCGTCATCCTCAGCGACGATCTCGAGATGAAGGCGATCGCCGCGGACTACGCGGTGCCGGACGCCGCGGTGCTGGCGATCGAGGCCGGCTGCGACGGCGTCGCTGATCTGCAGCGGCGATCACGACACGCAGGCGGCGGCGCTCGAGGCGCTGGTCCACGCGGTCGAAGACGAGCGCCTGCCGCTCAGCGCGCGTCGAGGACGCGCTGAAGCGCCAGCAGCGCGCGAAGGAGCGGTTCCTCGCGTCGCCGGTCGCGGCGCGGCCGCCGCCGGGCGCGCGCTGCGCGACGCGCTCGGCCGCGACGAGCATCGCGCCGATCGCCGACGAGATGGCGCGCTTCCTGTGATGCGCAAGCCGCGCGCGCTCAGCCCGGGCGACCGCCTCGCCGTCGTCGCTCCCGCCAGCCCGTTCGACCGCGAGGAGTTCGATCGCGGCGTCGACGAGATCCGGCGCCTCGGCTTCGAGCCGGTCTACGACGACTCGGTGTTCGCGCGGCAGCGCTACGTGGCGGGCCGGCCGGCGGTGCGCGCGGCCGCGATTCGACGCGGCCTGGCGCGATCCGTCGATCGCCGGCGCTGATCGGCGTCCGCGGCGGCTACGGCAGCGCGCAGGTGCTGCCGCTGCTCGATCGCGACGAGGCCCGGCGCGCCGCAAGCCGTTCATCGGCTACAGCGATCTCACCGTCGATGCTGACGTTCCTCACGCTCGGCTGCGAGCTCGTGGCGTTTCACGGCCCGATGCTGGCCGGCCGGCTGGCGCGCGGCGCCGACGGCTACGACGCCGACTCGTTCGCAGCGGCGCTCTGCCGCCGCGAGCCGATGGGCGAGCTCGCGCCGCCGGCCTCGAGATCGATCCGGCGCGGGCGAAGCCGCCGGCGTCGCTGCTCGGCGGCACGCTGACGCAGCTGCTCGCGTCGCTCGGCACGCCGTTCGCGTTCGCGCCGCCGCAGGGCTACGTGCTGTTCCTCGACGAAGTGGGCGAGCGCCCGTATCGGCTCGATCGCATGGTCACGCAGCTGCGGCAGGCCGGCCTGCTCGCGCGCGCCGCCGCGGTCGTCATCGGCGAGCTGCCGAAGTGCGACGAGCCGTCCGGCGATCCGACCGGCGCGCGCGGTGATGGCGCGATCTGTTCGCCGACTTTCCCGGCCCGGTGCTGATCGGCTTTCCGTCCGGCCACACCGTCGGGCCCGGCGATGACGCTGCCGTTCGGCGTCGCGTGCGCGCGTCGTCGGCGGCGCGCGGCCGCGCGCTCGTCATCGAGGAAGTCGGCCGTCGCAGTGAGCACGATTCACCTGATCGGCATCTGCGGCACGGCGATGGCGACGCTCGCCGCGATGCTGAAGCGCAAGGGCTCGACGTCCGCGGCTCCGATCAGGACGTCTATCCGCCGATGAGCGACTTCCTCGCCGCCGAGGGCATTCCGACGCTCGCCGGCTATCGCGCCGGAGCACATCACCGGCGATCTCGATCTCGTCGTCGTCGGCAACGCGATCTCGCGCGGCAACGCCGAGCTCGAGGAGGTGCTCGATCGCAAGATCCGCTACTGCTCGCTGCCCGAGGCGATCCGCGAGCACTTTCTCTGGGGCGCGCGGTCGATCGTCATCGCCGGCACGCACGGCAAGACGACGACGACGTCGCTGACCGGCTGGCTGCTGACGCACGGCGGCGTCGATCCGAGCGTGCTCGTCGGCGGCATCGCGCGCAACTTCGGCGAGCACGGATCGAGCTACCGGCATGGGCCAGGGGCGCGACTTCGTCATCGAAGGCGACGAGTACGACAGCGCGTTCTTCGACAAGACCGCGAAGTTCCTGAAGTACCTGCCCGACATCGCCGTCGATCAACAACGTCGAGTTCGATCACGCGGACATCTACGCGGACTTCGACGCGGTGACGCTGGCGTTCCGCCGCCTGGTCGAACCTCGTGCCGCGGCGCGGGCTGCTGCTCGTCGGCGCCGACAGCCCGGCGCGCGCGCGCTGGCCGGACGCGCGGTGTCGCGCGTGCGAGACGTTCGGCACCGGCGACGGACGTCGACTGGCAGGCGCACGATCTCGAGCCGGCCGGCGCGTCGACGCGCTTCAGCGTCGCGCCGCGGCGGGTCGCCGTTCGGCAGCTTCGAGGTGCCGCTGGTCGGCGCGCACAACGTGCGCAACGCGCTGGCGGCGATCGCCGTCGGCGACCGAGGTCGGGCATCAGCGCCGAGCGGATCGCCGACGGGCTGCGCGCGTTCGCCGGCGTCAAGCGGCGGCTCGAGGTCGTCGGCGTCGCCGACGGCGTCACGGTCTACGACGACTTCGCGCATCATCCGACCGCGGTCGCCGAGACGCTGGCCGGGCTGCGCGCGTCGCAACCCGACGGCGCGCATCTGGGCGGTGTTCGAGCCGCGCTCGGCCTCGTCGTGCCGGCGCGTCTTTCAGGACGACTTCGCGCGCGCGTTCGCCGGCGCCGACGAAGTGCTGATCGCGCCGGTCTTCCGATCGAAGCTGCCGGAGTCGGAGCGGCTGTCGATCCCGCAGCTCGTGCGCGATCTGCACGGCCGCGGCCAGTCGGCGCGCGAGGCCGAGTCGATCGACGACATCGTCGCCGGCATCGTCGCGGGAGCATCGGCCGGGCGATCTCGTCGTGCTGATGTCGAACGGCGGCTTCGGCGGCATCCACCAGAAGCTGCTGCGGGCGCTCGGCGTGAGCGCGGCTCGCCGCATCGTCGCCGGCCGGCGACTCGGCGCTCATCGTCGAGTTCGAGGAGCGGATCGATCCGGGCGTCAACGCGCGGACGATCGCGCTGCGCCGAGGCGATTCAGGCGGCGCGCGCTCGCCGGGCGTCCGCGACGTCGTGCCGACCTACCGATCGGTCGCCGATCTACTTCGATCCGCTGCGGACCGACTAGCGACGCGCTGATGGCGCGCGTCGAGCGCGAGGCGGCGCGGCCGGCGCCGGAGCCGGCCGCCGCGCGCGCGCCGGTGCGCATTCCGGTCTGCTACGGCGGCGAGCTCGGTCCCGATCTCGCCGAGCGTCGCGGCGTTCGCGCAGGATGGCGGAGGCCGACGTCGTCGCGTCTGCACGCCGGCGCGACCTATCGCGTGTTCATGCTCGGGTTCGTGCCGGGCTTCGCGTACCTGGGCATCGTCGACGAGCGCATCGCGATGCCGCGCCGCGCGACGCCGCGCGTGCGCGTGCCGGCCGGATCGGTCGGCATCGCCGGCGTGCAGACCGGCATCTATCCGGCGGAGACGCCCGGCGGCTGGCAGCTGATCGGCCGCACGCCGGTCGAAGCCGTTCGATCCGTCGCGCGACCGAGCCGTTTCTGATGAAGGCCGGCGACGCGGTGCAGTTCTATGCCGATCGATCGCGACGCGAGTACGACGATCGGTCGCGCGAGCCGTCGACGCGATGAGCGCGCATCGAGCGGCGTCGCGTCATCAAGCCGGGATGCTGACGACGATTCAGGACGCCGGGCGATGGGGTCTGCAGTCGCGCGGCGTGCCGGTGGCGGGACCGATGGATCCGGTGTCGCACCGGCTCGCGAACGCGCTCGTCGGCAACGAGCGCGACGCGGCGACGCTCGAGATCACGCTGCTCGGGCCCGGAACTGGAGTTCGAGGACGAGCGGCTCGTCGCCGTGGCCGGCGCCGAGTTCGAGATCGTCGCTCGACGGCCGGCCGGCGCCGTCGCACGCGCCGTTCATCGTCGTCGGCCGGAGTCGCGCCTGCGGTTCGGCGCGCGGCGGCGCGGCGCGCGCGCGTATCTCGCGGTGTCGCGGCGGCATCGCGGTGCCGCCCGACGCTCGGCAGCCGAGCGACGCATCTGGTCAGCGCGATGGGCGGCGTCGACGGCCGCGCGCTCGACGCCGGGCGATCGGCTGCCGCTCGGCGATCGCGGTCGCGAGCGCGGCGAGCGCGCTCGGCGCCGCAGAGCGCCGTCGTGGCGCTGCCGGACCGCCACGCGACGCATCCGCGTGCTGCCGGGCCCGCAGGTCGACTACTTCACGCGCCGACGCGCTCGACGTGCTGCAGTCGGCGCCGTACACGATCGGCGCAGCAATTCGGATCGCATGGGCTTCCGGCTCGAGGGCCCGCGGCTGACGCACGCGCGCGGCGCCGACATCATCTCCGACGCGACGCCGCTCGGCGTGCTGCAGGTGCCGGCGTCGGGCCAGCCGATCCTGCTGATGGCGGATCGGCAGACCACCGGCGGCTATCCGAAGATCGCGACGGTGATCACCGCCGACATCGGCGTCGCCGGGCAGCTCGGCCCCGGCGACACGATCGCGTTCGCCGTGTGCACGCCGCGCGAGGCGATGGCGGCGCTGATCGCGCAGGAGCGCGCGCTGATGGCGGTCGAGGCGCGGCAGCCGTGATCGACTTCGCGCGCGGCGCTGCGAGTCGGCGTTCGGCGCCGATCGCGTGCGGCCGAACGTGCCGCTCGCGCCGTTCACGACGTTCCGCGTCGGCGGACCGGCCGACTGGCTGATCGAGACGCGCAGCAGCGACGAGATCGTCGCGGCGCTGCGGCTGGCGCGCGCGCGCCGGCGTGCCGGTGACGATGCTCGGCGGCGGATCGAACGTGCTCGTCGCCGATCGCGGCGTCCGCGGGCTCGTGATTCGGCCGCGCGGCGGCGACGTGCGCGCGATCGGACGAGCGACGCGTCCGCGCCGACGCGGCGGTGACGATCAACGGGCTGGTCCGCTGGACGATCAATCACGGCTGCGCCGGGCTCGAGGCGTGGGCCGGGCACGCCGGGCACGGTCGGCGGCGCGATCTTCGGCAACGCGCATTTCGGCGGCCGCCTGATCGGCGACCTCGTCGACCGAGGTGCGCCTGCGCCGCCGCGACGGCGCGATCGATCGACGTGCCGGCGATCGGCGATGGCGTTCGGCTACGATCGCAGCCGCCTGCAGGACGACCGGCGAGGTGCTGCTGTCGGCGCGTCTTCCGCGTCTCGACCGGCGATCCGGCGGCGCTGCGCGCGACCGCGCGCGCGTCGCTGGCGTTCCGCAAGCGGACGCAGCCGCTCGACACGCCGAGCGCCGGCTGCATCTTTCAGAACCCGCAGCCGGGCCGCGACGCCGTGCCCGACGGCATTCCGTGGTCGGCCGGCGCGCTGGTCGATCGCGCCGGCCTGAAGGGCGCGGCGATCGGCGGCGCCCGCGTCTCGCCGACGCACGGCAACTTCATCGTCAACGACGGCACGGCGACGGCGGCGCGACATCCGGCGGCTGATCGAGCGCTGCCGCGCGGCGGTCCGCGATCGTTTCGGCGTCGAGCTGCGCGAGGAAATCGTCTATCTCGGCGAGTTCGACGATGATCGACGACGACGATCGACGTCGACCTGACTGATGCTAATGTCTACGCTGCTGATCGAAGGCGGCCAGCGGCTGTCGGGCGTCGGTCGAAGTCGAGGGCAACAAGAACGCCGCGCTGCCGCTGCTCGCCGCGTGCCTGCTGACGACCGAAGAGTGCGTGCTGCACCAACGTGCCGCGGATCAGCGACGTCGAGGTGATGGCGCGGCTGCTGCTCGATCTCGGCGCCGAGGTCGAGGGCATCGGCAGCACGACGCTGCGCGTGCGCTGTCCGCGAGATCGTCGAAGGACGAGCCCGACGGCGCGCTGGTCGGCCGGCTGCGCGGCTCGGTGCTGCTGCTCGGGCCGCTGCTCGCGCGGCGCGGCCGCGCGCACCTCGCGCCGCCCGGCGGCGACTTTCCGGCGCGCCGCACGATCGCGACGCACCTCGAGGCGCTCGAGGCGATGGGCGCGCGCGTCGGTCGACGGGCCCGGCCACGTGCTCGAGGCGCCCGACGGGCTGAAGCCGACGTCGATCTATCTCTACGAGGCGTCGGTCACCGGCACCGAGACGGCGCTGCTCGCCGCCGCCGGCGCGCCGGGCATCACCGAGATCCGCCACGCCGCCTGCGAGCCGCACGTCGTCGAGCTGTGCGAGTTCCTCGAGCAAGCTCGGGCGTCGGCATCACCGGCGCGGGCACGACGACGATTCGCATCGAAGGCGGCGCGAAGCTGCGCGGCGCCGAGCACCGGCTGTGGGGCGACTACATCGAGGCCGGCAGCTGGGCGGTCGTCGCGGCCGATCACCGGCGGCGAGATCGAGGTCCGCGGCGCGCGCGCCGAGGACATGGAAGTCGTCGCCGCGGTGCTGAAGCGGATGAACATCGAGTGCGCGATGGACGGCGACGTGTTCCGCGTCGAGCAGTCGACGCCGCGCGCGGCCGGCCGCATCACGACCGGCCTGTGGCCGGGGTTTCCGAGCGACCTGGTCAGCCTCGTCACCGTGCTCGCGACGCAGGCCGAAGGACGGACGCTCGTCCACGACTGGCTGTACGAGCTGCGGCTGTTCGCGCTCGAGCAGTTGAGCGGCATGAGCGCCGATCTGTTCCTGTGCGATCCGCACCGGATCATCGTCACCGGGCCGCAGCAGCTGCGCGGCCGCCCGCTCGACAGCCGCGACCTGCGATCGGGGATGGCGCTGATTGCCGCGGCGCTGGCCGCCGACGGGCAGAGCCGGCTCGTCGCCGCTCGAAACCGTGGAGCGCGGCTACGGACGGCTGGTGGAGCGGCTGCAGGGGCTCGGGTGCGAAGGTCGCGAAGATCGTAGCGCCTCGTTGCAGGCGGTCCGCTAGCGTCGCGCCGCCGGGTTTCTTGACGGGCAGCAGCGGGTTCACGACGCCGGGCTCGTCGGGCTTCGGCGGCTCCGGCGGCCTCGGCGGCTCGACCGGCAGCGGCAGCTCGGCGATCGGCGCCGAGCGAGTCGCGGCCGACGCGGAACGGCCGCAGGTCGGCCTCGGTCAGATCGAGCACGCGGATGATGTGCGGCGTCAGCGTCAGGATGATGTCGGTCTGCTCCGTCGACTTCTGCGTAGTGCGCGAACAGCCGGCCGATCGAGCGGGAGGTCGCTCAGCCCGGGATGCCGTCGAGCGACGCGGCGCTCGTCGTCGCGGATCAGGCCCGCCAGCATGTTCGTCTCGCCGTCGCGCAGGCGGATGATCGGTGTTGATCTCGCGGTTGCCGAACGTCGGCAGCCCGCCGAAGCCGGTGCCCGAAATGCTCGTGACCGCGATCTTCAGCGCCAGCGACACGTCGTCGTCGTGGTGCGTGCGCGGCGTGATGTCGATGTTGACGCCGATGTTCTCGTAGTTGAACGACGTGATCGGCTGCTGCGGCGTGCCGCCGGTCGCGATCGGCGCGAACGTCGTCACCGGCACCGGCACGCTGCTCGCCGAAGCGCGCCTGCGCCGGCGATGCCGTCCGACGTGCGCAGCTGCGGGTTCGCCAGCGTGCGCGTGTTCGTGTCGGTCTTGAGCAGCCGGTAGTAGAGCGCCGGCAGGCCGGCGAGCAGGATGTCGGACTGCGTCAGGTTGCGCAGCGTCTGCAGCGTGATCGCGCCGGTGGCGTCGATCGCGATCGACCGATGCCGTTGATGCCCGGGCGAGCCCGGCGACGCGATCTGCAGGCCGTACTCCTGCAGCTTCGTGCGATCGACCTCGAGCAGCTCGACGTCGATGATGACCTCGGGCCGCGCCTTGTCGATGGCCGAGAGCACGCGCGCGGCGGCGGCGATGCGCTCGGGCGTGTCCTTGATCGTCAGCGCGTTGGTCGCGGTCGTCGGCGAGATGCGCCGCGCGTCGAGCACCATGCGCAGCAGATCCATCGTCTCCTTGAGATCGGCGTTGCTCAGGTAGAACGTCCGGACGATCTCTTCCTCGTACTCGCGGCGCTTGGCCGGCGTGTCGGGGATGACGACGATGGTCTTCGGCGCGGTGACGCGGAAGAACGTGCGCGTCGCGCCGGCGACGGTGTTCAGCGCGTCCTCGAGCGTCGCGTTGCGCAGGTCGACGCGTGACCGGCGTGTCGCGGAACGCCGGGTCGAAGATCAGGCTGATGTTGGCGAAGCCGCGCGATCGCCGTGAAGACGTCGCGGCTGCTCGCGTCGCGGAAGGTGAGCGACGCCGGCATCTTCGACGCCCGGCGGCAGGTCGATGCCCGGCGGCGGCAGATCGCGCGTGCGCTCGATGAGCGTCTGCAGCTCGGTCTTGCCTTCGCGCGCGACGGCGATCTTCGCGCGCAGCTTGTTGCGCGTCGCGCGCAGCTCCTCGTCGATGTCGCCGTTGGTCGGGTTCAGCTCGGACGGCGATCTCGTACTCGACGAGCGCCTGATCGAGCTTGCCGGTCGGCGGCGAGGCGGCGCGCCGCGCGTGAAGTGATCCTGCGACGCGCGCAGCTTCGCGCGATCGAGGGCGAGCCGCGCGTCGGCGTCGTCGGGGTGCTGAGCGCAGCGCCTTGGTGTATTCGACGACGGCGACGGTCGTAGTCCTGCCGGCGCTCGGCGTCGCGGCCGCGGCGCAGCGCGCTCGACGCCGCGCAGCCGGCCGCGAACAGGCAGACGCAGCGCGAGCAGCGGCGACGCGCGCGGCCGGACTGTCGTGCGAGAGAGATCAGGCGCGGATGATGCGCTGACGACATCAACACCGCGGGGAATCTTGAACGCGAAGTCCTTATCGGTCAGACCCGACGTTTTCCTTCAGATTTGTGAAGGAAAAGCTCGATTTTCCGCCCTGCGCGTCGACCGTGACCAGCCCGCGGATGGCCAGGCGTCGCCGGGTCGACGACGAGCACCAGCCAATCGTAGTCCCGTTGGCGGCGTTTTGGGCACAAGCTTCAGCGCCCGGCTCCCGGCGGCATCCCCGGCGGGTGCATCGACGAGCGAGGGCGTGAAATCGCGCGTCAGGTTGCCCTTGCCGGCGAGGAACAGCGTCGGCGTCGTCGGCCTGGTCCTCGGCGGCACGGTCGCGACGATGACCTGCTTGTCCTGCGGAATGTAGGAATACATCTTCGCGCCGTCGGACACGAACTGCTTCTGCTCCGGGCGCGGTATAGTCCCAGCGCATCTTGCCCGGCTTCTTGACGAGCAGATGCCCGCGCTCGGTGATCTGCTTGCGGAGCACGCCGCCCTCGTAGGTGTGGGTGAAGTCGGCGGAGAAGTCCTTGATGCCGTCGTATCTTCGCTGCAGCGCCGCCGCCAGCTCCGGCGCGGTCTCGCCGGCCGCGTCGATCGCCGACCGCCCGGTCAGCAGCACGACCAGGGCGAGCGCGCCGACGGTCGCACGTCGAGCATCGGTCATACCGCCACCATAGCACGCGCCGCACGCCCGATTGAGGCCGGCGCTCACGACGATCAACGCAGAGACTCGCGGAATCCGCAGGACAAGATTGTCTGCGGATTCCGCGAGTCTCTGCGATTGCCTGATCGTCGTGTCCGCTATCGCATGGCGATATCGATGAGGTAGCGCGGCCTGCGGCGCGAAGATGTTGGACGCATACGCCGGTGCGGAGCGGCGCGCCGCTCGCGTCGAACGCCGCGAAGCTGACGCCGCGCTCGACGATCGAGCGTGTGCTGGCGGGCGGCGACGACGTGCCCGAAGCCCATGCGGCGGATCGTGTCGGTCGAGAGCCACGGATTCCATGCGGATGTCGGACGGTCACGCCCGTCGAGGATCACGGTCGCGCTGAACGGCCGGCCGATCCGCGGCGACCAGCGCCGGCGGCTCGCCGGCGAGCCCGGCCACGGCGGCGTAGTCGCCGGCCGGAACGCTCGTTGGTGTGCCCGCCGGTGAGCGCGCGCAGCGCCGCGTGCAGATCGCCGGCGTCGAGGCTCAGATCGCGCGACGGGCGCAGCACGCAGATCACATAGCGGCGTGCCGCGGGCGAGATCGCGGGCGACGTCGGCGAGCCGCGGCACGCGCACGCGGTCGTCGCGGACGATGGGCAGCAGCGGCCCGTAGGCGGCAGCCGCCGCGGCGCGCGGCGCGCTCGGTCAGCGCCACCTCGCGTCCGATCGCCCGGTTGTCGGCGACGAGCGCCGGGGCGTAGAGCAGCACGTCGGGCATCCGCGCTGCCGCGATCCCGGCGCGCGTGACCTTCGCGAAGTACGACGAGACCGTTCTGCAATCTGCCAGTTCAGGTCGGTGAGCAGGATCGCGTGCCGATCGTCGAGGCCCGCGGTGAGCGCGCGCGAGCACGGCGGCCGGGCGCTCGTCGCGGCTGCGATCGAGCGCCGGAAAGTCGCGATAGGCGCGGCGCCGGCGTAGAGCGACGAGCAGCGCCGCAGCGACGGGCGCGCGCGTCCGCGGCGATCCGACGCCAGCCAGCAGCGCGATCGCCGGCGCGGCGAGCAGCGCCACGATGAGGTGCGACGGCAGGTAGAAGACGTGCGAGTCGCCGACGTTGTAGCTGAACGCGAAGATCGACGTTGGCCGCGAACAGCGTGGCCATCAGCATCGCGCGCGGCGGGCTCGATCAGCGCCAGCTGACGCAGGCCGGCCGCCGCCAGGCACGGGCCGACGACGCCGAACTGCTGGCGCAGGTCGAACCAGCACATCGCCGCGTGGTCGCGCAGCATCGAGCGCGGCACGTTCATCACCATCGTGTCGCGCCAGTCCGACTTGGTGACGTCGAACCAGAACCGCGCCAGCGCGTCAGCCAGCGCCGTCCGGCGCGGCTCGCGGGCAGCAGCCACAGCGTCCGCAGGTTCCAGGCGTACTGCGAGCGCGCCGGCGCAGGCGCAGCACGGCCGCCAGCGCCGACACGCGCGGCGTGACCATCGATCGCCAGCCGCCCGGCGCGGCCATCAGCAGGAACAGCGTGAACGCGGGCGCGAGCAGGATCATCGACAGGTGGTTGCCGAAGCCGAGCGCGTAGACGGCGAAGAACATCGCCAGGCGGCCGCGTCGTCGGCTGGTTCGCCCAGCGCAAGCAGGAGCAGCAGCGTCAGCGCGACGAGCGCGATGTGCAGCGCGTAGACCTCGGCGATCACCGCCTGGCTCCAGAAGGTACGACGCGGCGAAGAGCAGCGCGGCGCCGGCCGCCGCCGCAATCGATCCCGACAACTCGGCCGCGACCAGCACGATGAGGCCGCACGGCGATGGCCGCCGTGACCGACCGACGCCAGGTTGAGCGCGTGCGCCGGCTCCGCGCGCGTGATCCAGCAGGAAGAGCTGACCGATGGCGAAGTACAGCGGATACCCGTCGCGCGGCGTGATGAGCGGCGATCCGACCGTCGCCTGAAACGATCCGGTATCCCCGAAGTCGAAGCCCGGAAGCAGCGTCGCGCGGTAGAGCACGAAGCGCCAGGACGAGCGACGGCGGCCACGCTCAGCCTGAACGCTCAGCGTTCAACGTTGAGCCTGGCGCAGCTGAGCGTTGAGCCTTGAGAGTTGAGCGTTGCTCACGCGTCGCGGCCGCTGCGTTGCGCGGCGATGAGCGCGCGGACCTCGGCGAGCGGTCGCGTGTTGAGGACGTGGCGCGGCTCGACCCACCCGCGCCGCGCGGTGACGAGGCCGAGGTCCATCTGGACCGTCGAGCATCTCGGCGCGATGGCAGTCGCTGCTCGACGACGACGGTGGCGCCGGCGGCGATCGCGCGCCGCGCCAGCGCGCCGTCGAGATCGAGATGCGACGGCGCCCCGTCGATCTCCGAGCGCCGTCCGGGTCTCGACCGCGAGCGTCGAACAACCGATCGTAGTCGAGCGTCGTAGCCGCGCCGGTGACGGCACCAGGCGGTTGGTCGGGTGCGTGATCGAGCGTCACGAGCGGGTGCTGCATCGCCGCGGCGTAGCGCTTCATCAGCTGATCCGGCGACTGGCCCGCCGCGTTCGTGAAGCGAGGCGAGCACGATGTCGAAGCGCTCGAGGATCCGATCCGGGAAGTCGAGGCGGCCGTCCGGCAGGATGTCGACCTCGCAGCCGTGGAGGATGGTGATCTGCGGATACGCTCGCGCAGGCCGGCAATCTCGTCGGCCTGCTTCGTCACGCCGTCGACGCGTCAGGTTGCGCGATCGCCGCCGAGCTGCGGCGAATGGTCGGTGATCGCCATGTATTCGTAGCCGAGCGCGCGGCAGCCCTGCACCATCGCGTCGATCGAATCGCGGCCGTCGCTCCACAGCGAGTGCATGTGCAGATCGCCGCGAATGTCGGCGCGCGACACCAGCGCCGGCAGCTCGCCGCGGCTCGCGACCGCGACCTCGTCGGTCCCGTTCCGGATTTCCGGCGGGATGAACGGCAGTCCGAGCGCCGCGTAGATCGCCGCTTCGGTCGCGGACGGGTGGAGGATGCCGTCGCGGCCGTGCAGGCCGTCGGGCGTGAGCCGCCAGCCCGGGTCGCCGCGTGCGAGCGGAGCGCCTCGAAGTGCGCCGCCGATCCGGTCAGGTAGAGCAGCGCGCGCGCCGGCGTTCGGCGGGTCGGGCAGGCGCACCCCGACCTGCATCGCGCTCGGTCAGCACGTAGAACGCGGCGTTCGCTCCGGTGCAGCACGCGCGAGACGTCCGGCGCGCGGCGAGCAGCGCCTCGATGGCGGCGGCCGGCTGCGAGCTGGCGGCGACGATCTCGATGTCGCCGACCGTGTCCTGGCCGCGCCGCAGCGATCCGGCCGGCAGCGCCCAGTCGACGCCCGGCGACGCCGCGCAGGCGTTCGAGCACGGCATCGGCAATCGCGATCGCGCGGCCGAGCGGCACGCGCGGAATCGCGCGCGCAGCGTCGGCAGCGCCGCGGCGATCGCGGCTTCGAGCTGCCGCGTCCATGCCGGGGACGGCGCGGATCAGCTGCGTCGCGAACCGCCACGCCGAGGTCCGCGCGCCGACGTCACGCCAGAGCGCGATGGAGCGTCGGCGAGCTGTTCGATCGTCACCGCGCCCGATTCGTAGAGCCACCGCAGATCGCGCCGGCAGGTCGGCGACCGCCGACTCGACGAGCACCCAGCCGCCCGCCTCGTACATCTGGCGGAGACGCTTGAGGATCTCGGATCCGCGTCGGCGCGGAGGATTGTCGAGGAGCGGACCGGCGTCGGCGTCGGACTCGATGTGGCGGGCGTGGACGAGCGCCGCGGCGCGGCTGAACACCGACGGCGTCGGCCAGATCACCGCGGATCATCGCCAGCGAGGCGAGCTGGGCGAGCGTTCGATGCAGCGGCGTCGCGGACGTCGCGCGGGAGTCGCCAGGAATCGGCGGGCTAGCCTTTCAGTGCGCCAGGTTCAGGCGTCGCCTGTTTGGGCGCTTCTTTCGTTTCGGTCGGCAGTTTCGCGTCCACCCACTCGGCGATGCCGCCCTTGAGCGTCGACCGCGCGGTAGCCCTGGCGGATCAGCTGCCGCGGCGACGTCCGAGCTGGCCAGCTCGTTGCGGATCCGAGTCGTAGACGACGATGTCGCTGGTCGCGCGGAAGCGACGGCGCGGCGCGCCGGCGCCGTAGCCGGATGGCGCCCGGCAGCTTGACGGTGCTGTGTTCGTAGGGATACTTCAGGCGGGCGTCGATGACGACCAGCGGCGTGCCGCTGTCGAGCCGCTGCTTGAGATCTTCTTTGGTGATGCGCGGAACCGGCACGACTCCGTATTGTGATCGCGCGCTACGCGCAGTGTCAACTTCGAGCCGGGCCAACGGCGCGCGGCGTGCCGGACGCTGAAGGCTTAGCGGGCGGCGGCGGTGCGTCCGAACGGGAGCACACGGGTCGTCAGCCGGCGCGACCACGCTGGCCATTGCCGGCGCCGGCCTCATCGGCGCCACCTTTCGCGCGGGCCACGGGCGCACGCTGCGCGGCCGCGGCCGGCTTCCGCCGTCACCGCCCAGCCTGAGGACCGCTTGCCGCAGTGGACGCACCGCAGAAAGATCGCGCCCGGCTCGCACCACATGCCGTAGTCGTGGCGTCCGGATGAGGTAACAGTTGAACAGGTTCCACATACTGTGCCTCGTTCGTTCCGCTTCGTTCGGGTAGTCACCCTATCGCAAGGGCGATGCCGTCTTACGACAAGGTGTGCAAATGCCTCGTCTTCCCCCATTGGCACGGCGTGATTCAACCGAAAAGCGCTTTACGCGGTTGTTTCATCGCCACTGGGCGCGTGTCCGATCGGCGGACACTCTGCGGTCCAGACCACACAGTTTTGTAAGAGGCTCGCGCCAGCAACATGGCCAGACACGTTGAGCTCAACGGCAGGGAGTTCTGGATCCTATCTGAGCCACGGGGCGGTCCGCGTGGCACGCGACGGTCGTGGAGGTGACGGCCGGCGACGCGCGCCGAGGCGCTCGGCATCGACGCGACCGCGGAAACGCGCACCGCCGCCGACGATGCCGCGGAACGCGAACTGCGGCGTCTGCTCAAAGCCTGATCCCGCGCGAGGGGTCAACGACGCCGCCGCGCCCCGCGCAGCACCGCGAAGGCGCCCCTCCCGCCACAGCTACCTCGACGTCGAAGCCGCTCGCGCCGCATCAGCTCGAGCTCTCTGTCGAGGGGCACATACAGTCTTCGCCGGCCCGGGCATCGAGCAGCGCGCCGGCCCGGGCCCGCGTGTAACTGCGCCGGAGGTGGGCGAGCCAGGCGTCGCGCTGGGGGCGGCTGACGGCGGCATCGCCGGCCGGCTGGCAGTCGACGCTGATGAAGAGGCCGCGCGAACCGAGCGCGGCGTGCACGCGGCGGTAGAGCGCCGCCTTCGCCGCCCGGGTCCGGATGTGGTGCAGCGAGAAGGACGCGACCGCCGCGTCGCAGCGTGGCAGCGGCGCGCGCAGGAAGGAGGCCGGTCGTGAATGGTGGCCCGGCCGCCAAGCCGGTTCGCGGCCAGGGCGAGCATCGCCGGATCGACGTCGATGCCGACGGACTCGCGCCGCGTCGGCGCGGACTCGAGGCAGCGCGCCGCCAGCGCGCCGGTGCCGACGCCGAGGTCGAGGATCGTGCGCGCGCGCGCGGGATGGCCCGCAGCCGCCACGCCGAGCATCTCCTCGTAGTCCGGGATGAACGTGCGGATCCGCGGCGTCGTAGTCGGCGATCTTGATCCCGAGATGCGAGGCTACGGACACGCGCTCACTCCTCCGTCGGCTCCGGTTCGTAGCCGGCACAGACCCGCACCGGCAGCGCAGGATACCGCGGAAAGGACGGGTTCGTCGCCGCGAGCGCGCAGAGATAGAAGGTGTGATCCTCTCGAGGAGGTGACGATCTCCGTGAACCGGCAGCTGGCGCAGAGGCCGACGGCGAGCGGCGAGGGTGTCGGTACGGCGCGGCGCCGGCATCAGGACATCATGAAGGAAGTGCGCTGACGGACTCAAATCGAGACGTGGCGAGTTTCCCGAGAAGCTGGCAGAATCGCCCCGAAGAACCGGCGCACGTGAAGCGCGGACCGTTCGCGAGTGGGGAGAGGCTATGGACTTCGATACCCTGTGGGTGCGTGGCGGACCGCGCGCGCGAGAGACCACGCCTGCTTCCCGACGACGTCTCGTTCATCCGCGACGTCGTCCCCGGCCAGCTCGACTCCTTTCCGCGGTTGAAGTTGCCGGCGAGCGTCCGGCACCCGCGGGTTCTCGATCTCGGGGGCGTCGGTCGGCACGTTCCTTCGCAGCGCCCTGCATCGTCGCCGGCCAGAAGGCGCTCTGGCCGGAGGTTCGGCGGCGCCGAGTTCTACGAGCGCGTCGAGAGGGACCTGGCGTTCGGCATCATGCGCTCGCATTTTCACCACGGCTACCCGAAGGGCGTGCACTGCTGCGTCCGTCGCACCCTTGCGGTGATTCCGGTGCTCGACGCCGGGGCGATTCGCTACTTTGATTGTCGTGAGTTGTCCGGCGCGGTCAGGCGCCTCGTGCGGCAACGCCAGTGGCGGTTTGCGAAATCGACCGACCCGCGACTCGTGCGCTGGGCCGGTGGGTGACTAAAGACTCGCTGGTTGCTTTAGGCAGTCTCAAGGATGGCTTTGCCAGCCGAGCTCTCGACACGCCATCGCTGGGAAGGTCCGCCGTTCGCGTCGGCTACACGCTATGGTCGGACAGCCTTCGACTAGAGTCAGACTGGGAAGAATGCTGAAGGAATTGGTGGACGACGCGAGGCTCGAACTCGCGACCTCCGCGTTGCGAACGCGGCGCTCTCCCAACTGAGCTAGCCGCCCACTGAGGAACCCCGAATTGTAACACGCGCGTTTCAGGCGCCGCAACGCATCGCGGCGTCGCTCCTGCTACACTCGCTCACATGTCCGCGATCAAACGCATCGGCGTTCTCACCGGCGGCGGCGACGCGCCCGGCCTGAACGCCGTCATCCGCGCCGTCGTCAAGTCCGCCGGCAACAGCGGCATCGAGTGCCGTCGGCATCGAGGACAGCTTCGACGGCCTGCTCGAGCCGGATCGCTCGCGCGTGCTGACGCCGCGCGACGTCACCGGCATCCTGCGGCTCGGCGGCACGATCCTCGGCACGCATCAACACGCGGCAATCCGTTCGACTCCGAGGTCGAGACCTCCGACGGCCCGCGCGACTACGCCGATCGCGTCGTCGAGATGTTCCACAGGATGGGCCTCGACGCGCTGGTCGCGATCGGCGGCGACGGCACGCTCGCCATCGCGCACGAGTTCTGCCAGCTGCGGCATTCCGATCGTCGGCGTGCCCAAGACGATCGACAACGACATCGTCGGCACGACGAACTGCTTCGGGTTCGACACCGCGGTCGCGTTCGCCACCGACGCGATCGATCGGCTGCACACGACGGCCGAAGCGCACCAGCGCATCCTGGTCGTCGAGGTGATGGGCCGCTATGCCGGCTGGATCGCGCTCTACGCCGGCGTGGCCGGCGGCGCCGACGCGATCCTGATTCCCGAGATTCCGTTCGACATCGAGCCTCGTCGCGCAGCGGCTGCGCGAGCGCGACAGCTGGGGCGCCAAGTTCAGCATCGTCGTCGTCGCCGAGGGCGCGTTTCCGAAGGGCGGCACGCTGTCGCTGATCGAAGCGGCGCACGGCGCGCACGTCGAGCGGCTCGGCGGCATCGGCGCGCAGGTGTGCGAGGCGCTCGCACGGCGAGACGGGCAAGGAAACGCGGCTCGGTCGTGCTCGGCCACCTGCAGCGCGGCGGCGCGCCGACCAGCTTCGACCGCGATCCTCGCGACGCGGTTCGGCGGCAAGGCGGTCGAGCTCGGTCAGGCGCGGCGAGTTCGGCACGATGGTCGCGTTCGCGCCGCCCGACATCATCGCGCGACGGCTCGACGAGGTGGTCGGGAAGACGAAGACCGTGCCGATGGATTTCGATCGTGCTGCTGACGGCGAGAGCCCTCGGCGTCACCTTCGGCGACTGAGAGGACTCGTCCTGGTTCAGGCCGTCGCCGCACGACCATCATCCGGTAGATCCACAGCAGCAGGACGGCGCCGACAATCGACATCAAGCCAGCCGCGCCCTCGCTTGGCCCGTAGAAGCCGAGCGCGCGTCCGGCGACGCCCGCCGGTCGACCGCGCCGGCGATGCCCAGCAGGCATGCGTGACGATGAACCCGCCCGGGTCGCGTCCCGGCATCAGCGAGCATGGCAACGGCGCCGACGATGGCGCCGAAGAGAATCCAGCCGATCACACCAGCGTCATGTGCATACCTCCGGACGAGGTATGTGCAATTCCGAGGACCTCAGCGGTGATAAGCGTGGCGTGGGGCGGGTAGGGCAGGTAGGGCAGGTAGGTCAGGTGGGCAGGTGGGCCAGGTCGGTCGAGTGGGTCAGGTGGGTCGGCGTGAGTCTGGTGGGCCTTCTGCGCTACGCTGGCTTCAGGACGTCGAGGTAGCTTGAGCGCGCCGCCGGTGTTGAAGAGCACCACCGACTCGTGCGGCTTGATCGATGCCGTCGGCGACGAGGCGCTGAATCGCGACGAGCGCGGCGCCGCCCTCGGGCGCGGCGCTGACGCCGGCGTGCTTGCCGATCGCGAGCATGCCGTCGACCATCGACCGATCGGGCACGGCGAGCGCGCGTGCCGCCGCTTTCGCGCACGGCGCGCAGGATCAGGAAGTCGCCGATCGCGCGCGGCACGCGCAGGCCGTCGGCGAGCGTCGCGGCGCCTTCCCACGGCTGGCGCCTTCTCGGCGCCCTGCTCGAACGCGCGGACGATCGGCGCGCAGCCCTCGGCCTGCACCGACACCATCCGCGGCCGCCTGCGCGCGGCGACCCAGCCGATGCGCTCGATCTCGTCGAACGCCTTCCACATGCCGACCATGCCGGTGCCGCCGCCGGTCGGATAGATGATCCAGTCGGGCCACCGCCAGTCCATCTGCTCGGCGAGCTCGTAGGCCATCGTCTTCTTGCCTTCGATGCGGTACGGCTCCTTGAGCGTCGAGACGTCGTACCAGCCGAGCGGCCCGCCGCTGTTCCGCGGCGACGCGGCCGGCGTCGGTGATCAGGCCGTCGACCAGCGTCACGTTCGCGCCGTAGAGGCGGCACTCGTCGACGAACGGCGCTTCGACGTCGCTGCGGGATGAAGACCTTCGCAGGCCAGGCCGGCCGCGGCGGCGTAGGCGGCCGCCGCGTTGCCGGCGTTGCCGGCCGATCGGCAGCGACGATCGTCGTCGCGCCGAGATGCTGCGCGCGCGTGATCGCCGCCGACTGGCCGCGCGCCTTGAACGAGTTGGTCGGGTTGAGCGACTCGTCCTTGATGTAGAGGCGATCGAGGCCGAGCGTGCGCGCCGAGCGCGCGCGCGTGCAACGAGCGGCGTGAAGCCTTCGCCGAGCGTGACCGGCGTCTCGCCGTCGAAGAGCGGCAGCAGCTCGCGATAGCGCCACATGTTCGGCTCGCGGCCGGCGAGGCTGTCGCGCGACCAGGCGCGCGCCGCGGTCCAGATCGTAGCGGGCGAGCAGCGGCGCGCCGCAGCGAGCAGAGATGATGGCGCTCGCGCGGATCGAGCGTCGGCGCGCCGCACGGCACCGAGCATTCGAGATGGGTGAAGTAGGACATCTACTTGCCGAGCAGCTCGGCGTCCTTCTTCTTCTGCAGCTCGTCGATCTGCTTGACGTGCTGGTCGGTGATCTTCTGCACCTCGTCGAGGCCCTTCTTCTCGTCGTCCTCGGAGATCTTGTGGTCCTTGAGGAGCTTCTTCAGCCGCTCGTTGGCGTCGCGGCGCACCTGGCGGACGCTGTTGCGGCCTTCCTCGGTCAGCTTGTGCACGTGGCGCGACAGCTCCTTGCGGCGCTCCTCGGTGAGCGACGGGAGCGGAATGCGCACGACCTTGCCGTCGTTGGCCGGGTTCGAGCCCGAGGTCCGGCGGCGCGGATCGCCTTCTCGATCGCGCCGAGCTGCGACGGGTCGAACGGCTGCGCGACGATCAGCGTCGGCTCGGGCACCGACAGCCCGGCGAGCTGATTGAGCGGCATCTTCGAGCCGTAGGCCTCGACGTGGACGCTGTCGAGAATCGTCACCGACGCGCGCCCGGTCCGCACGCCGCGCCAGCTCGTGCTGGACGTGATCGAGCGCCGCGTCTCATCCGCTTGTTGACTTCGGCGAACAGCCCTTTCAGATCGTTCACGTCCATGCTCAGTCCTCGTTAGCAGTCCGTCATCAGCCATCTGATCCCAGCTTCGACCGCTTCAGGCCGTCACCAGCGACCCGATCGGCTCGCCGATGATCGCGCGCTTGATGTTGCCCGGCGTCCGCAGGTTGAAGACGACGATCGGCAGCCGGTTGTCCATGCACAGCGAGATGGCCGTCGCGTCCATCACCTTGCAGCCCCTGCTCGAGCACCTGCAGGTACGAGATGCGATCGAAGCGCGACGCGCGTCGGCTTGATCATCGGGTCGGCGTCGTAGATGCCGTCCACCTTGGTGGCCTTCAGGATGACGTCGGCCTTGATTTCCATCGCGCGCAGCGCCGCGGCGGTGTCGGTGCTGAAGTACGGGTTGCCGGTGCCGGCGCCGAAGACGACGACGCGGCCCTTCTCGAGGTGGCGGATGGCGCGGCGGCGGATGAACGGCTCGGCGACGGCGCGCATCTCGATCGCCGTCACCACGCGCGTGACGACGCCCTGCTGCTCGAGCGCGTCCTGCAGCGCCAGCGCGTTGATGACGGTGGCCAGCATGCCCATGTAGTCGGCGGTCGCGCGGTCCATGCCGCGCGCGCTCGCCGCGACGCCGCGGAAGATGTTGCCGCCGCCGATGACGATGGCGGTCTCGACGCCCATGCCCTGGATTTCGGCGACGTCGCAGCGCGATCTGCGTCGGCGACGGCCGGATCGATGCCGTAGTTCTGCTCGCCCATCAGGGCTTCGCCGGAGAGTTTGAGGAGGATGCGTTTATAGGCGGGGCGGGCGGGGCGGTCACGAAGACGATTATAGCGATGGCTGATGGCTGATGGCTAATGGCGCCATGGCAGCCATCGAGCGCCAAGTCTCAGCCTGAGCCTGCCGAGCTACTGCGCAGCTCGCCGACCTTGAGCCGCGCGAAGCGGTCACCGACACTGAGCGCCGAGCGCCTTGTTCGCCGCGGCGATGCACGTCCGTCGACGCGTCATCTTCGGATCGCGGATCGACGCCTGGTCGGGCAGCACGACCTGCGCGTAGAAGCTCCCGAGCTTGCCCTCGACGATCTTGTCGATGACGTTGGCCGGCTTGCCCGAGTTCTCCATCTGCGCGCGGTAGATCGCCTTTTCCTTGTCGAGGACGTCCGCGGGCACCGCGTCGCGCGACACGTAGGTCGGGCTGGCGGCCGCGATCTGCATCGCGATCTCCTTGACCAGCGTCGCGAACTCCGTCGCGGCCGGCGATCGTCCGGCGTCACGCCGCCGAACTCCACCTGGACGCCGATCTTGCCGCCCAGGTGGATGTACTGCCCGACGTAGCCCTGGCCGGCGTAGCGCACGAAGCGCGGCACCGCCATGTTCTCGCCGAGCTTGCCGATGGCCGGCGGCCAGGCGCTTCTGCGACCGGCCCGTTCGGATCCTTCAGCCACGCCTCGTTCGCCGCGTCGCCGGCCTTCTCGATCTCGGCGAGCACGTCCTGCATCAGCTGCTGGAAGTCGTCGGCGTGCGCGCCACGAAGTCGGACTCGCAGTTCACCTCGACGAGGATGCCGCTCGCGTGGTCGGCGCGACGCGGTTGGCCGATCAGGCCCTTCGCTGGCCGTGCGGCCGGCCTTCTTCGCGGCGCTGGCCAGGCCGCGCTTGCGCAGGATCGTGTTCGCTTCCTCGAAGTCGCCGTTCGCCTCGGTCGAGCGCGGTCTTGCACTCCATCATCCCCGCGCCGGTCTGGTCGCGGAGCTTCTTCACATCTGCTGCGATCGTGATCGCCATCGTGTCGTCCTGCGACTGTCGGACGATCGCGTGCATCGCGATCGTGAGCTCGGCCGCAATGAAAGGCGCCGGGCTTCGAGAGCCGGCGCACTCGTCGAAGTCCGCGCTAATCCCTGAGCCCTGGTCGCCGTGCTACGCCGAGGCCGGCGCCGGTTCGCGCGCGGCGCCGCGGCGCGCGCGCGCCTGGCGGCGGCCGTCGTCGTCGCCGTCGTCGCCGTCGTCGCGCGTCGACTTCGGCGTCGACCGACTGCTTCATGTCGCGGCCCGCGATGACCGGCGTCGGCGATGCGCGAGGCGAACAGCCGGATCGCGCGCAGCGCGTCGTCGTTGCCCGGGATGACGAAGTCGACTTCGTCGGGATCGCAGTTGGTGTCGACGATGCCGATGACCGGAATCTTCAGCTTGCGCGCCTCGTCGACGGCGATCTGTTCCTTCTTGCGTGTCGACGACGAAGACCGCGTCGGGCAGGCGCGACATGCCGCGGATGCCGTCGAGGTTCTTCGCGAGCTTGCGGCGCTCTTTCTCGTTGCGCGCGATTTCCTTCTTCGAGAGCGTGTCGTAGCGGCCGTCGGTGGCCATCGCTTCGAGGTCGCGGAGCCGGCCGAGGCTGCGCTGAATGGTCGCGAAGTTGGTGAGCAGGCCGCCCAGCCAGCGCTCGTTGACGTAGAACATGCCGCAGCGCTGCGCTTCTTCGGCGATGACGTCCTGCGCCTGCCGCTTGGTGCCGACGAACAGGATCGTGCGGCCTTCGGCCGCGAGGTCGGCTGACGAACTCTTCGGCGTCGCGGAACAGCTTGACCGTCTTGCCGAGGTCGATGATGTAGATGCCGTTCCGTTCGCCGAAGATGTATTCCTTCATCTTCGGGTTCCAGCGCTTCGTCTGGTGGCCGAAGTGAACGCCCGCCTCCAGCAGATCCTTCATCGCGATCGCGGCCAAATGCCTCCATCGTCCGGCTGACCGCTCTACCTAGCGTTTGCTGAACTGGAAGCGCTTGCGCGCTCCCGCCATGCCGTACTTCTTGCGTTCCTTGGCGCGCGCGTCGCGCGTCAGCAGCCCTTCGTCCTTGAGCGTCTTGCGCAGCTCGAGGTTGTAGCTCGACGAGCGCGCGCGCGATGCCGAGCCGCACCGCGCCGGCCTGTCCCGACACGCCGCCGCCGGCGACCGTCGCCAGGATGTCGAACTTGTCGGCGGTCTCGGTGAGCACCAGCGGCGTGCGAATCTGCGTGCGCAGCGCTTCGGTGGGGAAGAACGCGTCGAACGCGCGGTGGTTGACGCTGATGGCCCCGGTGCCGGGCCGGAGGAACACGCGGGCGGTCGACGTCTTGCGCCGGCCGGTTCCGTAGTATTGCGCTGCTGCCACGTTACGCGACCTCGAGCTTGGAGGGTTTCTGCGCCGCGTGCGGGTGATCCGGACCGGCGTACACTTTCAACTTGCGATACATCGCTTCGCCCATCTTCGTCTTGGGCAGCATGCCGTGCACCGCGTCTTCGACCAGCCGCTCGGGCTTGCGCTGCGCGCACGAGGCGCGCGCGCTCTTCGCGCAGGCCGCCTTCGTAGCCGCTGTGCTGCCGGTAGATCTTCTGATCTTCCTTGCGGCCGGTCAGCTTCACCTTCGCCGCGTTGACGACGACGACGTGATCGCCGGTGTCGATGAACGGCGTGTAGGTCGGCTTGTGCTTGCCCTGGAGCAGCCGCGCCGCGACGCGTCGCGATGCGGCCGAGGACCTGGCCGTCGGCATCGATGATGTGCCAGCGGCTTCCGGCGGCCGCCGTGTCAGCGCTGGCCATGAACGTAGACATCCCTGAAAAGCCCTTTCGAAAAACCCGCGAACCGATGTTGAGGGATTTCCGCCCGGACGTGCAACTCAGTCGGGCAGGTCCAGGCAACGGTAAACCCAAATCATACGAGCCTTTCTGGGCACTGTCAAGGCCGCGCCGTCGCTCTCGATCGGCTACGCAGACGTGCCGGCGACGCGCTCGGTCGCCGATAACCGTACGCGGCTGTCGCGCAGTCTCGCCAGAATCGGCGATCGCCGACGCACGGTTCTGTAAGTCGACGACGCAATTGTAAGTCGACTGCGGCGTCGCGCGGCCCGGATCGCAGTTCTGGCCAGGATACGCCGGAATTCGCGCAGTTTCGGCTCGCGGCAGTCTGGTATCGGCTTTGCGCTACTGGCTCTGTCGCACACTTTCGTTGCTCGAGTTAGGACGTACACCACGTGTTTGGTCTCGGCAAATCAAAGGCGGTCGTCGGCCTCGACATCGGCTCGAGCGCCGTCAAGGCGGTCGAGCTGAAGCCAGCCGGCAAGGGCTTCAAGGTCGTCGGCGTTCGCCATCGAGCCGGTGCCGCCCGACAGCATCGTCGACGGCGCCATCATCGACGGCGCCGCCGTCGCCGACGCGATCCGCCGCGTCTTCGAGAACAAGGCCTTCAAGACGAAGGAAGTCGCGGCCTCGCTCTCCGGGCAACGCGGTCATCGTCAAGAAGATCAGCCTGCCGGTGATGACCGAGGCCGGAGCTCGCCGAGTCGATCTACTGGGAGGCCGAGCAGTACATCCCGTTCGACATCCAGGACGTCAACCTCGACTACCAGATCCTCGACGCCGGCACCGGCGCCGACTCGAAGGGCACGATGGACGTGCTGCTCGTCGCGGCGAAGAAGGAGAAGATCGCCGACTACACCGGCGTCATCGCGCAGGCCGGGCGCGCGCCGGTCGTCGTCGACGTCGACGCCTTCGCGCTGCAGAACGCCTACGAGGTGAACTACGGCCTCGAGCCGCGACGCGGTCGTCGTGCTGCTCAACGCCGGCGCCAGCGCCATCAACATCAACATCCTCAGCGGCGACCAGTCGGTCTTCACCCGCGACATCTCGATCGGCGGCAACGCCTACACCGAGGCGGTGCAGAAGGAGCTGAACCTGCCGTTCGAGAGCGCCGAGCAGCTGAAGAAGGGCGAGCCGGTCGACGGCGTCACGCTTCGACGACGTGCAGCCCGGTGCTGCACGCGATGACCGAGAACGTCCTGCTCGAGATCCAGAAGACGTTCGACTTCTTCAAGGCGACCGCCGCGTCCGACCGCATCGACCGCATCGTGCTGAGCGGCGGCGCGTCGCGCGTCGACGGCTTCAGCGCAGGCGCTCGAGGAGCGGTTCAGCGCGCCGGTCGAGGTGTTCGATCCGTTCAAGAAGATTGCGTTCGACGCCGGCGAAGCTCGGCGTCACCGATGCCGACGGCATCGACGCCGACCGCGGCGGTCGCGGTCGGCCTCGCGCTCAGAAGGGCGGGCGACCGATGATTCGCATCAACCTCCTCGCCGTCGAGCGCGAACGCACCAAGAAGAAGGCGTCACGCTCGGCACCGCCGGCCAGAAGCTCACGATCGGCTGCAGCCTGATCCTGGTCGCTCGCCGCTGCTGTTCATCGGCTGGCGCTACTGGACGCTCGGACAGCGAATCGACGCAGCTCGACGCCGACATCGCGGCGGCGCAGCAGGAGACGACGCGGCTCCACTCGATCATCCAGCAGGTGCAGGAGTTCGAGCAGCGCAAGGCGCAGCTGCAGCAGCGCGTCGTGCTCATCGAGCAGCTGCGGAAGGGCCAGACCGGCCCGGTCCACATGCTCGATCAGATCAGCCGCGCGCTGCCGCCGATGCTGTGGCTGACCGAGCTCGAAGCAGGACGACGCGGCGACGTCGTCGATCGACGGCCGGTGCACGACGCTGACCGGCGCTGTCCGACTTCGTCGCGAACCTCGAAGCGACCGGGCTACTTCAAGCGCTCGGTCGAGATCGTCAGCACGCCGAGCGAAGCGCCGACGGCGCCGCCGGCGAGCTCGATCAAGTTCAGCGTCAAGGCCGTGTTCCAGCACGCCGGGCGAAGCGGCGCCAGCCGCGCCGGCCGCGAAGGCCGGCGGCTAGCCGTGCAGTGCACGAGACACGTAAAGGTCGTCGGGGATTGCCCCGATACGGCTCAGTAGCGAGCCAAGATGGAACTGAGTCTCACAAAACTGCCGTGGTATGCGCCAGGTCGGCGCCTTCGTGCGTGCTGGCGGTCGGCGGCGTGCGGCGCGTTCTACTACTACTACGAGATGCCGGCGCGCGCCGACATGGCGTCGCGCGCAGACGCAGCTCGACGCGCTGCGCAGGCGACATCGCCAAGGGCCTCGACGACGGCGAAGAAGCTGCCGGAGTTCCGCGCGCAGGTGACCGACCTCGAAGGCGCGGCTCGCGAACCTCAAGGCGCGTGCTGCCGGAAGAGAAGGACGCGGCCGATCTGCTGCGCCGCATGCAGACGGTGGCGACGCAGTCGAACCTGATCGATCAAGGGCTTCAAGCCCGTCGCCGACCGTCACCAAGCAGCTGCACGCCGAGTGGCCGATCACGCTCGAGCTCGACGGCACGTATCACAACCTCGCGCTGTTCTTCGACCGCGTCGGCAAGTTCACGCGCATCGTGAACATCAGCGGGCTCGACGTCAAGGGCCGCGACAAGCCGGAGCCGAACGCGCACCGATCACCGCGACCTGCGTCGCGACGACCTTCGTGCTGCTCGACAAACCCGAGCCGGCCAAGCCTGGCGCGAAAACCGCACGCCGCCGGCCGCCAGAAGGGGCCTAGTCATGCGCCTGCGTGCTCTCGCCGTCATCCTCGTCGTCGCGCTGACCGCGCGCCGCCGTCCAGGCGCCGGCGCGCGCGGCCGCCGCGGCGCCGCAGCCGCCGCCAGCGCCGCGCCGGCGCCGCAGCGCCGGCCGCGCCCGCGTCGCCGCCGCCGCCGCCGGACGACTACACCTATCGGCCGGACGGGCGCCGCGATCCGTTCTCAGAACCTGCTCGGCACCGGCAGCGAGACGCACGCCTGATCGCGCGCAAGAGCGACGGGCCGGCCGGCATGACGCGTCGGCGAAATTTCAGTGCGCGGCATCATGCAGAGCCGCGGCGCGCTCGTCGCCATGGTTCAGGGACCCGACAACAAGACCTACATCGTGCACCAGGGCGACAAGCTGCTCGACGGCACCATCAAGACGATCACGCCGCAGGGACTCATCGTCATCCAGGAAGTCAACGATCCGCTGTCGCTCGTGAAACAGCGAGAAGTTCGCAAATTGCTGCGATCGCTCGAGGACGCCAAGGAATGACTGTGACGCGGGGCCTTGCCCTGTTTCTCACCGTCGTCGCCGGCCGGCGCGCTCGTGCAGCGCGTCCGGCGCCGCGCCGCACGCCGCTGCGCCAGCGTCCGGCTGACAGCGATCACGTCGCGCGTCAACGCGCAAGGGCGCGTCGCTCGTCATCGAGGCCACGCGAGCCGGTGGCCTACGTGGCGACGCGGCCCGATCCGCTGACGCTGCTGCTCGATTTCCGCAACGTCGCGGCCGACGAGCGTCGGCCAACTCGGTCGCGGCCAACGATCGAAGAGCCCGATCGCCGCGCGTGTCGGTCGAGGCCGGCCGAGTCGCTCGGCGCGCCGGCGTCGCGCGTGCGCATCGCGCTGGCGCAGCCGGTCGCGCATCACGTCCGCAGCGATCGGCAACACCGTCGTGATCGACTTCGACAAGCCGTCGGCGAAGGCGGCGCCGTTCGTCCTGGCGCCGCCCGCGTGCAGGCCAGCGGCCGCGCCCGACGCGATGCGGCGCTCGAGAACGCCGCGCGCCGTGGATCCGATCGCCGCGCTCGGCCTCGACCGCCGGCCGGCGGACCGTCCGCCGCGCCGTCGCCAGTCGGCGACGCCCGCTGCCGCGCGCCGATCGGCCACGGCCCGCGGCGCGCCGGCAGCCGCAGCCGCCGGTGCCGCCGCCGGCGCCGCACGACGCACGACCGATCAGGTGAGCACCGCGCGCAGCGGCCGCGCAGTTCACCGGCCACCCGATCAGCCTCGATTTCCAGGGCGCGGATCTGCGCGCCGTGCTGCGCACCTTCGCCGAGATCAGCGGCCTCAACATCGTCGATCGACCCGGCCGTGCACGGGATCGGTGGACGTCGCGCTGCGCGACGTGCCGTGGGATCAGGCGCTCGACATCATCCTGCGCGCCAACAAGCTCGGCTACCTCGTCGACGGCACCATCGTCCGCATCGCGCCGCTCGACGGTGCTGGCCGACGAAGAGTCGCAGCGCCGCAAGCTCGCCGACGAGCAGGCGCTCGCCGGCGAGCTCGAGCGTGCTGACCAAGACGCTCAGCTACGCGAGGGCCGAGGAGCTGCAGGCGCTGCTGACCAAGAGCGCGCTGTCGCAGCGCGGCACGCGTGCAGGTCGACGCGCGCACGAACACGCTGATCATCACCGACCTGCCGCGACCGGCTCGACGACGCGCCAGCGAGCTCATCGCCACGCTCGACCGCGCGCAGCCGCAGGTCGAGATCGAAGCGCGCATCGTCCAGACCAACAAGAACTACGCGCGCGCGCTCGGCGTGCAGTGGGGCTTCAACGGCCGCGTCGATCCGGCGCTCGGCAACACGACGCAACCTGGCGTTCCCGAACAACGGCAGCGCTCGGCGGGCGCGTCGGCGGCGCAGGGCCGGCCGGCGACCGACGGCCAGCCGACCGCCGTCAACCTCGCGCGTCGGCGCGGCGACCAGCGCGCGTCGGCCTGGCGCTCGGCTCGGTCAACGGCGCGTTCAACCTCGACGTCGCGCTGACGGCGCTCGAGCGCACGCGGCAACGGCCGCGCTGCTGTCGACGCCGCGCGTGACGACGCAGAACAACGTCGCGGCCGAGATGACGCAGGGCGTCCAGATTCCGATTCAGACCGTCGCCAACAACACCGTGACGGTGCACGTTCAAGGACGCGGCGCTGACGCTGAAGGTGACGCCGCAGATCACCGCCGCCGAACACCGTGATCATGCAGATCTCGCTCGAGAACGCGTCGCCCGACTTCAGCCGCGCGGTCAACGGCATTCCGCCGATCAACACGCAGCGCGCGAACACGACAGGTGCTGGTCAGCGACGGCCAGACGACGGTCATCGGCGGCATCTACGTGAGCACAGGAGCAGTCGTCGAGCGATCGGACGCCGGGCTGCAGCCGCGATGCCGCTGCTCGGCTGGCTGTTCAAGCGCGACACGCATCGAACGACCAGAGCACGCGAGCTGCTGATCTTCATTACCCCGCGCATCATCAAGAGCTGAGCTGAGGATGATACGGTTCGCATGCAGCTTGACTCGTTTATCTCGTGCCGTCGCCGCCATCCAGCCGCGGCTGGGCCTCGGCACGTAGCCGCCTCGGCGGCGGGCGCGAGGCCCTCGTTCCTCGTGCATCGACCCGCTGCAGGGCATCCGCGGCGGCCGCGACGGCGCGGGACCCAGTCTCGACGCTGATCTCCGACGTCATCACGGGACGTCATCACCGCCGGCGGACCGTGCTACGACCGCGCCGCCGTGTCCGACGGTGCTTCGGCGACCGGCCAGGCCACGATGCACGTCGTCATGAAGGACGCGGGCTCCGCGACGCCGACGACGCCGTCGGCGTTGAACAACATCACGCTCACGCGCTATCGCGTGGACCTACGCGCCGCGCCGACGGACGCAACAACGCCCGGCGTCGACGTCCCGCAGCCGTTCGACGGCTTCCGTGACCATCACGATCAGCGCCGAGCGGCAGCTCGTTCGCGTTTCGCACCTGGTGCGCGCAGGCCAAGCAGGAGCCGCCGCTCGTGCTCCTGAAGAACCCGTTGACGCGAATCCCGTTCACCGGGATTCGCGGACGTGACCTTCTTCGGCAAGGACCAGACCGGGGCTGACATCAGCATCACCGGCACGATTCAAATCGAATTTCGGCAACTTTGGGGATACGGCTTCATGAAGGCTCTCAAGATTCTCGCGGCGGCGCTCGGCACCGTGGCGCTGACGCGCGTGCGCCGGCCACGAGGCCGTCGAGGCCCGCCGCTCAGCGGCCCGTCCGGGCCCTTTCGCAGCTGGTCACCGTCTCGGCGAGTCCCCGACACCATCAACTTCGACGGCGGCTCGCAAGCCTCGAGTCAGGATCAGCGCGAGAGCGGCGCGAACGGCCGGCCGGCGACCAAGCCTGTCGCTGCGCGTCGACATGTTCGGTCAACGGCACCCCGCAGGATTTCGGCACCTTGTCGGCGCGCACCGTCGTGACCAACGCCGACGGGATCGCGACCGTGGTCTACACCGCGCCGCCGACCCCGCCGGGCAGCAACTTCGGCACGTGCAACGGTCTGGCAGGGACATGCGTCGAGATTGTCGCGACGCCCAGCGGCACGGCCTTCGACGCCGCCAGCCCGCGATCGGTGCGGATTCGCCGTCGCTATGCCGCCGGGCGTGATCGTCGCGCCGGGCTCGACGCCGACGGCGAATTTCACGATCAACCCGGCCACGGTCGCCCTCAATGACGCGGTGGTCTTCGACGGGTCGGGCGCAGCCGGTGGCCGGCGCGGGGGCGACGCAGATCGTCTCGCTACGACTGGACGTTCGGCGACGGGCGCGGCGCGAACAGGCCGGGTCGTGACCCACGCCTTCCATGCCGTCGGCGTCAGCAACAGCGTGACCCTGACCGTGACCAACGATCTGGGGCTGACCCTCGTCGCTCACGAAAGTCGTGGCCGTCGGGAACCGGCGCGCTGCCGACGCCGCTCTTTTCGACGTCGCCGAGCTGGTCCCGTCATCGGGCAGGCGGTGTGTTCTTCAATACGCGGCGCAATCGACGCGGGGCCGGCCACACGATCGTCACATACCGGTGGGCGTTCGGCGACGGCGCCACGGGATCGGGCATCACCGTGGCCCATCCCTACGCGGTCGCCGACTACCTACAGCGTGCAGTCGACGGTCGTGGAACGAAGCCGGCCAGACGGCCACGTCGTCGCCGACCTCTGCGGTCACGCCCTCGGGAACCCGACCGCCGTGCTGGCGCTGATCAAACAAGGCCCATCGCCGGCGCGCGCTCACGGGGCAAAGGATCAGGCGGATGGCAGCGCGTCACTGCGACCGGCACGTCAACAATTGTGACCCTATACCTTCATCTGGGGCGACGATATGGACAAGTGTCCCCAGAATCAGCAAGCGTA
>ERZ1370068.8425-contig-728_pt1 | contig 32928 bp, 37 predicted proteins | sample MGYA00561227_ERZ1370068 | MGnify/ENA primary metagenome ERZ1370068 (study PRJEB38410, sample SAMEA6850437) | metagenome | study: Metagenomic assessment of the ecological functions of the soil: analysis of the soil microbiota associated with the...
TTGCCGTATTGCTGTGAGCGGCCAGCGTTGGCTCCAAGGTCGCGCGCCGCTGATCCTCTCCGATCACGATCAGGTCGTGACCGGTCGATCATCGCGCCTCCTTCCGTGGTGCTGGATTGTGTCGCGAGAACGCCCGTTGCCGTTACAGTCGCCGCGTGGCACCGGCGGGCAGCCGAGTCTGGCTCCTCGAGGCGCTGCGGGCGGGGACGAGGACGCCTTCGCCCAGCTCGTGCGCGTGAGTACCAGCCCTCGCTCGTGCGCGTGGCGCGGATCTACGTCCCGACGCAGGCAGCCGCGGAAGAGGTGGCGCGGAGACTGTGGCTCGGCGTGCCTGGAGGGCTCGATCGCTTCGAGGGCCGCTCGCTCGCTGCGCATCGGATCTTCCGGATCCGACGAACATCGCCAAGACGCGGGCCCAGCGCGACGGGCCGCACGCTTCCGTTCTCGGCGCTGCAGGACCACGGGGCGCGTGCCCGAGGCGGCGGTCGACGCCGACCGCTTCCTCGATCCGAGCACCCGCGCTGGCCGGGCCACTGGCAGGCGCGGCCCGGAAGCTCTGGCCGGAGGACGCGCTGATCTCGGCCGAGACGCGAAAGCGGTGATCGAGGAGGCGATCGAGCGTGCTGCCCGCAACCAGCGGGCGGTGATCTCATTGCGAGACATCGAGGGCTGGAGCAGCGAGGAGGTACGTAACGCTCTCGGGAGCCTCAGCAGAGACCAATCAACGGGTACTGCTCCATCGCGCCCGCTCGGGAAGGTGCGTAGCGAGCGCTCGAGTCGTACCTGGGTGACAGCTGAATGACCGACCAGCACCAGACCAGACGCAGCTGAGCTGCCAGGAGTCTCGTGAGTTTCGTGATCGCGATACCTACCGAGGTGCGCTCTCCCCGGAGGCATTCCGCTTCGAGCGCACATCTCGAGGTGTGACGGCTGCGGCGTCTACCTCGAGCAGATGCGAACGATGGTCAGATGCTGGGAACCTGCCTGTGCAGGCGCTACCTGCTGGCCGAGCGCGACTTGCTGATGCTCGCCGTCCCAGGCTGGCGCTGAACGAAAGCCCGCGGTATTGTGCCAGCGCGGTTTGATCGAGGCAGCATTTCGGCGAGAGCGCCCTCTGGTCGCTCGGGCTCGAGGAGGAGGTGATGATCCTCGACGCCGAGACGTACGCGCACGTCGCGTCCGGCGTGGAGGCCGCGCTCGCGTGGCGTCGAGGGCGGCGAGCTGCCGGGCGTGCTGAAGATGGAGCTGCTGGCCTCGATGGTCGAGGCTGGCGAACGAACGTCTGCGCGACGCCGCAGCGAGGCGCTCGCCGCGCTGCAGGAGCTGACGCGCCGCCGCGCGAGGAGGGCTGCCGCGGGCGAGCGGCCACCGGATCGCGGCCGCGGGGATCACGATCCGTTCAGCGTCCCCGAGGCAGCAGGACATCGCGCCCGACACGCGGTACCGCGAGTTCGTCGAGTACGCCGGCGTCACGGCGCGGGCGGCAGGCCGTCTGCGGGCCTGCACGTCCACGTGGGGATGCCGGGCGCGGAGAAGTGCATGCGGGCGCTCGAGGGCGTCCTGCCCTGGCTGCCGCTCGTGCTCGCGCTGTCGGCGAACTCCGCCCTACCTCGCGAGCGAGCGAGACCGGGCTCTCCGCGTCCGCGCGCGCGAGGTGCTCGGCGCAGCTGCCACGCGCGCGGCGGCGCCACCGGTCTTCGGCTCCTACGCGGAACTGGGAGGCGTTCGTCGAGCGCTTCGTGCGGATCGGTCTCGGCCGACGGCTACACGCGGCTTCTGGTGGGACGTCCGGCCGCACCCGCGGTTCGGGCACGCTCGAGGTGCGCGCGCCCGACCAGCCGACCGCGGTCGAGAACACCGCGCTCTCGCCGCGCTGCTGCAGGCGCTCTGCGTGACCGTGCTCGGTCGAAGGCCGCCCGCCCGCGCCCGGCCGATCGCGGCGATTACGCCCAGAACCGCTGGGCCGCGCTGCGCTTCCGGGCCGCGTGGCGGAGCTCGATTCATCCCGACGGGCGAGCGGCTCGCCAGGTGCCGAGCTGACGACACGAGCTGCTCGAGCTGGTCGAGCCGCGCGGTGCGCGGATGCTGGGCAACGCTCGGCATGCTGCAGGAGTCGACCCGCTGCAGCTGCGAGGGCGACCGCCAGCTCGGGATCGGGCGCAGCAGCGGACTGAAGGCGGTTGCCGCGGACGCCGCCGAGCGAACGCTACGATCGGCCGTAGATGGCGACGCAGTCCGAGACGATCCAGGTCAGCGGCATCCGCTGCGAGCGCTGCGTCGGCGGCCAGCCGGAGCTTTGCGGGGCCACGACGGCCTCGGAGTTCGCGAACGCGAACCTGATGAGGCCAGGTCCAGCTCCAGTGGGACGACGAGCGGAACCGACCGCGACGCGATCCTGGCCGCGATGGCCAGGGCCGGTTTCCGGCCAGCTCGAGCCGGTCTCAGCTTCTACGGCCCTCGTCGCGAGCTCGCTCGGGATGATCCGGCGGCCGCGTGATCTGAGGACTCCTCGTGCCTCGGTCATTCTGGCGCGGTGCTCGGCAGCAGTGGCGTCGCGGTCGAGCTGCAGGTCTTCGGCTCTCCCCGGTCGACCGGGTCGCGTCCGGGTCAGCGCCGCTGGCGCGTCCAGGCATCAGGCCGTAGTAGATGGCGATCGCCCCGGTCGAATCTCGCCGTCCTGACCTGGGCGCCCGCTCGATCACCGGCTCGGAGATCGACAGGCGGACGACGTGCCCGAGTCGTCGGCGTGGGCGAACGTCGCTCTAGAACGGCGGTAGTGGTGCCCGCTTCAGCAGATGTCGTGTGCTCGACGATCAGAAATCCGCCGTCGGCCTTGACGACCCGCCGGAGCACCTCGTCCTCGCCCGGTGATACCCTGGTAACCCTCCATGTCCCCTCCTCTGTGTCTCCGTGTGGTCGCTCATAGCAACGGAATGAAGGTGCTTGTGGCAGTTTCGTGCGTGAAACCGGCAAGTTGCGTAGGTGGTCAGCGATGGGCACCACTCCCCTGAAAGTAGCGCAGTTAGCTGAGGAGGCCCGCGACCGAGTCGCTGTTTCGAGGAGGAAGTCCCTGGAACTGGCGTGACCAGGTCCTACCGGGTCGCGCGGCGGCTCGTCTCCACCCGAGAGGAAGCGCGGAGGATCTGATGCAGGAGACGTATGCGCGTGCGTTCCGGGCCTGGCGGTCGTACACAGCCGGGCACGAACCTGCGCGCGTGGCTGCTGCGGATCCTCACGAACCTGAACATCGACCGCGGCCGCCGGCAGCAGCGCTCGCCCGACGATGGCAGCCGCTCGAGGAAGGCGACTACTACCTCTACAACCAGGCTCGAGGAGCCGGCGCGAGAGCCGAACGCTCGACCAGGAGCGCGTCGACGAGCGGCTCTCGCAGGACGATCGTCGCCGCGCTCTCGCGCGGTCCCCACGACTTCCGCGACGTGATCGTGCTCGTCGACATCGGCGACTTCAGCTACGCCGACGCGGCGCAGATCCTCGAGATCCCGATCGGCACCGTCATGTCGCAGGCTGCACTGCGGCGGCGCATCCTCAAGACGCCAGCTTCGCCGGACGAGGCGGTGACCAGCGCCTGATGCCTCCCGGGCTGCGAGTGGAGACCGACCCGTGCGAGAAGTGCGAGGAGCATGCTGCAGCCGTACCTCGATCGTGACCTCACCGACGCCGAGCGCGCGGAGGCCGAGGTCGCACCTCGATGGGCTGCAGCTACTGCGGCAAGCGCTACCGGTTCGAGGCCGAGCTGCGGCAGTTCGTCCGCGCAGCGCGGTCGTCCAGGAGATGCCGCCCGATCTGAAGCAGAAGCTCGCCGACCTGCGAACGCCGCTGTTCTGATGCGGAAACGGAGCGGGTCGACGGGCCGGCCGTGGAGTCGCAGCTCGAAGTGCAGGTGTGGTTCCAGTGCACGAGCCCGTGCAGCCGGCGCGTTCCGATCCGCTGGCCGGCTCGACCATGCTGGCTCGACCGTGGACGCGCCAGCCGGCGAGGTGGGCGTAGAGCGCCGATGTAGCCGTCGCCGACCGCGACCTGGACGACGTTGCCGTAGCCTTCGTAGCCCGTAGCGCTCGCCGACGGCGACCACGCGGCCGCGCTCGGCCGACCGCACGGCAAGCGAGCGGAGGATGCCGATGTCGATGCCCGGGTGCCGCCGCCCGGCGTCGTAGCCGAAGGGCGAGGTCACCGGTTCCGCTGGCGCGGCCAGCGCTGACCACGTCGGGGCCGGCCGGCTGGGCGACATCGGCGCGCGCGCAAGGGCTAGGGCGAGGAGCAGGGCGAGCACGAGCAGCGGGAACCTAGCTAGCAGGTAGCGCGGGCCGGGCCCACGATCACGACGAGGCGGCGAGGGTTGTTGCCACCGGGAAGCAGGGCTCGTTTTCCCGCAGCCGATCTGGGTTGCGAGCCTCTGTGCGAGGCCGCGCCACCGGGTTCGAGGTAGACGCGCAGTCGCCTGGTAGTCGAACCGGTTCGCCTTCGTGACGTGCTGGATCCGGTAGCCGAAGGAGCCGACGCGGCTCGCCACCCGGCGCGGTGTAGCTGATGTCGCCAGCCGCCGTTCAGGACGTCGACGGCCACGTTCCAGGCGGCAGGGTCAGCCGACGCGGCCTCGCCGCTCGGCGGCCGCCGGTGCCTCGCGGCCGACGGCGAGCGCGAGCGCGAGCGAGGCAACGGCGACGAGCACCGCGCGCGGCGCCCGCCGCGATCCAACGCGCCGAACGCAGCGCGGCGCCGGCGGCTCGACCGGCATTCCCGAGAGATCTGCGCGCCTCGCGGTGGTCGATCCCGAGCGCGGTCGCGTAGCGAGGAGCGCCATCACCGCGGCCTCGTAGCCCGGGAAGCGGTAGAGCCGCCCTCGCTCGAGCCACTCGACCTGCTCGGGCCAGAGCGCCGACCGCTTGGCAGCCTGCTCGACCGTCAGCTTGCGCTGCAAGACGCAGGCGCTGTCAGCGCCGAGGGTCTTCTCGGCGGCGTCGGCGGCTAAGGGTCTGGCGAGCTCCACGGCTTCAGTCTCTCGGGCACCTCATCGGCGAAATCGACGTCCCCCTGGAGGTCCAAGATCGTCGCAGGCAGACGAGGACGGCGTCGAGGGTCTTCGCCCCGTCGTCCGGGATCTCCTGCCAGACGCGGCGGGTCGAGCAGCACAGGATGGAGGCGCGATGCCGCCGTAGGTCGCGGCGACGACGGCGGCCGGTCTGCGCTGCCAGGCGCGCGATCACGCGGTCGATCGCCTCCGGCGCGAGGTCCGGCCCGTCGGCGAGCACGACCACCGCAGCCTCGCCTTCTCCGGCAAGCGCTGCGGAGCCGCAGCGCAGCGACGCGCCCGGGCCGCGCTCCCAGCTCGGGACAGTGGACGGTCGTGCGCGTACGTCTCGCAGCTCGTGCGCGCCGAGGACGACGACGACGTCGTCGACGCGCAGCTGCGCCGGACGCGCTCGAGCACCGGCTCGACCAGCAGCCGCTGCTTCGGTGAGCCAAACCGGCTCGACGCTCCGGCCGCGAGCACGACCACCCAAACCCGGTGCCAGACACGGCACGAAAGTGTGACGACGTCCACACCGCCGAGTCGCGGTGTCAGACACGGACGGAAGTGTCACACGACGGCCTCGAGCGCGCGGCGGATCAGCGGGCAGGCGAGGTCGACCTTGTACGCGGTGCCGGGAAGCGGCGTCGCGCGCCTCGAGCTCGTCCGGGCGAGCCGAGCAGCCACGGGATCGGCGCCACGCCGGCCAGCGCCAGGCGCGTCTCGCCGCCGAGCGCGCGCGGCTGCGACGCCGACGAGCGGGAACGGACCAGCGTCTGCCGGTCCATCGCCTTCAGGTACGACGCTCGCCTCCGGCTGCGGGCACGTCGAGCTCGAGGATCAGCTCGCCCGGCTCCGAGCGTCGTCGTCGCGCGGTCGTCCTCGGTCGGCAGGCGGTAGAGCTCCGCGAGCGGCAGCTCGCGCCGGTCGGTGCGCAGCGTCGCGCCGAGCGCGAGCAGCGCCGCCGCCGGGTCGGACGGGTGCGCCGACGCGCAGCAGCTCGTTGCCGAAGATCGCGTGCTCGCGGTGCTCGCCCCGGCGCGCGTGGCAGCGGTCGCCGCCGTGGAGGCAGCACGGGAACTCAGCCGCCAGTACCAGCAGCGCGTCGCCTGGAGCAGGTTGCCGCCGATCGTGCCCATCGAGCGCAGCTGCGGCGACGCCGCGAGCCGGCACGCCTCGCGCAGCGCCTGCGGGATCTGCGGGTCGGACCTCGAGCTCGGCGAGCGTCGTGCCGGCGCCGATCGCGCGTCCCGTCGATCGCCGCGCGGCACGACGCCGCGCAGCGTCGACGAGCGTCTCGGCCTGCGACGATGCCGGTCGCGCAGCAGCGGGACGAGCTCGGTGCCGCCCGCGAGCGCGACCGAGCCGTTGCCGAGCGCCGCGACGCGCTCGTCGGCCGAGCTCAGGCCGCAGCAGCTCCAACGCTTCTTCTCTCGCTCGCGCGCCTCGCGCGAGCGCGCGCAGCATCTCCTCGCGCGTGATCGGCAGCGAGCGCGACGTCGGCGCCGGTCGCGTCGCGGATCGCGTTCGCGATCGCCGCCGCGGTCGGGCACGATCGGCGGCTCGCCGAGACCCTTCGAGCCGAGGTTCGTCAGGTGCTCGTCCGGGATGTCGAGCGAGCTCGACGACGATCTCGGGCACGTCGGCGATCGTCGGCAGCTTGTAGGCGTCGAGCGTCTGCGTCAGCACGCGTGCCGCGTCGTCGGGTCGACGCAGCCGCTCCTCCGAGAGCGTGTGGCCGACGCCCTGGATGATCCCGCCCTCGACCTGGCTCCGACGCGCCGAGCGGGTTGATCACGCGGCCGACGTCGTGGATCGCCGCGATCCGCTCGACCGCGCACCTCGCCGGTCTCGACGTCGACGGCGACCTCCGCGACCTGGACGCCGAAGGTGAGCACCCGCATCCCGGTCGGGTTCGGGCCGCGCGCGCCCTTGCCGAGGATCTGCGCGTCCTCGAGCAGCCCGGTCGACCTCCTCGAGCGGCCACGAGCCGCCGTCGGCGGAGACGATCGTCGCCGCCCTTCAGCGAGCAGCGCGCTCCTCGACGTCGTAGCGCTGCGCCGCGATCTCGATGATCTGCCGCGCGGCGTCGCGCGGCGGCCGCGCGCACGGCCGGCCCCATCGACGGGCGTCGTCGACGAGCCGGCCGAGATCGACGGCGTACGGGCCTCGCGCGCGAGTCGCCGAGCGCGACGCTCGACGCGGTCGAGCGGCAGCCCGAGCTCCTCCGCGGCGATCTGCGCCATCGCCGTCCGCGTGCCGGTGCCGATGTCCTGCATCGCCGTCACGACCGTCGCGCGCCCGTCGGAGCCGACGCGCACCCACGCGTACGAGGGCGGCCCGCCGCCGCCGTACCAGATCTGGCTCGCGAGGCCCGACGCCGCGCTCGCACGGGCCCTCGCGAGCGCGCGCGCACCTCGTCGCGCCGCTCCCAGTGCGGCTCGGCGCGCCGGTAGCACTCGAGCAGGCTTCTTCGACGAGAACGGCCGGCCGTCGGCGAGGTCGTGTGTCGGCGTGGTTGCGCCGCCGCAGCTCGAGCGGGTCGAGCTCGAGCTTGCGCGGCGAGCTCGTCGAGCAGCGCACTCGAGCCCGAACGTCCCCTCGACGAAGCCGGGCGCGCGGAACGCCGCGTTCGGCGGCAGGTTCAGCTTCGCGCCGTACGTCGAGCGTGCGGACGTTGTCGCAGGCGTAGAGCATCTCCATCGGCCCGTAGGTCGGCGCCGAGCCAGCCGGCCCAGCCGACCGCGTTCACGAACTCGCCCTCGAGCGCGATCGAGCGTGCCGTCGGAGCGCGCGCCGACGCGCAGGCGCTGGATCGTCGCGTTGCGGTTGCCGGTGGCGAGGTTCTCCTCGCGCCGCGTGAGCGCGCAGCGCACTGGCCGGCCCGGTCGCTTCGCCGAGCTCGGCGCGCGATGTACGTGTAGTCGCCCGGGCCGTTCTTCGAGCCGAAGCCGCCGCCCATGTAGTTGCAGACGACGCGCACCTTGTCGGGCGGCAGGCCGAGCTGCTGCGCGACCGCGTCGCGGATCGCCCCAGATGAACTGCGTCGAGATGTAGACCTCGAGCGTGTCGCCTTCCCAGCGCGCAGACCGACTGGTGCGTCTCCATCGAGTTGTGCAGGACGGTCTGCGTGCGGTACTCGGCCTCGACGACCACGTCGGCCTCGGCGAAGCCCGCGCTCGACGTCGCCGCGCTCGTAGCGTGCGCGGCTCGTCGACGGAGCGACTCCTGGCGGACGGCCTCCTCGGGGTCGAGCAGCGGCTCGAGCTCCTCCCACTCGACGTCGATCGAGCGCGAGCGCCGCGCGGGCCCGCTCGTAGCGTGTCGGCGGCGACCGCGGCGACCGGCGCGACCGTGGAAGCCGCGGCTCGTCTGCGAGCACGTGGCACTCGTCCGGCCGACCGCGCGCGAGCACGCCGGGAGCCTCGAGCGCGCGGCTGAGGTCGATGCTGCTTCACGCGCGCGCGCGCGTGCGGGCAGCGCAGCACGGCCGCGTGCAGCATCCCGGCGAGCGCGAGGTCGGCGGTGTAGATGCGCCTCGCCCGCGCGCGCGCTGATGGCCGTCCTGCCGCGGCGCCGGCCGGCCGACGACCGTCGCCCGGCCCCTGCGGCCACTGGTCGAGCGCGTCATCGTCGCCCTCGACGACGACCCACTGCTCGGTGTACCTGCCCTCGACCTCCTTCTCGGTTCGGATCAGTCGCGCCACGTGCAGCATCGCCTCCTCGATCCTGCGGGTAGGCGCCGCAGCGGCAGAGGTTCCCGGCCATCGCGTGGCGGATCGCGCTCGGGCGTCGGGGTTCGGCTCGGCCTCGACGAGCGCCGCCGCCGAGACGATCTGGCCCGGCGTGCAGAAGCCGCACTGGAGCGCGTCGGCGCGGACGAAGGCGTCGACGAGCGGGTGGTCGCGCAGGCCCTCGATCGTCGTCACCTCGCGCTCGCCGACCGTGTGCACGAGCGTGATGCACGAGAGCACCGGCACGCCGTCGAGCTGCACCGTGCAGGCGCCGCAGTGGCCCTCGCCGCAGGCGATCTTCGTGCCGGTCAGGCCGAGGTCGTCGCGCAGCGTCTCGGCGAGCGTGCGCCCGACCGGCGCGTCGACCTCGAGCACCGTGCCGTTGATCGTCGAGCTCAGGCACCTGACGTCACCGCCAGGATGTCCGCCAGGTGCACGAGCCGGAAACGTCGTCCGGCTGACGATCCGCTGCTCGCCCTCGTCCTCGACCTCGGGCAGCGCGCGCCAGAGGTCACGCGCGGCCTCGAGCAGCTCGCGGATCTGGTCGCGCTCTTCGCTGGTGACCGTCGCGGTCGGTCGCACGCGTTCAGCGCGAGCCCGAGCACGCCGATCGTGTCCGGCCTGCCGCGTCCAGAGCAGCGGCGTCGCCATCGAGAGGTACTGGTGGATCCGCGCGAGGGCGATCGGCTGCGAGAACGTCGTCGCTGCCCGATCGGCGCGGTCGGCTCGAGCGGCGGCTCGCCGTCGGCGATCCGGCTCGCGTTGCCGCCGAGCATCGCGCGCAGCTGCGTCCTCGTCGAGGCCGGCGATGCTGCGCCGTGCGCAGCGCGATCAGCAGCGAGCTCGGCTGCTGCCCGTAGGGGTAGTCGGACGCGTAGAGCGACCTGCTCCGGGCGAGACGAGGTGGTAGAGGCTCGAGCAGGTCGATCGGGCTCCAGACCGAGGTGTCGAAGAAGACGCCCGCCTTGCCGCCGAAGTGCGCGGCCAGCGCTGCGAGGTCGGCGATCCCGGCGTGGGCGATGATCAGCTGCGCGTCGGGTAGCGCGTCGACGAGGCGGCGCAGATGGTCGGCGATCGGCGGCAGGCCCGCGGCCGCCGTGGATCAGGATCGGCACGCTGCGCTCGGCCGCGAGCTCGAAGACCGGCGCGCAGCCGCTCGTCGTTCAGCTGGAACTTCTGCGCGCGCGGGTGGAGCTTGATCCCGCGCGCGCCGAGGTCGAGGCAGCGCGTCGCCTCCTCGATCGGCTCCTCGGTCAGGTCGAGGCGCACGAACGGGATCAGGCGGCCGCTCGGAGCGCTCGGCGTAGCGCGAGCGTGCGGTCGTTCGCCGCGCGGAAGGCCGGGTGCCGGTCGGGCTCGTCCATGCAGAACATGAAGCAGCGCGAGATCCCGTAGCGGTCCGTTGATCCGCTCGAGGTCGTCGTAGACGCCGGTCATGCCGTCGATGTCGTGACCGAGGTGGACGTGCGCGTCGAAGATCTCCACGCCCTCGGGCAGCTCGCGCGCCAGCTCCTCGTCGTAGCCCGCGATCAGCGACTGCGCCTTCTGGAGCACTTCCTCCACGATTTGCGAGTCTAGATGTCACGATCCCCGCCGCCGTGACAGACGTTCTCATCTATGCCGACACGATCCGCTCGCCCGAGATGCGCCACGAGGTGCCGCTCGCGATCCCGGACGCGTTTCTCTACGCGGAGCAGGGCGGCGAGCAGTGCGTCGTCCTGAGCTCGTTCGAGCTCGACCGCCTGGCGGAGGTCGCGCCGGGGCTGAACGCTCTGCCCTACGAGGAGCTCGGGATCGACGAGCTCTACGCGCAGGGCCTCCCGCGCGAGGAGATCGAGCTCGAGGTGATCCTGCGCGCGACGCGGCGCTTCGGGATCGAGCGCGCCGTCGTGCCGTCGACGTTCCCGCTGCAGGTCGCAGACCACCTGCGCGCGAACGGCATCGAGGTCACGCGCCGACCGCGAGCAGTTCGCCCGCCGCCGGCGGGTGAAGAACGACGCCGAGATCGCAGGGATCCGACGCGCCCAGCACGCCGCCGAGGCCGCGATGGACGCCGCCCGCGAGCTGCTTCGCGCGGCCGTGCGCCAGAACGGCAGCCTGCTGCTGGACGGCGAGCAGCTCACCTGCGAGCGGATCAAGCTCGCGGTCGAGCAGGCGTTCACCGCCAACGGCGCCTTCGCGGACGAGTTCATCGTCTCGCACGGCTCGCAGACCGCCGTCGGCCACGACATGGGCTCTGGCCCGATCGCGCCCGACGAGCCGATCTGCCTCGACCTCTTCCCGCGTGACCGCGACTCCGGCTGCTTCGCCGACATGACGCGCGTCTTCGTGGTCGGCACGCCCTCCGACGAGCTGCTCGAGTGGCACAGGCTCTGCAAGGAGGCGCTCGACCGCTCGGTGGCCGCGGCCAAGCCCGGGACCTCCGGCACGCGACCTCTTCCAGATCACCTGCGACGTCTTCGAGGAGCACGGCTACCCGACCCTGCGCTCGAAACAGCCGGGCGAGGTGCTCCAGGACGGCTTCTACCACTCGCTCGGCCACGGGGTCGGGCTCGAGGTGCACGAGGCAGCCGACGCTCGGCCGCGCGCCCGGGTGAGCTCGTCGCCGGGCGACGTGATCGCCGTCGAGCCGGGCCTCTACCGCCACGGCCACGGCGGCTGCCGGCTCGAGGACCTCGGTGCTCGTGACCGAGGACGGGCCGAGGTGCTGACGGACTACCCGTACGACCTCGAGCCCTAGTGGCGCACGCGATAGAGACGATCCTCCTGGAGGAGCGGCGCTACCCGCCGCCCCCGGAGTTCGCCGCGCAGGCCAACGCCCAGCCGGAGATCTACGAGCGGGACTTCGACGAGTTCTGGGAGACCGAGGCGCGCGAGCGCGTGTCGTGGTTCGAGGACTTCACGCAGCTCTACGAGTGGGAGCCGCCGTACGCCAAGTGGTACGTCGGCGGCAAGCTGAACGTCGCCTACAACTGCGTCGACCGCCACGTCGAGGCCGGGCCGGCGGCCGAGGTCGCCTACCACTGGGAGGGCGAGCCGGAGGACGAGCGGCGCGACGATCACCTACGCCGACCTGCTGGGCGAGGTGGTGAAGCTCGCCAACGCGCTGAAAGAGCTCGGCGTCGGGAAGGGCACGCCGGTCGGGATCTACCTCGGGATGGTCCCCGAGGCGCCGGTCGCGATGCTCGCCTGCGCGCGGCTCGGCGCGCCGCACACGGTCGTCTTCGGCGGCTTCTCGGCCGACTCGCTCGCCGACCGCCTGAACGACATGGGCTGCGAGGTGCTGATCACCCAGGACGAGGGCCTGCGCAACGGCGGCGATGGTGCCGCTCAAGCGCAACGCCGACGAAGCGCTCGCACGACGCGCCGGGCGTCGAGCACGTCCGTCGTCCTGCGCCGCACCGGCGGCGAGGTCGGCTGGAACGACGAGCGCGACCGCTGGTGGCACGAGCTGGTCGCCGACGAGCCCGACGATCCGGCGTCGTGCCCGTGCGAGCCGATGGACGCCGAGGACCTGCTCTACCTGCTCTACACGAGCGGCACGACCGCAAAGCCGAAGGGGATCGCCCACACGACGGCCGGCTACCTCGTCGGCACCGCCACGACGCACTACTACATCTTCGACGTCAAGCCCGACTCCGGTCTACTGGTGCGCGGCCGACATCGGCTGGGTCACCGGGCACAGCTACATCGTCTACGGGCCGCTCTGCAACGGCACCACGAGCGTGCTCTACGAGGGCGCGCCCGACTTCCCGGACAAGGACCGCTGGTGGGCGATCGTCGAGCGCTACAAGGTGGACATCCTCTACACGGCGCCGACGGCGATCCGCACGCACATGAAGTGGGGGCCCGAGTACGCCGAGCAGCACGACCTCTCGTCGCTGCGGCTGCTCGGCTCGGTCGGCGAGCCGATCAACCCGGAGGCGTGGGTCTGGTACCGCGAGCACATCGGCGGCGACCGCACGCCGATCGTCGACACGTGGTGGCAGACCGAGACCGGGATGATCTTGATCACGCCGCTCCCGGGAGTGACGACGCTCAAGCCCGGCTCGGCGACGAAGCCGTTCCCCGGCGTCGGACGCCGCGGTCTTCGACGAGCAGGGCAACGAGGTCGGCCCGGGCGGCGGCGGCTACCTCGTCCTGCGGCGCCCGTGGCCGGCGATGCTGCGCGGGATCTACAAGGACGACGAGCGCTACCGGGAGACGTACTGGTCGAGGTACCCGGACGTCTACTTCGCCGGCGACGGCGCCCGGATCGACGAGGACGGCGACTTCTGGCTGCTCGGCCGCGTCGACGACGTGATGAACGTCTCCGGCCACCGGATCTCGACGATCGAGGTCGAGAGCGCGCTGGTCGACCACCCGAAGGTCGCCGAGGCCGCGGTCTGCGGCCGCGAGCGACGCGCGCACCGGCCAGGCGATCGTCGCCTACGTCACGCTCAAGGGCGGCGAGGAGCGGCTCGGTCGAGATGCTCGAGGAGCTGCGCGAGCCACGTGGCGCGACGAAGATCGGCCCGATCGCCAAGCCGGCGAACATCGTCTTCACGCCCGAGCTGCCGAAGACGCGCAGCGGCAAGATCATGCGGCGGCTGCTGCGCGACGTGGCCGAGCACCGCGACGCTCGGCGACACGACCACGCTCGCCGATCCGGCCGTCGTCTCCGAGATCCAGGACCGGGCGACGGACGAGCAGTCAAGGAGGACTCGTGACGCCCGAGGAGGGCGGCAGCTCGCCGTCGACCTCTTCAACCGCGCCTGGACGCTCATGGAGACGGCTGAGCGGACGGAGGAGCAGGACGACGAGCTGATCAACACGGCGCACGCGTCGGCGTACCACTGGACACAGGTCGGCACACCCGCGAACAGGGCGCGGAGCGAGTGGCAGCTCTCGCGCGCCTACACGGTGCTCGACCGCCCCGAGCCCGCGCTGCACCACGCTCGCCGGTGCCTCGCCTACTGCGAGGAGAACCCGGAGGCGATCGAAGACTGGGACCTGCCCTACGCCCACGAGGCGCTCGCGCGCGCCATGCGCCTGCCGGCGAGGCGGACGTTGCGGGGCGCCACGCGGCGGCGGCGCGCGGAGCTGGCGGCTGGTGTCACGGGCGCCGAGGACCGCGAGCACCTCGAGGCCGACCTAGGAACGCTGCTAGCAGTTCCTCGAACGGCGCCGCGTCTTCGAACGGCCCGATCAGCGCGAGGTTGATCCCGGCCGAGGCGATCACGTCCTGCGCGACCCGCTGGATGTCCTCGGCGGTGACGGCGTCCAGCCCGGCCGGAGATCGCCTGCGGCTCGACCGCCTCGCCCTCGAGCACCTCGCGCCGCAGGCCGAACATGATCATCCCGTGCGGGTTCTCGAGCTGGAGCACGAAGCGCCCTTGGCGAGCGTTGCGCGCCTTCTCGAGCTCGTCGGACGGCGACCGGCTCGTCGGCGATCTCGCCGCAGCTCGCGCGCGATCGTCTCGACCGCCTCGTCGGCGCGGTTGATGTCGACGCCGGCCTGGGAGTAGAGCGAGCCGGCGTCGGTGTAGCTGTGGTTGATGCCGAAGACGTAGTAGGCGAGCCCGCGGCGCTCGCGCACCTCGGTGAAGAGCCGTGAGGACATCCCGTCGCCGAGCACGGTCGCGAGCAGCTGCAGGACGTAGCGGTCGGGATGGCCGAGCGGGTAGCTGCGGACGCCGAGGCAGAGGTGCGCCTGGTCGGACTGCTTCGTGGTGGATCTTCACGCGCGGGCCCGTTCGGCCTGACGTCTGCGACCGCGCGGCGTCGCCGGTCTCGGCCGCGCTCGAGGTCGCCGAGCAGCTCGCTCGATCGTCTCGAGCAGCGTCGCCGCCGAGCGTTGCCGCCGAGGCCGACGACCATGCGCTCGGGCTTGTACCAGCGGTCGATGTAGCCGAGGAAGGTGTCGCGGTCGGCCGCGCGGACGGTCTCCTTGCGTGCCGATGATGTCCCAGCCGAGCGGCTGGTCGCCGTAGAGAAGCTCGTCGTAGACGCCGCCGATGAAGTCGCGCGGCGTGTCGTAGTACATGTTCATCTCCTCGACGATCACGCCCTTCTCGCGCTCGATCTCGTCGCTCGTCGAACTTCGAGTTGCGGAGCATGTCGACGAGCACGTCGAGCGCGACGTCGCGGTACTCGGCCGCGCACTTGACGTAGTAGCCGGTGTACTCCTTGCCGGTGAAGGCGTTGAACTCGCCGCCGATCCCGTCGATCTCGGTGCCGATGTCGCGCGCGGTCGGCCGCCGCTCCGTGCCCTTGAAGAACATGTGCTCGGCGAAGTGCGCGATCCCGTTCGTGTCCGCGCGTCTCGTAGCGCGAGCCGGCCGCGAGCATGATCATGCAGGTGACCGACGGTCGCCTGCGGCATCGTCGAGCGAGTCAGGACGCGCAGGCCGTTGTCCGAGCGTCTGTCGCTCGAAGACGCTCATGCGGGACCGCGCTCAGCTTCTCGCGCCATTCGGCTGGGATCGCAACCGGCTCGCGCCGTTCGTAGTCGTAGGCGACCTGGCACGCTCTTGGCCACGGCGACGAGCGTGCCGCTCGACGCGCAGCTCGTAGCTCGAGGTCGAAGCTCTTCGTGCCGAAGCGGCTCGCCGCGCACGCTGACCTCGACCTCCTCGCCGAAGCGGACGGGCGCGCGGAAGTCGATCTCGATGCGCGCGACGATCATGCTCGATGTCCTCGAGGCCGGTCGCCGGCGCCTAGCTCGGCAGAAGAAGGCGACGCGCGCCTGACTCGATGTAGGTCGAGGAAGACCGCGTTGTTGCACGTGCCCCATCGGGTCGAGGTCGCGGAAGCGGACGGCTTCACGGTGTACGAACATCGCCGCGATGCTAGATGCTCCGCAGGTGGCGGGGAAGAGACTAGGCGCGCGATCTTCGAGCAACCCGACTGGCTGCGGGCAATTCCGGCCGACCGGCGGCTGCCCGAAGGGACGGGTGCTGCACACCGGCTGCGGCACCTCGTTCCACGCGGCGCAGACCGGCGGCTGGGCGGAGCAGGCGCTCGAGCTAGTGCTGCGGCCGCGCGAGGCCGACGCGCTCGTCGTGGTCAGCCACGAGGGCGACACGCAACTCTCGCTCGAGGCCGCGCGCGCTTCGACGGCCCGGTCTGGCTGGTGACCGGCAAGCCGGACAGCCCGCTCGGTGAGCTCTCGCCGACGAGGTCGTCGTCGCGACCCCGAGGTGGAGAAAGAGCTGGTGCCACACGGCCAGCTACGCTGTGCCGTGGCAACGATCGCCGCGCTGCACGGGGAGGAGGTCGGCGGCCTGCCGGGCCTCGTCGAGCGCGCGCTCGAGCACCGCGAGCCGGTCAGCTCCGACGAGCGCTGGCTCGTCGCCGGCGCTGGGCGCGACTGGCCGACGGCGCAGGAGGCCGTGCTGAAGCTGCGCGAGGGTTCCTACGTCGCGGCCGAGGCGCACGAGACCGAGCAGCTGCTGCACGGCCATCTGGCAGCGATCGACGAGTCGGTTCGCGCCTTCGTGCTCGAGGGCGAGGGCCGCGCGGCCGAGCGCGCGCGCGGCGCGGCCGCGGCCCTGCGCGAGCTCGGCTGCGAGACGACGCTCGTCCCGACGGTGCATCCGGTCGCCGACATCGTCCGCTTCCAGCTGCTGACGCTCGACCTCGCCGAGGCGCGCGGGATCGATCCGGACAAGATCCACCGCGACGACCCGCGCTGGGCACGCGCCAAGCGATGCCTACGAGCGGAGCGGCCAGGCAGCTCGGCCTCGCGCTCGCGGCGTCAGCCGGCACGCCGTCGACGGTGGCGGCGTGCACGAGCGTGTCGCGGACGCGTCTCGATCGAGCGGGCGGAAGGTGAGGCCGGCGGCGACCGCGCGGGCGACGTCGACCCGTGCATCGCGGCCGCGCCCGGGTCGGAGATCCAGAGCGGCAGTTCCATCCACTCGCCGACTTCGTGCTCGTTGAGCAGCTCGTCGGAGACCCACTCGAAGCTCGCGTCGCTGCTGCTCACCTCGCGGCAGGTCTCCAGCGTCTCGCGCCAGCTGCGGCCGGGGTGCGTCGCGTTGTAGACGCCGCCCGCGCTGGCGCTCGGAGAGGTCGACGAGCCAGGAGCCGAGATCGCTTCGCGTCGATGAACTGCACCTGGCCTTCCGGCGGCGCGCGCCAGCACCCGTCCACCGCGCGCGACCCGGTGCGGCCAGTACGTGAAGCGGCCGGTCGGGTCGTTCGCGCCGACGATCAGGCCGGGTCGCACGCTCAGCCTGCCGCTCGCCGAAGACGTCCGCGCACGGCCTGCTCGCAGAGCGCCTTCAGCGGCCCGTAGTTCCGAGTAGTCCTCGGTCAGCTTGTCGTCGGGCAGCTCGCCGAGCTCCGCGACCGGGCTCCTCGCTCGTCGACCGGCGCGGCCAGGCTCGCGTAGACGGAGACGGCTCGGAGACGAACAGGTAGTGGGCTGTCGAGTCGACCAGCGCCTCCGCCGAGGCACGCACGACCGACGGGATGTAGCCCGGACGGGTCGAGCACCACATCCCAGCTCGCGGCCTTCGAGTGCACTCAAGTCGGCAGTCGCGTCGCCGCGCAGCTTCTCGCGCCTCGGGAAAGAGCTCCGGGTTCGTCTCGCCGCGGTTGAAGAGCGTGCACCTCGTGCCCGCGCGCGAGCGCGCGCCTCGACCGCCGCACGGCCGAGGAACTTCGTCCCGCCGAGGACGAGCAGCCTCACAGCGAGGCGAGCGCCTCGAGCAGCCGGTCGACCTCGTCGGCCGTGTTGTAGTGGACGATCCCGGCGCGCACGGCGCCGTCCGGCGAGGCCGAGCCGCTTCATCACCTCGACGCGCGTAGTAGTTCGCCGTGCCAGACCGCGATGCCGCGCTCGCCGAGGCCGCGTCGGCGACCTCCAGCGGCGAGCGGCCCTCGACGTTGAACGCAGAAGGTCGAGCACGCGGCCCGTCCATCGTCGGCAGGCCGTACAGCGTGCACGTCGTCCGGCAGCGCCGTCGAGGAACCGCTCGCCGAGCTCGCGCTCGTGCGCCGTGATCGCGTCCCAGCCGATCGAGTCGATGTAGTCGACCGCCGCGACGAAGCCGGCGAGCAGCTCGTGCGGCAGCGTGCCCGTCTCGAACCGGTGCCCGAGCGGCTCGTCGGCGGCGGGCCGCACCTTGTACGGGCGCCAGCGCTCGAGCAGCTCGCGCTCGCGCGAACGCGAGCCCCAGGTGCGGCCCGAAGAACTTGTACGGCGAGCAGATCAGGACGTCGACGCCCACGCGCGGCGACGTCGATCGGCCCGTGCGGCGCGTAGTGGACGGCGTCGACCCAGGCGAGCGCGCCGGCCGAGTGCGCGAGCTCGGCGACGCGCGCGACGTCGACGAGCGTGCCGACCGCGTTCGACGCCCACGGGAAGGCGACGACGCGCGTCCGCTCGGAGCAGCTGCGCGGCGAGGTCGTCGAGGTCGAGGCGTCGTGTCGTCGCGGATCGTCGGCGAAGCGAACGACCAGGCCGAGGTCGTGCGCCAGCTCGAGCCACGGCGACGACGTTGCCGTCGTGGTCGAGCTGCGTGACGACGATCTCGTCGCCCGCGCTCCAGCTCGCGGCCGACCGTCCGCTGAGCGCGAAGTTGAGCGTCGTCATGTTCGCGCCGAAGACGCACCTCGTCCGGCGCAGCAGCCGAGGAACGACTGCGGCCGCGAGCCGCGCGCCGCGTCGACGAGCCGCCTCGGTCCGCCGGCTCGTCTCGTACGGCCCGCTGACGTTCGCGTTCGACTCGCGCAGGTAGCGTCGCGATCGCGTCGATCACCTCGTCCGGGACCTGCGTGCCGCCAGGGCCGTCGAAGAAGGCGAGGTCGCTCTCGAGGGCCGAGAAGCGGGCCCGTAGCCGCCGCGACGTCGAGCGACCGCGCTCACCGAGCGCGACATCGGATCCGACCTGCTAGCTACGGTGGCAGGATTGCCCGCTGCGACCGGGGCGGCCAGCGTTCAAGGGAGAAGCGATGGAAGCCGCCGCAGTACCAGCCGCGGACGTAGCCGAGCGCGCCCACGGGCGCCGGTCGTCGCCGCACACGACGCTGACCCGTCGCTACGGCGAGGGTGACACGGCCGTCGACGCGCTCTGCGGCGTCAGCCTCGAGGTCGCGCAGCGGAAAGCTGACTGCCGTGATGGGCCCGTCGGGCTCCGGCAAGTCGACGCTGATGCACATCCTCGCCGCGCTCGACACAGCCGACGAGCGGTTACGTGGTCTGGATCGCGGGCACACAGCTCGGCGGCCTCAGCGACACCGAGATCACGAAGCTGCGCCGCAAGCACATCGGCTTCGTCTTCCAGTTCTTCAACCTGCTGCCGATGCTGACGGCCGAGGAGAACGTCCTGCCTGCCGCTGACGATCGCCGGCGAGAAGCCGGACAGGCGTGGCGCGAGGAGCTGCTGAAGACCGTCGGCCTCGACGACCGCCGCGACCACCGGCCGGCCGAGCTCTCGGGCGGCCAGCAGCAGCGGGTCGCGATCGCGCGGGCGCTCGATCTCGCAGCCGACGGTCGTCTTCGCCGACGAGCCGACCGGCAACCTCGACTCCGAAGACCGAGCGACGAGATCCTCGAGCTGCTCCGCTGCACTCGGTCGAGTCAGCTACGGCCAGACGACGGTGATGGTCACCCACGATCCGCGTGCGGCCGCGATCGCCGACCGGATCCTGTTCCTCGCCGACGGCCTGATCGTCACGCGACATGCCGAACGCTCGGAGCCGAGCGCGGTGATCGCGGCGATGGACGAGCTCACGCAGGGCTGATGCTGACGGTATCGCTCTGAAGGGCCTCGCCGGCGCGCAAGTTCGCGCGCTTGCTGACCGCGATCGCGATCGTCGCTCGGCGTCGCGATGATCAGCGGCACCTACGTCCTCACGGACACGATCAACAACGGCTTCGACACGATCTTCACGCAGTCGTACAAGAACGCCGACGTCGTCGATCAGCGGCAAGGCCGCGTTCCTGAACACGAACGGGAACGGCGTCGAGCCGCCGACGTTCCCGGAATCGTCTGCTGGCGAAGGTCCGGGCGCTGCCGGACGTCGCGCTCGCGGCGCGGCTCTGTCAGACCGACTGACGTCCGCTCGAAGCTGATCGGCAAGGACGGAAGAGTCGTCAACACCGGCGGCGCGCCGCCGCTCGGCTTCTCGATCGACCGCGCGCTACCAGCCAGTTCAACCCGACCATGCTCACCGCGGGCGCCTGGCCACGCGGCAACGACGGCAGGTCGCCATCGACAAGCCACGACCGCCTCGAACAACGGCTACCGCGGTCGGCGACCCGATCGCGCGTCGAGGCGAACAGCCCCGCGCGGCAGCTTCCGGATCACCGGGATCGCCGAAGTTCGCCGGCGTCAGCTCGACCGGCGGCGCGACCTTCGCGCTCTTTGACCCCCGAGACCGCACAGAAGCTCTTCGGCAAGGTCGGCCAGCTCGACATACATCCGCATCCAGTCGAAGGCGGGCGTCTCGAAGTCTCAGAGCTGATCACCGAGATCAAGCCGCTGCTGCCGCCGACGGCAACGGTGCGCGACGCGCAGCGCGCAGGTGAAGGAAGATCAAGAAGCAGCCTCGGCGGTCATGCGTTCCTGCGCTACATCCGCTACGCCTGCTGGCGTTCGCCGGCATCGCGCTGTTCGTCGGCTCGTTCGTGATCGCGAACACGCTCTCGATCACGATCGCCCAGCGGATGCGCGAGTTCGCGACGCTGCGGACGCTCGGCGCCTCGCGCCGCCAGGTGCTGCTGGGTCGGTCGTGATCGAGGCGCTCGTCATCGGCTTCGTCGGCTCGGTCGATCGGGCTGTTCCTCGGCCTCGGCCTGGCGAAGATGCTGAACAAGCTGTTCGTCACGGTCGGGATCGACCTGCCGCAGGGGCACGACCGTCTTCGCGACGCGGACCGATCGATCGTCTCGCTGCTCGTCGGCACGCTCGTCACGCTGGTCGCGCAGCATCCGCCCGGCGCGACGCGCGACGCGTGTGCCGCCGATCGCCGCCGGTGCGCGAGGGATCGGTGCTGCCGGTCTCGCGCTGGGCCAAGTACGGCCCGTCACGTCGCTGGTCGTGCTGCTCGCTCGCTATCGGTGCTGGTCTCGCTCGGGGCGCTCGCGCAGCGGGATCGCGACCGGCCCGCGACTGCTCGCTGCTCGGGCTCGGCGTGCTGCTGCTCTTCTTCGGCGTCTCGATGAACGCCTCCAAGCGTCGTGCGCCCGCTCGCGGCCGTGCTCGGCGCGCCGGCCCGGTCGATCGGCGGCGCTCCCGGATCCTCGCCGCGCGACAACGCGACGCAGGAACCCGGCGCGCACCGCCTCGACGGCCTCGCGCGCTGATGATCGGCCTCGCGCTGGTCACCTTCGTGGCGATCTTCGGCGCAGGGCATCCGCAAGCTCGTTCGAGGACGCCGTCAACGAGCTCTTCATCGCGCGACTACGCGGTCACGTCGACCAACACCTTCACGCCGATCGATCGGCTGCCGCCGGCCAAGGCGCTCGTCGGCAAGCCCGGCGATCGAGCGACGTCACGCCGATCCGCGCCGGCTCCGCGCGCTTACCTCGGCAGCGATCACGACATCTCGCGGCGTCGCAGCCCGAACCTCGCGACAGGCGTGATCGCATCGACTGGAAGCAGCGGCAGCAACTGCGTGCCCGGCGAGCTCGGGAACGAACGGCTTCTTCACGAGCACGGACTTCGCGAAGAGCACGACCTTCAAGCTCGGCTCGCCGATGAGCTCGCAGTTCCCGAGCGGTCAGAAGACGACCGTCGAGCTGATCGGGCACCTACGACGAGCCGAACGGCGGCTCGCCGTTCGGCGACGCGACGATCTCGACGCACGCTGTTCGACAAGGCGAACTCCGCGGCCGCAGGACCAGATGGTGCTGGTCAACACGCCCGGCGGCGTCAGCGACGCGAACACCACGCACGCTCGAGCGACGTACGCTGCAGGGCTTCGCCGAACGCGAAGGTGCAGACGCGCGACGAGTTCAAGTCCGAACTTCGAGGCGCCGATCAACAGACTCCTCAACCTGCTCTACGCGCTGCTCGCACTGGCGGTGATCGTCAGCCTCGTCGGGATCATCAACACGCTCGTGCTGACGGTCTTCGAGCGGACGCGGGAGCTCGGGATGCTGCGCGCCGGTCGGGATGACGCGGACGGCAGGTGCGGATGATGATCCGCTACGAGAGCATCGTCACGGCGCTGATGGGCGCGGCGCTCGGAGTTGATCGTCGGCGTCGTTCCTCGGCGCGCGCTCGTGACGCAGGCGCTCTCGAGCCAAGGGATCGTCTTCTCGATCCCGTGGCTCCAGCATCGTCTACTTCGTCGATCGCGGCGATCATCGGTCGGCGTCCTCGCGGCCGTGATCCCGGCCAGGCGAGCCTCCGCGGCTGAACGTCCTCGAGGCGCTCCAGTACGAGATAAGGCGCGCCGGCGTGCCGGGAAGGGTCGGAAGAGCCAGCGCTACAACCGGCGGGGTCGGTGTCGATCCGGGGCTGCGCCTAGGCTCCGGCCGTGCGCCGGCTGCGACCGCTGAGCGGGAGGAGTGCTACCTCCGCTGCTACGGCGTCGACGAGACGACGGTGCGGGTCGTGTCGGCTCGAGCCGAACGCGCGGCGCTCGCGCTTCGCGGGGATCACGGCGAGGAGCTGCGCCAGCCTCTTCGAGGTCCGGCTCGACGCGCGCGAGACGGAGCTCGCTGCGTGAGGACGTGCGCGCACTGGGGCCGCACTCGCCGCGTGATCGGCATCGCGACGTGCCGCGGTCGCTCGCGCATGAGCGGCCCTGCTCGCCGCGGAGCCGCCTCCGTCGCCGCTGCCGCTGGCGCGCGGTACCCGGACGTGCTCGGGCCGGGACCTGCCGCGGTCGGTGTCTTCTGCGGGATCAACCCGGGCTTCGTCTCGGCGCTGCCGGCGGCGCACTTCGCGAACCCGCGCAACGACTTCTGGCGGCTGCTCGCACGCGCGCCGGCTTCACCGTCGCGCCTGTACGAGCCGTCGCGAGCAGTTCGAGGTGCTGCGCGGGGGATCGGCCTGACGAACGCGGCGCCGCGGACGACGCGCGGGCTCGGCGACTCCGCAGTGCGGACTTCGCCGGGCGCGGCCGAGCGGCTGGAACGGCTCGCGACGGAGCTCGGCAGCCGCGTGGATCGCGTTCGTCGGCAAGGAGGCCTACCGCGGCGCGTTCAGCGAGCGCGCCGAGCTCGGCCTGCAGGAGCGGCGCCTCGGCGAGACGCGGCTGTTCGTGCTGCCGTCGACGTCGCCGGCGAACGCCGCGCGTGCCGTGGGAGGAGCGGCTGCGCTGGTTCCAGGAGCTGGCCGGTCGTGCAACGGGTCGTCCGATGCGACAGGCGGTGCGCGCACTCGTCGTCGACAGCCGAGAGCGGATCCTGCTGTCCGATACGACTCCCCGGATTGATTTTCCGCAGCAGGTGGTGCGGCGCCGCCTGGACGGCGGACTCGGAGCTCGGCGAAACCGACGAACAGGCGCTTCGTCGAGAGCTCGCTGAGGAAACCGGGCTCGTGGAGTTCGAGGTCGGCCCGTGCATCTGGACGCGCGAGCACTGGTTCGCTGGGATGCCAGGGTGGGGTGGCCAGTCCGAGCGGATCCACCTCGTTCGAGTCGAGCCCATTCGAGCCGGCACCCGGAGTTGACCTAGCGGCGGAGGGCGTGGCGGAGAGTGCGCTGGTGGACGTCGGAGGAACTGCGGCCACCGATGCGTCCTTCGCGCCGCGGTCACTTCCGCGCCTGATCTGCGACCTTCGCGACGAGAACCCAGCTGAGCCGATCGACGCCGGCGTCTGAAGGCCGTGCCGGCGGAGGCGGGCTCTGCCCGGCCGAGAGCTCTTCGCGCGAGGGAACGCGTCAACTCAGCGGAGGTACACGGGGAAACCGGGTTTCCCCGTGAGCGAGCGCGCCGAAGGCGCGCGAAGCGCCACCGGTCCAGCGGTTGGTGATCGGCGTCCGGCGGTCGCGCCCGAACGCCTTCGGGCGCGAGCGTACGCCCGGCGGCGCCTGGCGGCGCTTGTACTCGGCGCGGTCGATCAGCGCGACGCGCGCGCTCGACGACGTCCGGGTCGAAGCCGTCGCTGCGAGAGCTCCTCGCGCGAGCGGTCCTGCTCGACGTACGCCTCGAGCACCTGGTCGAGCGTCGGGTACGGCGGCAGCGAGTCCTCGTCGAGCTGGTCGGCGCGCAGCTCCGCGCTCGGCGCGCGCTCGATGATCGATCTGCGGGATCAGCTCGCGCCCGGCCCGCTCGTTCAGGTGGCGCGCGAGCCGGAAGACGTCCGTCTTGAAGACGTCCTTGAGCAGCGCGAAGCCGCCGGCCATGTCGCCGTAGAGCGTCGCGTAGCCGACCGAGAGCTCCGACTTGTTCCCGGTCGCGACGACGAGCCAGCCGAACTTGTTCGAGAGCGCCATCAGCAGCGACGCCGCGGATCGCGCGCCTGCAGGTTCTCCTCGGTGAGGTCGGGCTCGCGGCCCGGCGAAGCGCTCGGCGCAGCGTCGCGTCGAACGCGCTCGACGATCGGCTCGATCGGCAGCTCGCGGAAGTCGGTGCCGAGGCTCTCGGCGAGCCGCCGCGCGTCGTCGCGCGTGCCCTCCGGACGAGTAGCGCGACGGCATCGAGACGCAGTGCACGCGCTCGGCGCCGAGCGCCTCGACGGCGAGCGCGGCGGTCAGCGCCGAGTCGATTCCGCCGGAGACGCCGATCACGATCGTCGCTGAAGCCGTTCTTGTCGACGTAGTCGCGCAGGCCGAGCTCGAGCGCGAGCCGCATCTGCTCGAGCTCGTCGAGCGTCGGCGCGAGCGCGGCTCGAGCGCGGCTCGTCTGCTCGCGCGGCGTCGCCGAGCGTGGACGATCGGCACGTCGGCGCGGTCGCCGCGCTCGCGCGCGAGCGCGCGGCGGCGCACGTCGCGGAGCCGGCGCCCGACCGCGTCGGCCGGGTCGATGTCGACGACGAGCAGCGCCTCCTCGAAGCCGGGCGCGCGGGCGAGCACGTCGCCCTCCTCGTCGAGCACGAGCGAGTGGCCGTCGAAGATCAGCTCGTCCTGGCCGCCGACGGCGTTGCAGAAGGCGACGAAGCACGGCGTTGTCGCGCGCGCGCGTGGCGAACATCTCCTCGCGCTCGCGGTCGCTTGCCGACGTGGAACGGCGAGGCGGAGATGTTGGCGAGCAGCTGCGCGCCGGCGAGCGCGAGGTCGGTCGCGGGCGGGCCCGGCTGCCACATGTCCTCGCAGATCGTCGGCCCGACGAGCGTCTCGCCGAGCTCGAGCAGCAGCAGGTCGCGCGCCGGGCGCGAAGTAGCGGTCCTCGTCGAAGACGCCGTAGTTCGGCAGGAAGCGCTTGCGGTAGATGCGCCTTGACCTCGCCGTCGGCGCAGACGGCGCAGGCGTTGTAGAGGTCGCGGTCGAAGTGCGGGAAGCCGACGAGCGCGCGACGATGCCGCGCGTCTCGCGCGGCGATCTCGCTCGAGCGACTCGCGCGCCGCGCGGACGAAGCCCGGGCCGGAGCAGCAGATCCTCGGGCGGGTAGCCGGTGACGGCGAGCTCGGGGAAGAGGACGAGGTCGGCGCCGGCGCCGCGCGCCTCCGTCGAGCCGCTGCGAGGATCCGCTCGCGGTTGCCGTCGAGGTCGCCGACGACGGTGTTGATCTGCGCGAGCGCGAGTCTCATCAGGTTTTAGACTACCAGTCGAAAACCTCGTCAGCGGCGCAACCGGATCGCGTTCGAGGTCCTGCTCGCGGATCTCGTCGGCGCGGCGGATCAGGTCCTCGATGTCGTCGTGCTCGGCGTGGAGGTAGCGGCCGGCGAGCGCGTCCGCTCGGCCCGAGGCGAGCACGCTCACGAGCTGCGGCGCGAGCTCCGGCGGCGTCCAGGGCGCGTCGTCGGCGAAGTTCGCTCGGTCATCTCGGTCTTCACCAGGCCGGGGCTGATGAAGAAGACCGGGATGCGGCCCGGCGAGCTCGTTGGCGAGCGTCTCGCCGTAGCGGCAGACCGCGGCCTTGCTCGCCGAGTAGGCGGTGCTGCTGAGCGCCGGGAAGGTAAGCCGCGCCGCTGCCGGTGATCACGATGCGGCCGGCGCCGCGCTCGAGCATGTCCGGGATCACGGCGCTGCAGCAGAGATGGACGCCGAGGACGTTCACCTCGAGGACCCGCCACCACTCGTCTGGGTCGACCTCCCAGGTCGGCCCGTCCGGGCTGCCGATGCCGGCGTTGGCGACGAGCGAGGTCGATCGGACCGAGCTCGCTCTCGGCCTGGATGACCATCGCGTCCACGGACTCGCGGTCGCTCACGTCGACCTCGAGCGGCACGCCTCCGATCTCGCCGGGCAACCTGCTCGACCTGCTCGCGCGTGTGCGCGCCGCGACGGCGACGTGCGCGCCCGCCGTCAGCCAGCTCGCGCGCGATGTCCGGCGCCGATCCCGCGCCCGCCGCCGGTGACGAGCGCGACCTGTCCGTCGAGGCAGTCAGCTGGCTGCGACATGCTCGATCTCCTCCAGTGTCTCGGGGTTCTCCAGCGACGACAGGTCGCCCGGGTCTGCGCCGAGCGCCTTCGCGCGGACGGCGCGCCGGACGATCTTCGCGCTGCGCGGTCTTCGGCAGCGCCGACGACGAACAGCACGCGCTCGGGCGCGAACGCCTTGCCGAGCGCGTCGGCCGCGAGCGCCGCGCAGCTCGGCGGCCAGCTCGTCGCCGGCTCGGCGCCCGGGCACGAGCGCGCAGAACACCCACGCCACCTCGCCCTTCACCTCGTGCGGCACGCCGACCGCCGCCGCCTCGGCGACCAGCGGGTGCGCGACCGCGGCCGACTCGAGCTCCGCCGGCCCGATGCCGCTTGCCCGCGATGTTCAGCGTGTCGTCCGAGCGGCCGTGCAGGAACCAGTAGCCGTCCTCGTCGACCGAGGCCCAGTCGCCGTGCACCCAGATCCCGGGCAGCCGCCGCCAGTACGTGTCGAGGTAGCGCTCGGGTCGCGCCAGAACCCGCGCGTCATCCCGGGAACGGCTGCCGGCAGACGAGCTCGCCGACCTCGCCGCGCACCGGCGCGGCCCTCCGAGTCGACGACGTCCATCGCCATGCCCAGCGCCGGCCCGCCGAGCGAGCACGCCTTGATCGGCGCCGCCGGCGTGCGGCGACGAGGAAGCACGCCCCGACCTCGGTCCCGCCCGAGCAGTTGATGATCGGGCAGCGGCCGCCGCCGACGTCGCTCGATGCAGCCAGCGGTACGGCTCCGGGTTCCACGGCTCGCCCGTCGTGCACGAGCACGCCGCAGCGACGAGAGGTCGTGCCGCTCGACGAGCTCGGCGCCGTGCGGGATCAGCGCGCGCATCAGCGTCGGCGAGAGCCCGAGCATCGAGACGCGCTCCGCCTCGACCAGCCGCCAGAGCCGGTCGGCCGCAGGCCAGTCGGGCGCGCCCTCGGCGAAGACGATCGTGCAGCCGAGCGCCATCGCCGCCGACCACCGTCCCACGGGCCCATGATCCAGCCCATGTCGGTGACGAAGTGGATCACGTCGCCGGGCTGCGCGTCCGCCTGGTAGGCGACCTCGCGCGTGATCGAGACGAGGAAGCCGCCCTGCACGTGGAGCACGCCCTTCGGCTGGCCGGTCGTGCCGGACGTGTAGGTGAGCAGGTACGGGTGCTCCGGAGTCGACCTCGAGCGGCTCGAGCTCGCCGGGCGACTCGGCGACGGCCTCGTCCCAGAAGACGTCGCGGCCCGGCTGCATCGGCACCGTCGCCGCCGAGCCGCCGCCAGACGACGACGTGCTCGACCGACGGCGACTCCGCGAGCGCCTCGTCGACGAGCGCCTTCATCGGCACCTCGCGGCCCGCGGCGCAGCGAGCCGTCGGCGGTCACGACCACCTTCGCCTCCGGAGTGCTGGAGCCGCTGGGCGATCGCCGGCGCCGCGAAGCCCGAGAAGACCGGCACCTGGACCGCGCCAAGGTGCGCGCACGCGTGCGAGGCGATCGCCACCTCCGGCGACATCGGCAGGAAGATCGCCACCCGGTCGCCGGGCTCGACGCCGAGCCGGGCCAGCGCCTCCGCGAGGCGCGTGACCTCGTCCGACAGCTCGCCGGTACGCAGAGCGAGCGTCGCTGCGTCCGTCGCTCTGCCAGACCGCGGCGGCCTCGTCCGCCCGCGTCGCCGTGCGCCCAGCGGTGGACGCAGTTCCAGGCGAGGTTGAGCCGCCCGCCGACGAACCAGGTCGCCCACTCAGGCCCGCGCGACTCGTCGACGCACCGCGTCCCACGGACGTGAGAACTCGAGCCCCAGGTCCTCGATCGCCGCCGGCCAGAAGCGCTCCGGCTCCTCGGCCGAGAAGCGCACGAGCGAGGCGTAGTCGTCGAAGCCGAGCTTGCCGCGCGAGCCGCATCGCGTTCGTGCGCTCGCGCGCGGCTTCGTTCCGGACGCCAGATCACCTCCATGCCGGCAAGCGTAACTTGACGGCTTTGGCTAGTGCTCGCTAACCTAGTGAGGGCTAACTTTCGACCGGCTGGAGGGCATGTGCGCGCGAAGATCTTCGCGGACGGAGAACCGCAAGTGGTGGACGCTAGGCGCGCTGTGCTTCGCCCTCTTCATGATCATGCTCGACAACACGGTCGTGAACGTCGCGCTGCCGGCGATCAGGGCCGACCTCGGGATCGAGCGTCTCCGAGCTCGAGTGGATCGGTCGCGGCCTACGCGCTGACGTTCGCCGTCGCTGCTGCTCACCGGCGGGAAGCTCGGCGACCTGCTCGGCCGGCGGCTGATCTTCATCGATCGGCCTCGACTGTCTTCACGCTCTCGTCGCTCGCCTGCGGCCTCTCGCTCGAGCGCGCCTCAGCTGATCGCGCGCGCGCGCGGTCAGGGCGTCGGCGCCGCGCTGATGATGCCGGCGACGCTCTCGATCATCTCCGCCACGTTTCGCGCGCGCGAGCGCGGGATGGCGATCGGGATCTGGGCCGGCGTCTCCGCGATGGCGCTCGCGATCGGGCCGCTGCTCGGCGGGCTCATCACCGAGCACATCTCCTGGAACTGGATCTTCTACGTCAACGTCCCGATCGGCGTGCTCGCCGTGATCGCCGCGATCGTGGTCGTCCCGGAGTCGAAGGACACGTCGCATGAGCAGCGACTCGACCTGCCCGGCCTGCTGACCTCGGGGATCGGCCTGCTCGCGCTCGTCTACGCGACTGATCGAGGCGAATCAGTACGGCTGGACATCGGCGCGGATCCTCGGCCTCTTCGCGGTCGCCGCGGTCGCACTCGGCAGCTTCGTGCTGCTCGAGATGCACCAGCGGCTGCCGATGCTCGACCTCTCGCTCTTCCGCAACGGCACGTTCGCCGGCGCCAACATCGTGGCGATCCTCGTGACGCTGGCGATGTTCGGGATCTTCGTCTTCTTCCCGATCTACATGCAGACCATCCGCGGCTGGTCGCCGATCCAGGCGGGCGCCGCGCTGCTGCCGTGGACGGTGATGATCGTCATCTTCGCGCCGATCGCCGGCAAGCTCTCGGACCGCGTCGGCTCGCGCTGGCTGATGGCCGGCGGAATGACCGTCGTCGCCGCCTGCTGCCTGCTGCTCTCGACGGTCACGCTCCACTCCACCTTCTGGCACATGCTCCCGGCGTTCCTGCTCGGCGGGCTCGGGATGTCGTTCGTGATGACGCCGATGTCGGCCGCCGCGATGGGCGCCGCTCCGGTCGCCAAGGCAGGCGTCGCCTCGGGCGTGCTCAACACCTTCCGCCAGGTCGGCGTCGCGCTCGGGATCGCGATCACGGGCGCGATCGTCGCCAACCGTGCGGCCTCGGCCGCAGCGGGCGGCGCGAGCCCGCCGGAGGCGTTCGTCGCACGGGCTCACCTTCGCGATGCGGGTCAGCGCCGCGATCTGCTTCGGCGCGCGCGATCATCGCCGCAACGCTCGTGCGCCGCTACCGCCATGCCGAGCGCGAGCCTGCCGCTCGAGGCGACGGCGTGAGCTCAGCCTCCGGGGCCGGAGCGCCGCCAGGCGGTCGTCGAGACGGCCTGCCGCGTCTTCGCCAAGAGCAGCTACCGCGGCTCGACCACCGCGCAGATCGCCCGAGAGACCGGCGTCACCGAGCCGGTGCTCTACCGCCACTTCGCCTCGAAGCGCGAGCTCTACCTCGGCCTGCCTGGACGCGCGTCTGGGAGCGCGTGCGCGTGCTCTGGGACAAGGCGCTCGAGCGTGAGGAGGAGCCGTCGAACTGGCTGCGGGCGATCGGCAAGGCGTACCTCGAGGCGCGCGGCGTCGGCCCGGATCGTGCTGGTCGACCTCTGGATTCAGGCGCTGACCGGAGGCCGCCGACGACGCCGAGATCCGCCGCGCGCTCCGCGCGCAGGTGCGCGAGGTGCACGACTTCGTCGCCGACGTGATCCGACGCGCCCAGGCAGACGGCGGCATCGTGCCGAACGCGACGCCGACGCCGAGGCGTGGATCTTCATCTCGCTCGGCCTGCCTCAGCGACGATCGACCGCCGCCTCGGCAACCTCGTCGGCGGAGCAGTTCGACGACATCGTCGCCTCCCGCCGCGCCTGGATGACGCGGCACCTAGGCAAAGGAAGCCCCCGGCTGCGGCTCCGGGGCTTTTGGTTTGCGCTTTTGAGAGGCGACGGCCCGAAGGCCTTGGCTCTGCGGCCCAGCCACAACCTCCGGGCCTTCCGTCGCCGTCTCTGGCGCGCCCCTTGCATCCCGTAAGCCTGGCGTCCGGCTGGGTGCAAGGTGGACGGAATATAGACCCGACCGAAGCAGTCGTCAAGTACCTCGGTCAAGTGATTTTGCAGATCCGCCAGTTCACCCCGTTTGCGGCTCTCTTATGACCTTTTGGGGGATATTCGGGAGCAGACACTTGCGCATGAGTCAAGTATGCGGTTTCACTTCGCCCTGCAGGCCTTATGTCCTCCCGCATGTCCGCAACCCGCCAGCTTCGCCCCGCCGGCCCAGCCCGGTAGCGCCCGCCTCGGCGAGCGCGTTGCGCCAGCTGCGCGTGGCGGCGGGGCTGACGCAGACCGATCTCGCCGGCGACCGTTTCTCGAAGGAGTACGTCAGCCAGATCGAGCGCGGCAAGACCAGCGCCCACGCGCGAGACGATCGAGTGGCTCGCCGGCAAGCTCGGCGTCGACGCCGGCTTCCTCGAGCAGGGCGTCTCCGCCGACGAGCGCAGCCGCGTCGAGGCGATGCTGGCCCGCGCCGAGGCACTGACGAACGCGCGAACGCTACGACGAGGCGATCGAGGAGTACGACAATCTCCGGACGGCCGCTGCTCGCGACCGGGCGCGGTCGAGCTCGAGGTCCGGGCGCTCTCCGGGCGAGGCCTGGGCGCTCGTCCAGGAGTGGCGACGTCCGCGGTGGTATCGCCGTCTACGAACAGCGCGCCGCCCGCTGACCGAGCGCCCCGAGTTCTCGGACATCGACCGCGCCGACCTGCTCTTCCGGCTGGGCGTCTGCCGCTACCAGCTTTCGAGCATCGCCACCGCGCGTCGCGCTCTTCAACGAGGCGCTCGCGCTCGCGGAGGCTCCGGCCTCTCCGTGCGACGCTGCTCCGCGCCGAGATCTTCCATTGCGGCGCTCGTGCTGCCGCCGCAGCAGCGCGACTACGAAGCCGCGCGCGAGGACGTCGAGCGCGCGCTCGAGCTCGCCGAGGCGCTGGACGACCGCGCGGACGATGGCGGACGTCTACTTGCAGGCCTCGCTCGTCGCCGAGCGGATGGGCCACTGGGTGCTCGCCCGCAGCTACGCCGAGCGGGCCCGCGGGCATCTACCAGGAGCTGAACGACGAGCCGGAAGATCGCCGGTGTCTGAACAACCTCGGCGGCCTGAGCCTGCTGCTCGGCCGGCCGGAGCAGGCGATCGTGCACCTGAAGGCATCGTTCAGCGCCGCGCTCGGAGGTGGACAGCATCGAGAAGGCCGCCCAGGCGGAAGGCTCGCTGGCGACCGTGCATCTGCACCTCGGCGATTGGGACCAGGCGGAGCAGCTGGCGCGTCACGCGCTCTCGCTGCTGACCGACCGAGAGGATTACCTGCACGAGATCGCGCCGACCCAGCTCGTGCTGGGGCGCGCGCTCATGGAGCAGGACAAGCTCGAGGAAGCCGGGCAGTGGCTCCGCGCCTCCGACTCGAGTGCCGAGCGACTGGAGTCGATCGGCCATCGAGCGGCTGCGTGGATCGCCCTCGGCGACCTCGAGACCCGACGGAACAATCAGCCAGAGGCGGCCAAGCTGTACAGGCGCGCTGCCGAGGCACTCCACAGGATGTCCGCTTCTAAGGAACCAAGGAGGTGAATATGAACAAGGCGCGCATGATCTCTTTCGTGGTCACCCTCTCCGTGCTGGTCGCGTCGTCTGGCGGCTTCGCACGTGGGCTGCACCTCTTCCTTGGAAAGAGCGGCAGCTGGGTTGAGTGGTAGCCATCCCTGGCGCGTTCGGGTGGGGTCTGATGACTCCGAACGCAGCCGGCTCCCGATGTCGAGCCGCGCTCCTGCTCAGCGGTTCCACGCGGATTCGACCGGCGGCTCTGGGGGCGCCGGCTAGACTCGGCTCGTGGGCCGCGTCGTCGCCGATTCTCATCGCGGTAGCGGCTCTTGGTACGGGTTGCGGTAGTTCTCGCACCGCCGGCGGCCTCAGTCTCGGCTCGATCCTCGACCGCCCCGGCCCGGACATGGGCGTCACCGCTGGTGCGTCCGAGTTCGTGCCGGGCGCGGTTCGCTACCCGTTCCTCGTGATCGACAACGACGCGAAGCCGGTCGAGCGGCCGACGGCGACGGTCTGCAAGGTGGCGCGGAGCCGGACGAGCACGCCGTTCGAGCGGGTGAGCGCGAAGCTCGAGCCGGTCGGCGTGCCGGGGCGCTCCAAGCCGGCCTTCGGGGGCGTGACCGAAATCTACGTCGCGCACCTGCGTATCCCGGAAGCCGGGCCGCTACTGGCTCGTCGCGCAGCCGGACGGCGCGAAGCTGCAGGCGCTCGGCGCGCTCGACGTGGCCGCTCGCTCACACAGCGTCGCCGTCGGCGCTCGCGCCCCGCGATCGGACACGCCGACCCTGGCGACGGCGCCGGCAGCGCAGATCACGACCAGCAGCCCGCCGGACTTGCCGCTCCTGCGCTACTCGGTTGCCGAGTCGCTCGCGGCCCACAAGCCGTTCGTCGTCACCTTCGCGACGCCGAAGTTTTGCACCAGCCGGACGTGCGGCCCGGTGGTCGACGTCGTCGAG
>ERZ1370068.5305-contig-4330_pt1 | contig 32923 bp, 54 predicted proteins | sample MGYA00561227_ERZ1370068 | MGnify/ENA primary metagenome ERZ1370068 (study PRJEB38410, sample SAMEA6850437) | metagenome | study: Metagenomic assessment of the ecological functions of the soil: analysis of the soil microbiota associated with the...
AGAGAGAGAGAGAGAGAGAGAGAGAGAGAGAGAGAGAGAGAGAGAGAGAGAGAGAGAGAGAAGGGAGAGAGAGAGAGAGAGAGAGAGAGAGCTCCAGAGAGAGCTCTTTCTCTCTCTCCAGAGAGAGAGAGAGAGAGCTCTCTCTCTCCTCCTCTCTCCTCTCCTTCCTCCTCCCTCCTCTCCTCTCTCCGGGGGGGAGAGAGAGAGAGAGAGAGAGAGAGAGAGAGAGAGAGAGAGAAGAGAGAGAGAGAGAGAGAGAGAGGAGAGAGAGAGAGAGAGAGAGAGAGAGAGAGAGAGGGGAGGGGAGAGAGAGAGAGAGAGAGAGGGAGAGGGGGGGGGAGAGAGCTCTCTCTCTCCTCTCCTCTCTCTCTCTCTCTCTCTCTCCTCTCCTCCTTTCTCTCTCTCCTCTTTCTCTCTTCTTCTTCTCTTCTTAAAAGAAGAGAGAGAGAGAGAAGAGAGAGAGAGAGAGGGAGAGAGAGAGAGAGAGAGAGAGAGAGAGAGAGAGAGAGAGAGAGAGAGAGAGAGAGAGAGAGAGAGGGGGAGTCCTCTCCTCAGAGAGAGAGAGAGGGAGCTCCTCCTCCTCTCTCCTCCTCAGAGAGGGAGAGTCTCTCTCTCTCTCTCTCTCTCTCTCTCTCTCCTCTCTCGAGAGAGCTCTCTCTCTCAGAGGGGGGGGGGGAGAGGGGGCTCTCTCTCTCTCTACTGGGGGGGTCTCTCTCTCTCCTCTCTCGGGGGCTCTCTCTCCTCTCTCTCTCCTCTCTCTCTCTCCTCTCTCTCTCTCTCTCTCCTCTCTCCTCTCCTCTCTCTCTTCTTCTGTGTCCCAGGGCAGGCGGGTGAACATGAGAATCAATCAGTCCGGGTATGAGATACATGCCCCTGCCGGAAAACGACTTCGCGCCCTGCGGCTTCTTGGCTCTCCGATCCCGCGCGACAACGCCTTCATCATTAGATGTAGTCGTGCGCGTCAGACCGGTCTCACTATTTGTAAGCATTACGACCGCGCCGGTGACGGCTCCATTGGGATCGGTGACGGTGCCGCACACAGAGCGCCTTTACCCGATTGTGCGAATATGGGTAGGCCCATCGGTAACAGCATTAGTGCTGAAAGCAGTTGTGGCGGAATTCGTGCAACTCTCTTCTTCATCCGCCCTCCTAACCAAGCCATTTTTTGATCAACTCTGCTTTCCTAATTTCGTTTCGAGTTCCTTAACGCGTCGCCGCGCAAACAATCCTGACGATCATTTTGGATTCTTTTTCGTATCGGTTCGACCGCCGGAAATCGCCAGCGCCTTCGCCTTGCGAATGGGATTGCTCTCGTAGGATTTTTGCCCCGACACTTGCGACTTAGCGACCTCCGCCGCCCCCTTCGCGCCGCCGACCGCTAGTTCGGCGATGCCGATGCCTGTGCAGACCGAACTCTTGCTGGTCTTATGGCGGGGATCCATGGTCACGTCAGCAATGCCAATTCCTTCCTTGGCGTCCATGGACTGCCGCACCGTTCCGTCGGAATCGACGATGGCGGAAAGCGCCGGGGAAAAAACCCTTGATCTCATTAGGTGGCGGCTTATATGAACGGCCCACCTTGTTCACCATAGCGACCGGTACGCCGAGCCTAGCTGGCATACCACGAGGCGAGATGCGTACCCGGCGGCGACGGCAGACCTCCGCTTTCAGACATGTCCGGCGACGCATGTGGCATGAGGATGAGATCGACTGACTGACTGAGCATCTTTGATGCAATCGGGCAGTAGTAGTTCTCGGCGCAAATGCCAATGCCGATTTTGCCGATCGCTGTGTCGATAACGTGCGGCCCTTCGTAGCCCCGGAAGAAGTACGCTTCTGCCTCCCTGGCAAATTGCTTCCTCACCCGACCAGCCTCTTTACCCTCGGGCGTTGTCAGGACGAAGGTGTCGTAGAAGTCCTCTCCGTCCGCTTCGAAAAAGCCGGCGCCCAGCCAAATCTTCAAGCGACCAGACGTGGATTTCAGCCACTCTGACCGTTTTGCCATTGCGTGGCTCGGCGGAGTCCCAGGTGTCAAAGGAAAGGTAGGAGCCCGTGGGCATGAATTCAGGAAAGAGGACAAGCGTTGCGCCACGCGCCGCCGCCTCCTCTGCAAACGTCGTGGCACGTTTCAGGTTTCCGTCGATGTCGTGACTATGAGACTCCATCTGAACAACTGCGATTCGCAGAGATCTCGGTCTGGCTGCCTCACGCACAGACTGGCCTGTGAACGGCCGCTTCGCCTGAACCGCGGCTCCGTTTGGATCAGGTGTTGGGCAGTGCGGCAGAGGAGTCCAGGCCGTGAAGATCAGTAAAACCCCTGACATGCCTGCGAGCTTCAATGTGGCGTTCATATCCATAAACTCCTTCGTGTGTCCCTTCTGTTGGCGTGGGTGGCGGCCAGCTTCACCCGGCAGGCAGGAAATGTCTGGAGCAATCCAGAGCTGACCTGTCGGCACGTTGATCCGCAAACACCTTTGGCAGCGAGGCAGCAGAGCGCAACCGAAATCAAACTATTGGTCATGTGCGGTACGGTGGAGCAAGCGTTCCAGCGTCCTTGAGCCAACGCGCGTCGTTGAAGTAGAGAGCGCGAAGATGATGAACCGAAGACCAATTCGTACCGATGACTAGTCAAACGGTAATTATCACCGGAGCCGGCTGAAAGGCGAACGTCTTCAACCGCGCAGATGGTTTAAGAAGAACGTCTTTACGTCGTCCCACATCTCCTTCGAGAAAGAGTGTCCCACTTTTGGATAAAGTTTCAGCGTCGCTGCCGGCAGCTTCTCGCGGTAAATCGTCTTAGTAAATTCCCAACGCGACTGCAACGTCCTGCCAAACAGGGCGAAGATCAAATCCTCGTCCTCCTTCTCGAAAGAGTCCCTGTAAATGACCGAGTCGTTCGCGTCGTCGCCCCCAAGGAAAACGAAGAGCGGCACCTTCCTTAGCGCCTTCATGTCGAGCGCCCTTCCCGAAACGGCCTTGAAGTCTGCGACGCCTATTGGATAGCGAAGCGCCTTGCCCTCCCACGTTGCCAATGGAGCTATCGCCCAGCCGCCAGGCGAGCCGATTGCCGCGGCCTTGATCCTGTCAGGGTGAAGGAAGACGAAGCGGTTGGTGAACATGCCCGCCGCCGAGAAGCCCAGCATCAGGACATGCCTGTCTGCGCGGACTCCTTCGCCCCGAAGGCGTGACCTCGCGTTGTCAATCATGCGTATGAGCTGGAGGTCGAAGCGTCTGTACTCGGTCCTCTCGGTAAGCAGCGAGTCGCGGTCGAGGGCGTGCGTGTAGATTCGCCAGTCCGTCTTCGAGCGTGGAAACGCCGGCACCAGCACGGCGACTTTCAATTCGGAAGCCAGGCCGCGGATGTCTTCGGCCTGCTGGCTCGCCGCCCTGTCGTGGACTGCGAAGTCGTCGTCGATCTTGCCAGTGTTGTTAGGGACCACGAGGATGGTCACTTTCAGGCCCCTGTCCGCCGCGGCGCGAAGCTCCGGCGGAGCATAAAGTGTAGTAAGGGTAGCCGAATCCTTTATCCGGACTAGGCTCTACTCGAACGACCGCCGGGACGCGCCGCTCCTGACTCTGTGCAATAACGACCCGCGTGAAGCAGATTGGTGCGGTTAGCAGCAAGTATAATGCGAAGCAGATCCGAGCTATCCTCGCTGGAAGTCGGTCTCCAAAAACCTCTACTTGCTGTTTTGCAATGCGAATGCGGTTAGAAGAAGAGTTGCTCCAAACACTGCGTAAGCCAACCCGGAATAGTACTTCTTTCTGTAATTTAGTCTCCAACGTCTCGCCTCTCCGATGATGTCCGTACCCTTGAGGTTTTGTTTCGCTTCGACATGACGACTTGATCGTCAGAATTGCCATCAACGCTTTGGGAAGCCGGTCTCCTGGGACTTCGGTCGGCCAGAATTCGTTCTAAGACAATTTTGGATGGCAGCAGGAGTTGACTCACCGCCTGGCTGGTTATTCCCATTACTTGGCCCACCTCCTTGTAGGTGCGCCATTTGCCATCCTCGATTCCCGTATAAAGCCGCAGGGCCCTCGCGCGCTTGCCGGTAATATCTCCAGTCGCCAAAAGCTTCCGGGCCGCCAGTCTCGCCTCAACTTGCGCGTGTTCAAGGTCACGCTCTGCTTCCGCCTTGCGATAGAGTCGCAGGGCTCTGCGGGCTCCCAACGGCAAAGGATCCTTCGAAAACCTCTGTCGACAGATAATGCAACGAAGACCCCAAAACCCCGGTCGTTCACCGCAGTAAACACAGAGAGACTCGCGAACTCTGACTCGTACTGCGCCTTCTGCTTTTGGCACATCAAGACCAAATGCTTAGCGCAGCGCGTATGTCCGACCTCAGCCTTCGCGGGGCAACCGGCAAAGGCGCAGAGACCTGCCAATTTCCGCTTAAGATACTGGAAGCCGGGAACGCTTGAGTTTTGGAGTGTCGTCTCCTTTGCTTTGAAGAGCTCGATGATTTCGAATCGTTGTTGGACTAGGGGACGGTAACTGACCGAAGACTTCGTCCGACGTGGTTCGGCTTGAAAACTCATCAGTTTGAATGCGATTCATAATGAGTCGAGTTGTAAATTAAATTACTGACGCCCAGATCAGTAGATTGTCTGGGCGATCTAGACGTCTTTAACTGATTCTTCATCGAGGAAGAGTTCTGGCATGTGACCAGCGACGCACATATCTCTGCCAGGCCTTAATCGAAAGCGTGGCTAAACGCTCGCAGCGTTGTTTCTCGCCCGCTCTTTTCGCCGTTCGTTTTGCATCGGCCAGTCGCTTCCAATTCAAAAATGCATCAGTAGCGAGGCGCCATTGATCCTTCTCATTATCGGGTTGCCTAGCAGGCGAGTCGCCGCCCATTATTTCTCCATTTCTGGCACGGGCCTTCGACTCATGGTCCAAAACGTTTGCGGTACTCGATTGAACTCAAGAAGGCCTTGATCATTTCAGCCTGCAGGAAGTCGCCGTTGAACGAATTCAGCTTGTTCAGCCAGAAGTTGTAGCCGTTGAAGTTGCCAGAATATCGCGGGTTGGATCACCTTCAGCCAGTAACAGGTCGGCACGCGCACCTGCTCGTATTGGACCCCGTCATAGAGATGGAAGTAGTGGGCGGGCGATGCTGTTGCGCCTGTGCCAATCCAAACTTCACCAGTAGTTGATGTTCTCCGTGGAGCGAAGCCCCGTACGTTGTTCCCGGAATGGCTGCGTCGGTTGCGTCGAGCAGCGCCACTCGCCCCTTAATAAGTTGAACAACCCGGGTGATTTTGCCGTTCTCAACCAGCATTCACGAGGTATCCGAAGACAAGCCGATCCGCTCCGAGAAATATCGAAGATACACCGGCCTGCCCGAATAACGGACGTGCCATAAGTCACCTTCTGAGGTCACATAGAAAGCGTGACTTCGATGCTGGCGTTACTGAGCATCTTCGGGCATCGAAAAGCTTGTTAACAATTCTTTCATTTCTAGAAACGATGGGATTCTCGCCTTCTCTCTCTCTCTCTCTCCTCTCTCTGTGCTCGTGAAACACACTTACAAGGGGCGGAATGCGACCTCTGCCTGAGGATTATTTCGCCTGATGAGCGCCTTATAAGCGGGTTCCACTAGGAAGAGGGGTCGCTTTCGAGTTCATCGCTTTCGTGACCTACGTTAATGATGTAGTGGATCTTGTACTTCTTGAGTTTGCCATGCAGTGTGGTTTGTTTTAGATGAAGCAGGCGCGCGGCTTTGGCTTGATTACCCTCGGTTGATCTTAACGCTCGCTGAATCAGAGATATCTCAAAGCTCCGCACTGCTTCATAGAAGTCGGTGTCCTGAAAAGCTTGCGATTCCCGTTCAGTCTCAAGCGCTTCTGCCGCCGCCGTCAGGGCTTCGAGCAATTCACCTATCAGCACAGACGCGCGCCTCATGTGTCCAGAGTTACGATTGCTTTCCCCGCCCGAACACCCTCGAATGATGACAACTGTGGCAACGCGGTCCTCGAAGTTTCACTTTCTCTCATAGTACTTGGCAGTGATCGATTTAGTCGCTCGATCGGAAAAAGTGGCGCACCCGCGTCCCGTAGAATGCCGTGCGACATCGACTAGTTGCTGCGTCTTCCGCGTTCGTGCTCGCCACGACTGTCAGCTCCGAGCGGCTGAGTAAAAGGCACATCGATTCCGTACCGCTTGATCTTACTGTTTAACGTTGTATGTTTAAGTCCAAGTAGCTTTGAGGCACGCAATTGGTGCCCGTGAGCGAGTTTGAGCGCGCCGCGGATTAGTTCAATCTCAAACTGCTCCACTTCCTGGAAGAAATCCACCGGAGCGTCAAGGTCAGGCCGACCGCGGCCGATCGCCTCCTACTTCATTCTCCATTTCGTGCAGCAGAGCCCGCAACGTATCCAGTCGTTTGTATGCCTCGCTTGAAATTGAGGCGGTCTCGTTCAGACGTTTGAGTGATTTCTTATACATGCTGATCTAGTCCAAGAGATTGAGTTCATTAACCGCAATTTAAATCTCGTCAATTGGTTTTCCGGACTTGAATTCAGTAGTTGGTCCAACTCCAGTGGCCGCCGCCGGCCTCGTCAGCGTGTTTGGGTTCGCCGTGAGCTTGCCGCCAGTTAAGACAAGAGGTGAGATTTCGATGTCAGGGTGATTCATTCGCTTGATTCAATTCCATATGCCTAACCCGTTGGTCACCTTCGGCAAAGTAGCGTCCGCCGTTGGACAAACCAGGTGATCCGCTCCGTAGAGTGATCGAAGATACATCGCCTGCCCGAATAGCGGACGTGTCATTAGTCACCTTCCGAGGTCATATTGGAAACGTGACCAGCGGATATTCTGTTCGCCGAGCGGCCTATCCAACGTAACTATTCGCCCAGACCAAGTTTTGAAAGAATGAATTGCCCGCGTGCCTGACGTATTCGGGTCAGCTTGAGCTTCGGTTTGCTGTCAAGTCTCTCCAACTTGGTCTTGCAATTCTCGGAAATCGGTCGGTGCAGAACAACTGTTGCGTCTGTTTGAAAAACGATCGGTCGTTCGCTTCAGCCTCGCGGCGGGCCTTTAGGTCACGACTTGTTTCCCTTGTCGCCGGCGGCTGAGCTCAAGAGTTATTCCGATGAAACATAAGGTAAGCAGTATTGCCTCTGAACGAATCAATCCCAAACTCTCCTTCACTGTGCCATCCAACAGCATCCCATAGGTCCTCACGATCAGCGCGACTCCAAGCATCGTTGAGACGAAGGCAAGCCCGGTAAGAATGCGACGCTTGGAAACCAAACACGACAACGTAAAGATCGAACATCCGAGTGGAAAGGCCCCAAATCCGATTCGCAAAATCGTTATCGCTAGGGGCGTGCCCAGCGAGATTCCGACTTCGGCCGCGGCCTGCGCGGGCTGGCTAAGATATCTGGCGGCAATAAGGGCAAAGATGACTGTCGGCGGTAACAGAATGAGCCGGCTCAGCCAGGGTGCGAATTTCCAAAATCTCTTCATGTCTTATCCTCTTTCTATACCGTGGTCCGATTAGAACAGTTACCTAACTTCGCCTGACCTGCGGGAAAGGCGCTCGCTCAAATCCCATAGCTGCTTTCCAATCTCCGCATTGTTCATTCGAACCGCTGATGTAACTCTCCTCAGGTTTTTGATCTTCATGAATACTGCTCCGGAAATACCTTCATATTCGCGAGCAAGCAAAGGCTTCAACACGGAATCGGCAGCTTCTTTCGGCGCTTGCCCCAGAAGCGGATCCATCACCAGCGGGGCGAGAATCTTTAGCCACCAGGGAAAATCACGACCGTTTCGAATGTTTGTCCTGACCACGCCCATCTTGATGCAGACGATCGTAACGTTCTTGCCGGCCAGCCGCCGCGCCTGTTCGACGGTGAACACATCGTTCGCCCGGCAAAATTGCCCCACCGCCCGAAAGACTCCGAATTTTGAGGTGAGATTTACGTCATCGAAATAGATCAAGCCGTTTTTCGCCGCCCCGCTGACGAGAACAATCCGAGCTGCCTCGCCGGGCCGGCCAGCGGCGTCCATGAGCGGGAGCAATCTCTGTGTCAGTACAAATCGGCTCAAATAGTTGATCGCGAAACTAGACTCGACGCCTTCCGACGTTACATCACGATGCTGCCGCACTACCCCGGCGCTGTGCACCAGGTAATTGAGTCCTGTCCAGCGGCCGCCGACTTCATCCGCCAGACGATTTGCTTCGCTCATCAGGCTTAGGTCTGCGTGAATAAATCCGATATCTGGATTCCCAGTCGCCAGAGAAATCTCGTCCACCGCTCGAGTGCCTTTCTGCCTGTCTCTGCCCACGACGATCACGCCGTACCCTGCGAACGCAAGGCCGTGAGCTGCTTCTTTCCCGATACCATCAGTGCCCCCGGTGACGAGCGCCCGACGCAGGCCTCGCGCCCGCACGAGCTCTCCAAGTGAGTTCCAGCCATTTTGGTGCCATGACTTCCTGTCAGCATAGTCAGACGTTTCTAAAGACATCGACCCCTACCGCTAGCTGGCCTTGATTGGACCTGGGATCTTCGAATTACCGCTGCGCGACGAACTTTGACTCAACGCTGCGAAGATGTCCGGAGATCTCAACCAGGCACCAGTCCAGAAAAGCGCCAGGATTAAGGCGGGTGGTAAGACTGATTCGTTGTGTCCGAAGTGGGTGGCGATTGCTCCACCCAAATAAGCAGAGACCAATAACAGCCCCAGTGATCGCGTGCGCGGAAATAGGAACAGCAGCGCGCTCAAGATTTCGAGCGTGGCAATAATCATTAACTTGCTGCCAGAGAATCCAACAGCCGCCAGTTGACCAGTGACCTGAGGCACCCGAGCGAATTTCGCGCCGGCGCTTATAATGAGTACCGCTACCGCCAGAAATATCATAGCGCTGCCCACGAAGCGGCGGGTTCTTATGATCGACGAATCCTTCACTTTACAACCTCCTGGCAAAGCCTCAGTGGCGACTGAAGCGGTTTTGGCCGCGCGAGCAGCCTGACGAATCTCCGTATTACCTCATCAAGTCATCGCCGCGGTCTGGTTGAGCGAGGTCACGAAATCCTGCAAAGCCACACCAATTTCATGGGGAGAATCTTCCTGTAAGAAGTGCACTCCCTTAACCTTTACCTCACTCTGGTTTCGCCAGGTGCGGCAGAATTCGAGCAAGCGCCCGCGGATGATGGCGCCAGGTTCACCCACTATGAGTAGCTTGGGTATGGCACTTCTACGCATCTCTTCTGAGTAGCGTTGAACTACAGCGTTCACATCAGCCGGCTCTCCATCGATGGGAATCTCACGCGGCCAGACCAGGGTTGGCAGCCGGTCCTGGCTTTTTAGAAACGGCGCGCGGTAGGCGGTCATTTCCTCGTCTTCAAGTCTCCGCAGAACGCCTCGTGGCAGAACTGTTTCCACGAAAAAGTTCTCTGCGAGGATCATTTTCTCGCCGATTTCCGAACGGAGCGCCTGGAACATTCCACCGGACTCGCCAAAATCTTCCCAGCGCATAGGCGTAACGATGGCCTCCAAATACGCAATCGCTTTGATCTGTTCGGGATAGCGTAGTGCTCGATTGAAGCCCAGGGCGGATCCCCAATCGTGCAGGACCAGGGTGACGTTGCTGGTCAGGTTAAGCGCCTCAAACCAGGCGTCAAGATAGCGGGCGTGATCGACAAGACGATAGGCTTGCTGGGGCGACTTTCCTGATTGACCCATGCCGACCAAATCCGGAGCCAGACACCTTCCCGAGGCTTTCAGGTAAGGGATAACATTTCTCCAAACGTAGGAAGACGTGGGATTGCCATGAAGAAAGACAATCGGATCACCATGCCCGGTGTCGACATAGCTGATCTCAGTGTCGAGCACGGCGATACGGCTCCGCGGATGAAGATCAGTCGACTTCGATTCAGTAACCATCACTTTGACTCCTCCGCTTCTTTCTCTCCAGAGTCGGCGCCACACTCTGTCGATGCCATTCGCGGATCGACGTGGCGACCAGGTCAGGATCGTCACACATGGGAAAGTGATTGCCTTTGGGAACCACGATCTGGCGAGCACCACTGAACATTTGCTTCCAACGCGGCTGGAACCCAAGCGGGTCGTTGCGTTCGCCGAAAATGGTGAGCAGGGGAAGGTCTCGAAAGGGACCGCTAAACGCAAGGTTCAGCTCCTTGTAGAGCGACTCCGCCTTCCGGGCATCATGTAGATAGCGATGGAAGGAACGTACGCCCTGTCGGCCAATCCCAGCGCTGAATGCACGACGGCTAACTTCGTCCATGTGCTTGCCGATACCGAATGAACTTGAAGTGATTGTGGGAATGATCTGCGTGAGCACATCGAACTCGCGAAAGAGTGAACTCCCCACAATCGCCAGCATGGTCCGAAAGAGAGGGCCGCTTGGTTTCCAGGCGAAAGCATTAACGGCACACAGCCCACGAATTCGATCAGGCATGCGTGCTGCGCCGGCTATGCCCGATGGTCCACCAAGATCATGAGCAACCAGCGTCACGTCATGGAGGTCGAGAGACTGGATTATTGCCGTCAGCGCCCGGGACGCGCTTTGCAAACTAATGCCTCCAACCGGTAGGCGATCGCTCTGACCGGTTCCTGGCGCATCGAAACAGATGCAACGAAAATCCGGAGCCAAACGCAAGATGACGTCGCGCCAAACAAAGGACCAGAAGCCGGTATGCACAAACAACAGCACCGGACCGTGGCCAACATCGGTAATGGCGATCTTCGAACCATCCACTTCGAGCGTCGAGGTTTCAAACGGCCAGACATTCACGGGAAGCCATCGTGGCCGGGACAGTGGGGTTAACTGCGCTGGCGCTGCGTCGTAATGTTTGGTCAAGCTATTTTCTTTCTCTCTCGCGGTTTCGGTATTAACTGCTTTCAACGCCTGCATTCTTTTCTCCCTTTGATTGTGTTCATTACTCTCATGGCGCGGTCCTTTACTCACTGATAGAGGAAAAGATTCCGTTGCCGAAGTTAAGACCGGCAGACCTTTCGATCTGTGACAACACTTTGCTGATTACATTCTGGAGAGTTGGGATCGTCCGGAAAGAACCGAAAGGAATAGAGGCTGAACTCCGGGCACTTGCTGTTCTCATTCTGCCCGGGACTCCCAGCCGCCAATTCTCGGCAATGCCTCCGAGTTCTCCATTACATTCAGCGGTGTCTGTGTTTGTTGTTCTTGGGGATAAGAAAATCTGAGATCCGCTAGAAGCCGAAAGGGTCAGAAACGCCATTACAAGACACGCTTCTCTGTAGGGGGAGAAGCATGGCACCCGCGAACTCGCCCTACGACAAAATCCGCTAATGACAATTATGGGTGGGGTTACGGACAGTGGGGAGGCCGGGGTTTACGGATACTTTCTGATCAGGCTACCGAAAAACTTATCAGAGAGATTACTTCCGCCGGAGGTGATCAGACTGTTCGAGACCGGCGCGAAAATAAATCAGCAGGGAGAGGGGCTCATCAGCATGGCTAGTTTCCTACTCCTCCATATGCGAAGGTCAGGTTCTTACTCTTACAAAACGTCGAAAAGTCTTGAAGCCCTTCAAGACCTCTAATACGGTCAACATAACTGGACTGGTCACCTTTGAGTACGCCCCCTAGATTCCACTGCATCCAGACTGTCGCGCCGGCAGGCAAACTTGCAACTCTGGTCCGCAAAGGCGGCGATTCCAGAGATCTGTAAAGAGTGCCGGGGGACGAATCAGGGAACCGGTCCTCTTCGAACGGACGCTCAGCCAAACTCCAGAGATATTGATCTTGTTCGCCGCCCTCGATACGCCAGGCTCTCAAGACATACATCTGCGGTCCTTTTAGGGTTTGATATTGTTTTCCCATTGTATAGTGAAGCAAATCCGATTGAAACGCATAGGATTGCTGCGGCAGTCATCAGTTTCCTCATCGTTTCTCCTTTTAAAGATAATGTTTGCGTCACGGGTGATTCCATCATAGTTTATTTCGACCTTCATCCAAGCCACCCGTCCGGCTCTCTGAAAAACTGCTTTCGTATGTCGCGAGGTACAAATCTTTTATACCGCCTTTGAAATCAGGGCTCCGGTTCAAACTAACGCTAGCGTGAAAACAGCGCCCGGCTCAACCCCTGACCGGTTCACCTCAAGGAGGCCGCTAGCGTAAGGACCGCCGCGATCAGACCGAATCAGGCGAGCGCCCTCGGAAGGAATTTGAAATGAGTTCGATTTCAGTTTTACAATTCCTAGCATACGAAGTTAGTAGATAATGGCGGCACTCGTGTGAGTTTCTCAGGGTTTCGTACAATGTAGATATTCCGAATATGTTCATCGGCAATGTTGAGAATGATCACCGTCTCGGCGATCCCGTTCGCATAACTAAGGATCCCAGGCTGCCCGTTGATCTGGGCGCGACGTATTTCCAGGTTCTTCGGAGCAAACTTTTTGAGCGACATGATTAGCAGGCGAGACACATTTACTGGGCCATAGATAGGCTCTGGGACCGCGCTCGCTTTTCCTCCTCCGTCTGTATACAGGACGATATCGTTTGAAAGAATGGAGATTAGTCCATCCATATCGCCTGCGACTGTCGCGCCGAGGAACCGCTCCAAAGCTCGTCGCGCTTTTCCGGTGTCGGATCAAAACGCGGTCGACCTTCGGTGATATGTTGACGCGCTCGTCGTAGAATTTGCCGACAGTTGCCCTCAGTCAACCGAGTAATGCTGGCAATCTCATGATATTCATACTCAAAAACTTCTCGCAGGAGGAAGACAGCTCGCTCCGCTGCGTTAAGGCGCTCTAAGAGCACAAGGAATCCCATCGAAAGCGATTCGTCCATGGCCATGAGCTGCCGATGGATCATTTTCAGTTAACAACGGTTCCGGCAACCACTGTCCAAAGTATTCTTCTCGCTTTGTCCGGGCAGTTTGTAGCTGGTTAATACACAGGCGACTGACGATGGTCACCAGGAAAGCTCGAGGCGAGTCGATGTCTGAAACTGAAACTCGCTGCCAGCGAAGGAACGCCTCCTGAACCATGTCTTCAGCGTCGGCGACTGTTCCCAGCATTCGATAGGCAATTGAAAAAGGAGTGAGCGGTGTTGGTAAAGAGATCCAGCTGGCGTCGTTTTGCCGCAGCTTCCGGATGCTCCTCACTCTCACGATCTTCGTGCAACGACGCCCTCCCGATGATTCTTCTACCGGTCCCGGATTGGCCCAACAAGTGCGGCTGGGAATTCTGTCGAATTCTTAATAGTAGAGACCGATGACCTGACGGTCTTGTGACAGTGCTTGTTGCTCTGGTTATTAATCTTGGCTCCCGAAAACCCCGTTCCGCCAGGCAAATCGAATGACGTTTCCATCACTCTTTAGGCTCCTGCCACCGATATGGCCTGGCATCCGTCAGTGCGTCCTTCAGTTGTAAAGATTCCAAACCATACTTTGAGAAACGTGCGCATCAGCCGCGTATGTATTCCGCGGGTATTTAGCTTCATGAAGAGATGGTTGTCGTCTGCGATGAAGAGTTGATGCAGAGGATAGTTGTAGGCCAGGGCAATTGAGGTACGGTAATCAACGGCTTCGTCGTGCCGCGCGGCGAGTATGAAAACTTCAGTGTTAAGACGATGCGCGGCAGATATCTTAAAGCCGGGCGCGGGGATTTTACCGGCATCCGCGAGATCAATGAGGGGCTTTAATAATGGGTATTCGCTTGCCAATATAGGGATCGACACGGTCATCGCGAAGCGTTTGAAAAGCGCCGGTTGGTGAGATGAATTCAAACTCCCGAACACTAATCGGCATTCCGGTCGCAGAGTTGAAGAAGGTCCATGATCAGCATCGACTTGATATTCTTTTCGGACTCGTTCGAGGTAAGACATGTCGCCTTTGTCGAGAGCGCGAATAAATTCGGAACGGGCCGCGGACAGCGCTTCCGCCGAAACAAAAAGTGCTGACGCTGAAGGGCTATCAGAATGTTTGTTCGTTCGGCCGGTTGTTGCTTGAGTACCTTGAGAAGCATCGGTTGCAACGAAGGATCGTCAGCCCCTATTTCATCCCAAAATCGATCGACTGAGATTCCCAGCTCGCGGTTGAGTTCGGGATCCGCAGCCGATTCGGTGTAAGCCCGCGTCACATAGGAACCATATTTCATCAAATACTCGTGAACCAAAGTCGCGCCTCCTGACGCGCCATACAGCGTGATCTTTCCATTTTTTCCGACGACGGCCCGCCGCACTGATTCAATATCTTCTATCCATTGCCCACTATTAAATATTTGCCGGGCCTTAAACCAATCAGGATGGCCACTCGCATCCAGGGCCGCATGTGTAAAATCCGGGGAGAAGCCCCTTCCGATTATCCCGACGACATTAAAGTCTGCGCCGAAAAGACTCTTCTGAAGATTTCCAATACTGCCGCGGGTGACGTAAAACTGTTGCCCGTCTGCAATGATGAAGACAACAGGCTTGGCCCTATCGAACGGAGCGCCCATCTCGAAATAGAGCGGGGCTTTCCCGAGATCCTGTCTAAGATAATTAATCGGAACCTGAATTGTGCGACCGAGCGCGGGCGATGGTGATTGCTGAGCTGAAACAGCGATTGTCAGCCAGGGCGCGCAAAGGAGCAGTGCGGACCTCAGTCTGCGAATCATTACGGGTGGAAACGGCCTCATAACCTTTGCGCATAGGTTCTGGATCAATAAATACGACTTCTTCAGAGCAATCGTGATGTGCCAACAGTCACTCATTGAGTCCCTCATTTAACGTGGCCACTAAGCGGCGAAAATGACTATGCACCGCGCCGTATCAGCCGACGGAGTTCATCAAACCAAACTCACTTTTTAAACATCCTGACGATGGTTGGGCGGCCTATGAGTCGACGGATCAGCCATTACGCGTGACTTCATACTTCCGAAAGACGTCAATGACATCCCTGTGTACCTTCGATTCATACGAATGCTTGCTGCTCTCAAACAGCTCACGGGCGGTACTCCCTCCGTAGATATCGGCCTTACTACTTTGATCGGCACCGGACGCGATGAGGAAGTCGACGATTTCGGCTAGATTCAGAGGAACAACTTGCCGGTAGGATTCCACTCCATTGGTGCCGGCGTAATGCAGGAGCGTCGCCTTGTGGCCGTATTCTGATCTCGCATTCGGGAGCGTAGGTGCTTCTCTTAGCTGTTCTTTTTAATGAGCGCAGATTTCCAGAAAGCATCGTGTCGACGGCGATCTCAAAAGCCACGTCGGACTGTCTGTCTTGCATCGACTCAACGTCATCCCAGTTCTTGAAACCGTATTCTCGAGCTATGGTGAGTTTTCCATCGTCGATCCCAAAAACATGTTCCAGTATCCGCGCGTCCGATTTTCCAACCAGGTTAGGATGCCAGGACGCAATCTGAAAACAGACGGCATCGTCTCGATTTCGGTGAGCTTCCGTTAACCGGTCTGCCTGGAGATACAGCTTTCTCCTGATCGGCAACGAATAGAAGTCTCTGCTAAGGAGCTCTCCATAGAGCTGGATTACTTTCTGAATCTTTGGATCCACGTATAGGTGGTTGCTCATCTTGTACCCGATTCTGTCTGCCCGACGTCTGAGAAGTTGCGCCTCGGCGCGATTTTATTCAGCCATCGCCCCCACCCAATTATCTTACAAACCACACCCCCGCCGCTCGCGTCGAACCGATTCATTGGGTCGCCGCGTTATCGGACATTTGGCTTGCCAAGCAGATAGAGCTTCCAGCGATTGTCAGCCAGTGTGCGCAAAGCAGCAGTGCGAACCTCAGGCTGCGAATCATTACGTATGGAAACGGTCTCATGACTTTTGCCCGCAGGTTCTGGATCAATAAATACAACTTCTTCAGAACATAGTGATGTGCCACCAGTCACTTGCTGAGTCACCTTGTGAATGTGACCATTTAAACCTCGAACATGACTAAAGTCACTGTCCGGGTAGGGTGAACTTGGATTAGAGTTGTGGTTTGATAGGCTGCGCGCTTCTCGATTCAGGCTATGAGCGATACTTTGCGTCGTTGGACTGATAGCTTAAGGACGACTGCGCTTCCAGGCACCAATGTAGCGTATAGCGGCAACCTCGCTTTCGCGATTGTAGTTGTCGCTGCGTACATCTCGGCCACTACGGCGTTGCTGCAAATGCATCGACCCTTACCCCTTTGGAAAGTCGGCATGCTCTTTGGGGTCGGAAGCGGTTATTTATTGCTGGGATCCGTGGGCTTCGAGATTTGTCGGCGGCGCAAAGTCGCAGCGCGTTGCTTTGGTATACTTCGCGATCCAACTAGTCCTTGCCGGCAACCTGATTTGGTTGGCCAATTCCGCGGGGCGCTTTCGCTCATCTTACTACCGCTCGCGGGTCAAAGCGCGCCTCCTGCTGCCGCCGCGCTGGATAATTCTGATTTGCGGTTTGATCTACGTCAATCTGGTTTTGCTTTTCCTGCTTCGACGAAGGTGGGTTGACGCTATCGAGGTGGCCATGACCTGGGGCACAGGCATCGTCTTCGTGGTTGTCTTTACAAGGATCGCCGCCAGCGAGCGTAAAGCACGGGCCGAATTGGCAGAGGCAAACCTTCGTCTGCGCGAACGCGCGGCGCAAGCCGAGGAACTCGCGACAACTAAGGAAAGAAACCGTCTGGCGCGTGAAATTCACGACAGCATCGGTCACTACCTGACGGTTGTGAATATTCAAATTGGGGCAGCGCAGGCCTTCTGTCGGCAAGATCAGACCGGGCACTGACACACCTGGCGAACGCTCAGAGTATGACGAAAGAGGGGCTCGCCGAAGTGCGGCGATCGGTCGCTGCTCTGCGGGCATCGCCAACCGATAGCCGGCCATTGCCTGAGGCTTTGGCGAAGTTGGTTGAGCAGTGGGACGTTGGAGATACGCTGACTGAACTTGAAGTCGACGGCGAGCCCAGACAGCTCAGCTCGCAGGCCGATCTCACAATATATCGGGCGGCACAAGAAGCCCTCACGAATGTCGGCAAGCATGCTCATGCTTCGCATGTTGTTCTTAAGCTCGACTACCGCGAAGGCACCAGGGTGTGTCTAAGCGTGAAGGACGATGGGACCGGGAGCGGCAATCCCGAAGGTGGCTTTGGTTTGCTGGGCATCCGCGAGCGCGCGCAGCTATTGGGCGGAGATGTCCGAGTGCATACAGAGATCGGCCAGGGTTTTGGTTGGAAGTGGAGTTGCCCATATGAATACGATCAAGATCTTGCTGGTCGATGATCAACCTCTGTTCAGGGAAGGCTTGCGCGCATTACTTTCTCTGCAAGCGGACTTCGAAGTTGTGGGCGAAGCTGAAAATGGTGAAGAGGCTCTGAGTCTGGCACGACAACTCCATCCGTCCGTCGTGTTAATGGACCTGCAGATGCCTGTGCTTGATGGTGTCGCGGCCACCCGTCGTTTGCGCGAGGAACAGGCTGATTGCCGGGTGATCGTGTTGACCACATTCGACGACGACGAAATAGTATTCGACGGGTTGCGCGCCGGCGCAGTCGGCTACTTACTAAAAGATGCTTCTTCGGAGAAGCTTCGCGAAGCTATTCGCGTTGCGGCGCGCGGTGAATCCTTCTTCAACCTTCGGTGGCCGCCAAAGTCGTGTCTGAGTTCGCCCGTCTGACCGACAGAAGCGTCGTTATGGCTCAACCGTTAATCGAGCCGCTCTCGGCGCGAGAGCATGAGATATTGCGCGTGATCGCGGCCGGCGCAAGCAACCGGGAGATCGCCAACACCCTCTTTCTTGCCGAAGGCACCGTCAAGAATCACATCACGAACATCCTCGGCAAGCTGGGAGTTCGCGATCGAACCCAGGCGGTGCTGAAAGCAAGAGATGTTGGACTGATTTGAACTGGGAGCGCCAAAACGGCAAACGTCTTGAAAGATTGACTGAAACAAAACCAGTGAAGCCAGTCCTCTACATTTTCTCTGGCCTGCCGGGGAGCGGAAAGACTACGCTTGCCCAGATAGTCGCTCAAAGGGTCAATGCCGTCTATCTACGAATCGACACGATTGAGCAAGCATTAAGAGATCTTTGCTCAGTCAATGTGCAGGGCGAGGGTTATCGCCTTTCCTACAGAGTAGCTTCCGACAGCCTACAACTGGGAATGAGCGTTATCGCCGACTCTTGTAATCCAATCGAATTGACCAGGCGTGAATGGGAGCAGGTAGCGCTGGGGGCCCAAGCTGACTACGTCAATATTGAAGTTATCTGTTCAGATAAAGACGAACATCGCCAGAGATTGGAAACGCGAATATCAACTGTAACAGGGCTAAGTGGACCAAGCTGGTGTGAAGTCGAGAATCGTGAATACCACCAATGGACGGTTGAGAGGATTGTTATCGATACAGCAAATAGATCAGAAACGGAGTGCGTCGATGAGCTTCTATCCGCAGCATCTCGTCTCGCGAATATTCTTGATTGAACCGATGTTTTAAAAGCGTCACGATCTCGCCTAGGCCGAGCACGAGTGTGTAGGTGGCGAACTGGCTTCGGCTCACGCCCCAAGTTGGAGATTACATTTCATGGGTTTTGTTTTCCGCCGAATTTGGCTTCTGGTCTGGTCCGGCATCCTAATCCTCTTACTCACCCTATTCGTGCAGGGGCTTTGGACAGGCTTACTCGCAGCCAATCTAAAGTCAGCCCACGAGTTCCGTGGGCCTGCATTGCGATGGCTCTGCTGCTTTGGTTGATGTGGCAATACCTGAACGGCAGGTGGTGGCCGCGGACCACGGCCAAAGCGAGACACCGAAATCTGCGCGCAAAGACGCTCTCAGGTCAGGTGTTCGGTTGGGCTGTGCTGGCAGGCGGCCTTTCGATAATAGCTCTGGCCGGATTGTGGATCGTTCTGTTCCAACTCGTGCAGATACGCGGCAATGCTCTGCCGGACTTCTCAAAGTATCCCTTGCTGACTGTGGCTTTCATGCTGGTCATGGCCTCGCTGGTGGGCGCCGTCGGGGAGGAGGCGGGTTTCCGGGGCTACTTTCAGGGCCTTCTGGAGCGCGAAGTCAGCGGCCCCGCTGCGATCCTAATCGCAGCCGTCGTATTAGCGCCCGGGCATGCGCTGACGCAGGGCTTTGCCTGGCCCACACTCCTTTTCTATTTAATTGTAGATGTGATGTTAGGTGTGACTGCGCGCCTGACTCGGTCGATCATTCCGGGCATAGTGGTTCACGCTACTGGACTCCTGACGTTCTTTACTCTGGTGTGGCCCAACGACCCCGCCCGGCGGTTTAGTGCAGCGGGTGGCCCGGACATGTGGTTCTGGATCCATTGCGTTCAAACGATTGTCTTTTCGGCGCTCGCGATCCTGGCTTTCAGATGTTTAGCGAAAGTCGTCGAGTCCTCCCCGAGCTAATCGATCAAATCCGCAAATCCGCAAATCCGCGCCCCGCGCCTAAAGAGCGGGAATATGGTGGCAACCTTTCAGTCCGTACCGTTGGCGACCTCGCAGGAACTCAATCGCATTGCGAAACGCACCGCAGTGAGTGAACAGACCTTAAAGCTGTTCCGTTGTAATGGTTGCGCAATTTCTTGTTTCATTGGTCTCTAAGAATCATATGCGGTCCGTGTCAGCACTTCCGCTAGGTGCTCCACTTCGAGTTCAGTATTGAAGCAGTGTAGTGATGCTCTAACCAGCTCGAGTTGACCGAATTTGCGCAGTCCGAGGAGAGCGCCCGCCTCATTAATCACGCACGTCACGATGCCCTCACGCTCCAGGATGCGCACCGTATCTGTAGCGGCTACCCGAACAAGATTGAACGGCACCGTTCCGGTAAGGCCTTGTTTGGCATCATATAAATACACTCCCTGAACTTGTGAGAGCGCTTGTCGGCAATAGGCTCCAAGGGTCCGATTTCTTGCTGCGATATTTTCTATGCCGATCGACTGTGCGTAGCCAACTGCTGCAGTCAGCCCAGTAAGGAGCGCGTACGGGTAATCTCCCAAGTGAAACCTGTCGATGCCACTCGCAATTTCATACTCCGTTGTATCGATCCATCTGCCTGCGGGATAACCCATATTGATGGCCCTTAGCTGGGTGATCAACGGCTGCCAGATGTAAAGAAAGCCGAGTCCGCGCGGCCCGCGCAGTCATTTGCGACTAGTGCCAAACAGAAAGTCACAGCGGAACTCCTTCACATCAACGGGCAGTTGGCCGACGGACTGCGTGGCGTTGACGGCAAACAACGCCGGCGAATCGGCTAATAATCTGCCTATCTCTGCAATGGGCTGCGGCACGCCACAGAAAACCGGTAAGTGGTCGACAACCACCAGCCGCGTTCTGTTATCGACGACAGCGAGTACCGCTGCGGGGTCGAGAAGAAGATCTTGCGTGGCCACCACACGCAGCTCGATCTCCCTCTCATCACGCAGCCGCAGCAAGGCTTGAGCGATGGAGCGATATGCAACGTCGGGAATAATTACGTTGTCACCCTTATGCCAGCCCATCCCGTTAACAATGACGTTGATGCCGTAGCTGGCGCTTTGAATAATCGCGAGCTCATCAAGTGAAGCTCCAATTAACCCTGCGAGCGCAGCTCTTGCTTGGACCATTACCGCGTGCGCTTGACCATCCTTCCATCCTTCACGATGTTCACGTTCGAGCGCTTCCTCCATCGTTTCGAGAATTGGCCGCGGGCAGGGGACACGCGCGCGTTATTCAGGTAGGTGAGGGACCCAGTCACACCTGTTTCGGCACGGAGAGAGGTTAACTCGACGCTGAAGCGTAGAGGCGGCCCTTTCATCAGACTATTTGTAATTGTGGCCATTTCGTAGCGGTCGTGATCCCGCAACCGGACCAGGCTATAACGCCTCTACTCCCGGTAACTCTTTTCCAATAGATCAATTCTGCTCTTAAGTATCGCCACAGCGCCGGATAGAAGGTTTGGATCTCGCAAGTCGATTGCCAGAAAATGTTTCAAGAGGATTTCCGGCGGCGCGTCGGAAACCGTTTTTCAGCAGAGCAACATAGCGCGGTACGAAGTACTGGGGATCTCTCGTGTACATCTCGTAGAACGTGAGTGCGAGCATCACACCATAGACGTAGTTGATGTCATAAAGGGATCATCGTACATGAGGGTGATGTAGATCCACTCAGCTTTCAATTCGTCGTGTCGCTCGGGCCAGATCGAATAACGCGAATAGATCCGTTTGGTGAGTGAATCCAGATCATCTGCGCCCTTAATCGTACCCTGCCGCATTCCGTCATAAACGGCGTGTTCGACGGCCACCTCGGGTGCATCACGGAACATCTCCATTCCTTTGCCATCGAAAAATTGTTCCAAGAAATATTGCTTGAGTTTTTGATCTGTTTCGTTGCGATGAAGGTAGTCGGCGAGCAGGAGCTCGCTGAAAATTGCAAACGATTCGAACAGGTAGTGCGGACCTTCGGCGTATGCCGGCGGAACGTGATTACTATTCATGAGTTGGCGGTGGACAGCATGGGTGGACTCATGCGCAAGCACTCGCACATCATCATATCGGCCCGCAAAGCCCCCGCTAAAAAACACTGTCGGTCCCGATGAAGCCTAAAGAGAACCCACCCCTTCGTCGAAGGTCACCTGCCACAATGTCCATCCGACCATTCAATGGATTGAGTAAGGCGGCCAACTCCCGCCCGTAGTCCGCACCAAGTGGCGCAAGCGCCTCGCGGATGATCCTACTGCCTGATCAATATTGTAACGGGGAGGCTGCGTTCCCGGAGGGCGTACCGATAGGTCCCAAAGATTTACTTCATCATATCCCCATGACCTTTTTCACGTGGTCGGCACGGAGATTTTGGTAGTGTTTGTAGAGGTCCGCCTGTTGCGCGATCTCTTCCAGAAGATTGTCCACCTCTGCTCTGCTCCAGTAGCTTTCGAAATAAGCTTCGCTCGGCGCATCGGGAAAATGCCGCAGTCTGGCGAGGCGGTCGCGCGTAGTGGCGAGCCGCATCAGTGCAAAGGCATAAAGATCGCGTTGCGTTGCCGTACGGAGATAGTCCTGTTTAAAAGCAAATTCACGACCCTTCTGATCGGACCCTTTTGTCGCGCCGGAATGAACGCTCGACCGGAGCTTTTCATAAAGCTCGGATTGCCATTCGACGGCCAGCGGCGCCAGGTGGTGCTCAGCAGTTCCTCCTCTTTAAGTGGGAGGGTATAGTTGCGGTAACGCCGGACCGCCGCAATGAAGGGAAGTCGAGTCTCCAGAGATGGTTTGCGCAGGACAAACGCGGCAAGAGTGCGATCCCCCATTTGGATTAGTTCTTGTCGCATAAAAGCCGTGCGCGCTTTCACTTCGGCATCGAGCGTGGAACTTTCTGCCAGGCTCACCTCGTCACTGAGTGTTCACGGCGTTCCGCAGGTACAAATAGGCGTAATGCCGGTAAAAGAGTACCTGCACTTTGTCATACAGGAGGAGGGCGTTTTGCAGATTGTCACCGGAGCTGGCGACCCTACCCTTTAGGGATTCCAACTCTTTGAGTGCGGTGTAAAGACCGGCCCTCTCCTCTCTCTCCAGATTCTGGACTAGCGAAGAAGTGGCGGCTGAAATCGACACGGTACTGTGCCACGCTCTGTCTTGGAATCGGCTCAAAGGCTTCCTGACATACAACCGACCAGGGCAGCATTGAAAACAGCGCGAGCCCCACAGCCCACCGCCGCATTAGCGATGAAAAATTGCGGTTCACGAGACCACTTGGATTTGCTAGACTAGTTTTAATAGTTTGACCTTGACCTGTGGAGCAACGTTGCTAGCCTAGCCCTACTGAAGGGGCTTGGTCTTGTAGTATCGGAAGGTGATTTGTACGAGCTTAATGTGAGAGCAGGCTGGCGCGATATACCGCGGGGGTAACGCTCATCACTCTCTTGAAGGTTCGTGAGAAGTGGCTCTGATCGTGGAAGCCGCAAATCAATGCGATTTCAGCGAGCGAGGAATCGGGCTTCAGCATTTCGCGGCAGGCGGCTTCGACACGTGTTCGGCGAACATATTCTCCCACCGTACAGCGGTAGTGCCGGCGGAACTCGCGGGCAAGATAGACCGGATGAACGTTCACCGCACGCGCTACCTGAGAAAGGGACAAACTTTCAGACGATCCTGCATGGACCATATCTCTGGCCTGCCTGAGCCAGAGCGGAGCTACCTTTCGCGATGGTAGCCTCGAAGGACGTGAAGCCTCGCCGATGATCTCAAGAGCAAGGCCTTCGATCACCAACGGCGACGCTTCGTCCACCTCGCGAAATTCGTAGTAAAGCTTGGTAGCCAGGTGGCGAGCGACAACGCTCTCGTAGAAATCGCAGGCTCCTGGGTATTAGAGCACGTTCGTTGAGTTGTTCCAGCCACTGGTGGCATATCTCAATCCGGAATAAACGACCTGCCGCCTGAGAGAAGTGCTGTGAATGCACTTCGTCTGAAGGATGGAACACCACCATGGATGGCTTACATATTCGGACCCTGTGCCCATACCTTTCAGTGTATGTACGCCTTTGAGGACAAGACCTAAATACGGGCGCTCATGTGAATGATAGGGTATCTGGAAACCACGAGGGTAAATGGTTTCCGTCAAACCAAAGACCGACACCGCCTGTCGCCTCAAGGTCTCACCATAATAGCGGCCGGCCGGGAGTTTCTCATTCGCTTCTCTCATCTGGAGAGTGTTTATCCTAACAGGTCAATCAATCTCAGGAAAACTTCGGGCCCAAAACTATGAAATTCCGCGCGTGAGTCAAGCACCAGTGGTATCTCGCCACACCGCCTGCGGTGGTTTGGGTGTGGGCTTTGGATGGTTGCCTGACAATAGCAACAGCCTTGGCCTCCTTTTTGTGCAGTGGTTCAGAGGAGCGCGACGCGTAGCGTTGTGTTGAATTTAGCCAAGTCTCAAAAGGCCGGGATCACGTCGTCCAAACATTTGCGCGTCGCGTTAGCGACGCAATGAAACCCAGAAACCCGAGGTGTTTCAATCGTCGCTACGCGACGGACGAATCGTTTAAAGGCCGGGCCTAAATTCACTTCGACGCTACACGTCGGTTTTCGGAGTCATCGCGACTTTTGCGACAAAGGCCGTTACCTTTACACAATGTCGAGTCTCTCAATTGATTTCTATTTCGGCGGGATATTCACTTCGTAGATGACCGAATTGCCGAGCGGGTCGAGCACCTGAATATGGGGCTTGTTGTCGTCATCGACATATATCTTGATTGCGTCACGTCCCCATTTGTTCTTGATAAAAATTCCCGCGTTATTGTAGGCCTTGCCGCCCTGATTGCCTCTCTGCACACCCAAGAACAACCGGCGCGCGAATATCTTCTCCGCCTGGGCTGACTTTAGTCGCAGTTCCTCCCGTTGTGCCGGCGGCTAATTTCTGGATCTGCTCGTAGATTCCGAATTCATCTTTCACCGCCGTCCAATCGGGGCGCTGGTTGATGGTCAGTCCGTCTTCGATTTTTAGTGATTGCGCGTCTTTGTGCTCCTCGTGATGCAGATAAACATTCTGATCCTGTCGGAATTGGTCAAAGGTCAACGCACAGCCGGACTCCTGACCTCCGGGAATGACGCTGGCCGCGATAAACGAGCCCACCGGTTTCTTGCCCTTCTTCGTTATAGAACATCAGACCGGCAATCCTCACCGGCCCATTCTCGGCGCGCTGCCCGAAATTAAAGCCGGCCGAGCTGGAGAGCACGGCGCGAAGCGTGCCGTTCGGTTCCACGATATTGATCTTCTTGACGGTGATCTCGTCCAGAATTTTCCTGGCATCTTCCTGCTGGGACGAGGCTCTACTCGTTTGCATCACAAAAGCAGAGAGGACGGTGACGCTGAACGCAAGCGTGACCAATCCGGAATAGAACACAAGAAACCGCTGGCTAGGGAAAAATCTCATCTTCATCGTCCTTCACGTTTTGCAGAAAATTCATGAGTACTAGCGAAAATCCGTTGTCTCAAGCACCCGCGGCCCCCGATAAGCGTAATAAACTGTGACAAGAATCCAGATCGTCAGCCCGATGAAAAGGAGCAGAAGACTCTCTTTGGTCTTCATTCCCCACTCCTTCAGTCGAGCAATCGACGAGAGAATCGGCCACGGCCCTTTGATGGTAGCCGCCTGCGCCGGAGCCGAGTAACTTAATGGCGCAAATGAATGGGCGTCACGGCAGCAGGGCACAAATACTTGCGATAAGAGCACAGGTCAGTCAATAGATCTTTCGACGCGTCCAGAATCGCGGCCTCTCTCGGTTTCACCCACCATCATGATGATGTAGTCGTCGCGACCGGGCGACATGCTCAACATAAATGGGTGCTGACTGAAAGGGTTGCCACCAATCTCTGCGTCCTTCAGGCCCGGGGCGTAGAACATGTAGTGTGGCATGTTCAGCGTCGCAGGTTCCGGCTTCTCAGAAAAACGGTGCGCATGATTGGCTCTATCATGTACGCGATACCCACTCGCCCAGGGTTTGGCGAAGCCGCTGTCCCAAATCTCTTGGTTACCGCGAGATTGACTTCCTTTGCGTTCATACCCCGCGCTCTTAATTCAGCCGCATATACATAGTCTTGCATGAGGCGTCTTCGCGCCTTCGGCATCGAAGCACACTGGCCAGATGACGTCGTCCCGAAACTCGCGGTTTGCAAATTGCCAATCACTGCGCACCACAATGCAGCTGATACCATTGGTCCCTTTGTGATTGGGAACGTACCCCACAGACGGCTCCAACACATAGACCGTCGCGCCGTCACGCAAGTGCGGCGGGCCGCGCCTCAGCGCGTAACGCACTTCGAGCGATTCCGGCATGCGTTCGAGCTTGACGGATGGGGACGGAATTTCCTGGGCACTCATCTGACCACGTGTGGAAATTGGTTCGAAAGTCAGACCGTTCCCGGCCTGTGCGACACAGGCCACACTAACAAGCATGATTAGAATCGAAATTTGAGCAGTAGATTTCATAATGTCATTCCCTTGTATTGGCGGGCCTTGAAACGCACTAACAATCTTCCAGGTGCAATTCTCTGCTGGTTTGAACGAAGTATTCGGAGAAGATATGCCACTTCTGTGAGAAAGGAGATGTGCCGATAGTCACGGTTTGAGGTCATGGAGTGAGGGTGACCGGATATAGCTCGCGCGAGGCTCGTCCGGTCTTACGACAACAACCCGCTTTTGCAGATCGAACGCGAACAAGAATGCGCGCGACCCGAATCAATCCGGGCGTTGCGGAATTGACAGCGACTCTGATTCGATAAGAGACGGCACGCGGTCACCGTCTGCAATTCCGAACACCTTCCTCGCTGCTAAGACCAACTAGAATTCGCGCGTGTGACATTGCCGACTTGCACAAAGTTGTATGACTGCTGTTTCTGCTTGTGATGTTATTGCTCTTCAATTTGGGCAGAGGGCTGTCACAAACCAGGTCGGATTCTGGTCTATGTTACTGAAAGGGAAAACAGGCAGACCCAGATGGAAATGAAAGATTGCAAAATCAAACTTACGTCGATGTCTCGCAGGCGGTGCTGCGCTCGAGCATCGCGCTAGCGCCTACGGAACAGTCGGCTTTGAATCGCTCGTCGATTCCCCAAAGCGTCAACCTATGATTATTTGCGCCAATGTCCCTTAACTATTCGATGACACTCGGCCGACCGAGGCGGCCGCTGATTCACGGGTTGTTCACGGCCGCCCGTGTGCTAATGCTGATGCAGCTGGCTTTTTCGAGCACTATGCTCCTGCTCCGGCCCAGCATCGTGATGACTGTCGTTCGGCACCTGGGCTATCCAGACTATTTTCCGCTGGGTCTTGGCGCCGCCAAATTCCTCGCATTAGTCGTACTTGCAGTGCCAAGTCCCCGACGATTGAAGGAATGGGCATACGCGGGAGCGACCTTTGATCTGCTGGCCGCCTCCGTATCCCATTTCGCGGTCGGCGACAGCTTAGTTCGTTGTCTGAGCCCGTTGCCGATTCTCTTAATTTTGGCAGGGTCTTATGTCAGCTTTGTAAGAGGAGACAAAGGAAAATCAAAAGAGCCGATGAGAGGCGTAGCGACATCCGATAGCGGCTGACCCAGACTTCTATGAGCGTGGTTAACAGACAAAGGAGAGTACGAACAATATCATGACGAAAACGAAAGCTATTCGCTTCCTCCGCGTGAGGGGATGGTGCTCACGCATTTTCTAACAGTAGCCGATGTGTCGCGCGCGGCGGATTTTTACGCGCGCATTCTCGGTGGCGAAATCGTCCGCAGTGGCGAACCGACGATCATTAAACTTGCAAATAGCTGGGTGATTGTGAATGTCGGCGGCGGTCCGACTGATGATAAGCCAACCGTGACCCTGCACCCGCCCGAAGACCCCAACGCGGCCACCAGCTTTATGAATATTAGAGTGGCTGATGTGTGGGCGTGTTACAAAGACTGGAGCAGCAAAGGGGCCAGATTTCTTACCGAGCCGAAAGACCATGGCGGTGAGATCCGCTTGTTATATGCGTGACGCTGACGGGTACTTGATCGAGGTCGGGCAGGCCGCAACGAGGATTTGATTCCGCCGCGAAGTTTAGCAAGGTACGCGGTCGCCAGATTTGGCAACCGAATGAGCTTCTCTGGATTTCGCATTATGTAGATGTTTTCTGATTTGCCCTTCCACGATATTCAACGTAAGAGCCGTCTGAGCAATTCCATCAGAATAGCTGCGCATTTCACGGGAAGTTGAACACCTGTTTCACGCGAAGGTGAACATTTTTGGGGGTAGTCAGTGAATTTGAAAACTGCGCTGGCCGTGCTGGAGTGGTAACTCAAGCGCCCGGAGTGATGGTGCAACAGACGACATCACTGGGACGGAGTAAGCGGCGTTCATAGTTTGCCCGTCGCCTTGTCCGGACTCAACTCGCGACAGCGTGACTCAATTGCGCCCCTTGCCCGACGACGGCCTTGACCAGTAAATCGAAGTCTTCGCGCCGACTGCGATGGATTCACAATCGCCACGCGGCAAAGCGAAAGTCCCGTTTACCCGGGTACTGGACGGAACCGCCACACCGCTTTCCTGGACGCGAATCAATAATTCTTCGTTCAGTTCGTTCAGCTCAGAAGGACTGAGACCGTCAGTCCGATAACGAAAACAGACTATGCTGAGTTCAACCGGCGCCAGCAACTCGAGGTCGGATGAGCAGCAATCAAACTCGCCAAATACTTTGCCTGCTCGACATTCTGTTCGATGATTTCGGCGAAAGCCTTCACGCCGTGAGCCTTCAGAGACATCCACGCTTTCAGCGCTTTGAAGTTGCGCGTGAGTTCGACGCCACGATCTGCAAACGGCAATCCGCCGGCGATAACACCTCCTGCTGGTTTCGGCAAGGTAACTCGCTGAGCGGCTGAAAGCCTGTCGATGCATCCCTGCGTCGCGAATCAGCACGCAGGCAATCTCGAACGGCAGATACATCCACTTGTGCACAATCAAATGCAACCGAATCGGCGAGTTCAATACCCGCGACTATCGGCTGGAGACTCGGAACCAGTCGCGCCAGAGCGCCGAACGCACCGTCGACGTGAAACCAGAGATCCTCTTCGCGAGATAAAGCGGCGAGACCTTCGAGATCGTCGGTCGCGCCGGTGTTGATTGTGCCCGCCGTTCCGATCACGCAGAACGGACTGCGTCCGGCTTGACGATCTTCAGCAATCGCGCGACGCAGCCCCTCAAGTCGATGCGAAATTCGGAATCGACCGGCACGCGCCGGAAAGCTTTGGTGCCGAGACCCAGCAGGTCAGCTGCCCGCCCAGCCCAGCTAGTGCGTCTCGGTCGAGCTTCATACATCAAGAGCCGCGGATAATCGCGACCTTGCAGACCGTCGGCTCGCACATCGAAGCCGGCTTTGGCATATCGCGCGACGATCAACGCGGTGTTGCTGGCCATCGTTCCGCCGCTGGTGAGAATGCCGCTCGCGCTCTCCGGCATGCCCATCAGTTCAGCCATCCAGGCGATCACTTGTTTCTCGACCAGCGCGGGAGCCTGATTGAACCCCGCCATGTGCGGGTTGATCGCTGAAGCGAGCATGTCGGCCAGCATCGCCAGTGGCGTTCCTGTCCCCTGCACCCAACCCCAGAAACGCGGATGGATATTGCCGTTCGGATATGGCAGAACGTTCTTCTGGAAATCCCGGTAGACGGAATCGAGGCCCTGACCTTCAACTGGTAGCGCCTCGTGAAGGTTCTGTCTAACTTCCGCCGGCATTTCCCGCCACGCGGGCTGATCGCGCAGAGTAGATAAGTGATCGCAAATATCGTCCATCATGCGATGACCAAGCTCGCGGAATTCATTCCAATCCGCTGGATCAAGTGTTTTGTCCACGACAGAGTGCGGTTCTTCGATGGGGTTGTAGCATACTCCGTTACTCTAACGATTGTTCATTTAGCGGACTATCCGAATCTTGCGATGAAACCTTCACTTGAGCCAATGCCAGTTGATCATTTGAGATATCTGCAGGTTCAGCCCGCGCGGGCTCACGAGTTGCGGTCTTACTTCACTACCGCAACCGCCTCTACTTCGATCAGGAAATCCGGTCGAAAAAGTCTCGGCACTTCGACCGCAGTGCTTGCTGGCGGATTTTTCAAGTTGATGAACTTGTCCCCTACTTCACGGACCTCACCCAGGTGCGAAATGTCGACGCAGTAGTAATTCAAATTTGACGACGTCGTTAAAGTCACCACCGGCGAAGCAGCCTTTATGCTGTCTGCTCGATGGAGGGGTTAGATGCCCTCTTCCGCTAAGCAGCTCGACATAGGCTCCCTCGACTAGCTGGTGCGGCTCGATTCCGAGACAACATCAAGCAGAATAGCCCTGCCGCTGTTCCATTTACCCCCAAGCAGAGCCCCTAAAAACTTGTTCCCGCCGCCCCAGACCAAACCAAACAATGCCGACCAGTGCCCATTCAAGGATTATCACCGAGAAATACAACGGCAAGATCTCCGTGTGTTGTGGTGCGAATCGAGTCACTCGGGTTCGCGTGGCTTTGTAACCTTGCTCCTCCCAAGACCAGAGCCGCCAGAATCACTATTAGCAGAGCCGTGTGCACAAGGGCGCGACAAGTTTCTGGCCGGGCTTTTGCTTCATGTCCGGGTTGATGTCACTCAGCCTCCTCTATATTAGGGGCAAGCTTCAAGGCAAATCCATTGGATGGCGTTATCCGGCCAAAAAGAAACCCAGTAACAGTGACACCCAATTCCTATTGGCGGCGACCTCGTTTGTGTTAATCGCGCCAGTCAAATGATTTCTGACCCAGAGGAGCCATGCGTCTGTATCCGAATGTAGCTGTTCATTTGTCGGTCCGAGAGCACTTATGTTTGGCGTGTATAGATCGCCCTCTCTTTTTCAGAAACAGAAGAAACTGCGCACCTTCCTTGTATGTAGGTTTGCAAAGCAACTTCCTCGCCGACCAAGAGGCCGCAACGAACATGTAAGGAACCGGCATTTCGTTGAAAGATCTTTGTCACTCAAGTAACCGTTAAGGATGATGCTGCTCGGCGTCGCCACTAACCATATTCGGGCGGCTCAACTCCCAAACTTCGAAGATGTAAGCTGCGCATCAGTAAGATTGACTGGCTGTTTGTAATCAGTTTCCACTTTAGATCTTAGACCAGTGATGAATATCAGAATCAAGGCAAGGCCTGCCTTTTCGAGCGCTTCTCGCAACACGGAGCCGCTATCTAACTGCCGGTCGATCGGACTCGAGCATCGCGCTCAGTCGATGCAACTCGTCCTCATCTTGTTGCGTCATCGCAAGCCTCCGAATCGTGAATAGACGCCGAACGTCCTGACGTTCAGCGGCGTGGTTCCGAGCGTAAGCGAGGACCACGGCCGCTGCAACGGCCGGTTGGGCGGCGCTCACCGCTAGCGGGTAGCCGGTTGGAATCGGTCACAGCATCATGACCAGCTGAATTTCACGAATGTGGTCGCGGGCGGTAGCAACGTCCCGGCCTCGCCGGTAGGAACGAAGCCTTTGCGAGCATAGAGAGCGATCGCGGGCGTGTTCGTCTCGACCACGTCCAGAAATAAGCGCTTCAGCACTCGAGTCCGAGCCCAATGCGCGACAGCGTCTACCAATGCGGCGCCAATGCCCTGGCGGCGTGCCTCGGGGGCTACCCACATGGAGATCAAAAGGCCGGCGTCTCGGAGATGGTCGTGGTGCGCAGCCCGCACGAGTCCGACATCACAGCCGCCATGGATAGCGACAAACGTGGGAAGCTTCTAACTGGCCCTCCCAGTCTTCCGGTGGTCGAGCTTCGGCTTCTTCCAAGGTTGTCCCAAAGGCATCCGGGGCTTCTCGCAGAGCACGAAGCCGTATTGCGCGAAGACGCTCTATCTCGCGCGCCAACAGTTGCTCGACGGCAACGGGCGACCCATGTCTTACTTCCCGCATCTCTTGTCCTCGTCCTCCACTCCTCGTCCGCCCAACGTTCGACATGAGCGGCCGACCAAAGGCTGCGGTGCAGGCTTTGTGCTGTCCGCTCGATGGAGGGTTAGATGCCCTTTCCGCTCAACAGGTCGACATAGGCTCCCTCGACTAGCTGGTGCGGCTCGATTCCGAGCCGGCTCATGAGCTCGTTGGCTTCGCGCTCACCCGCCCCTGAGGGCTCATTCTCGCTGAGCACGACCTCCAACTCCAGGAAGTCGCCGAGCCCTTCCACTCTGTCAAGGTGCACGCGCGTGCGGCCAACGAGGAACAGCGTACGGTGCTTGACGACACGACCAGCTTGCCCATACGCAAGCGACAGCGACTCTCGCAGAACGTCGGGAGTGGACGTGAACGAACGAAGATAGAAAGACTCCTTAGGTCCGGATTGATTGGCCCGGCGATAGAAGATGAGTTCACCACTACCGTTGAGGAAGTCTCGCAACTTGAGGCGGCCGGACTCGCAACGGAAGAACGTGTCATCCTGCGTGATCTCGACCGGCCCTTGGCTGGCGAGCGCGGCCGCTCCTGGGAAAGAGCGCTTCGACGCTTGAGATACATGCCTTGATTTCGACGTTGCGGGCCATTGCCAAAGGATCTAACGGTTGAGTTCAGGTGGCCGCGCAGTCAGCCTTCAAGCCGAGAGCTTATCCCTGAAGTTGGGAAGCATTCAATCGCGGCTCACCTGTAACGACTTGTTCGACGATGTCGATACTACGCCAACCTGTTTAGGAACTGGAGAATGTTTTTCACCATGGCCTCCGCTGCAGTCGGGCTGTAATGAGGTGAGTCCACATCCGCGAAACAGGTGGCCGCTGCCGTTATAGTTGAACTGTTCGAACGTCGCGCCCGAGGCCCGGACACGGGCGGCCAGAGCCTCGACGATTGGCTGGCTGCGCAATCAGATCGCCTTCGCTGAAATGCACCTGCACCGGCACCCCATGTGGCCACGTGTTCCAGCCGAGATCGCGAATCATGAGCGGAGCATGCATGAGAATGGCCGCACGTGCGCCGGGCCGCGTCGCCGCCAGCAGCTCGGCAAATGCCCCTCCATTTGAAAAAGCCGGCGTACACGAGGTCGCTCGGAAGCAAGGTCACTGCTGCCTGGCTGCGCGCAATAAGTTCGTCAAACCCGAGCTCTTGTATTTTGGCGACGGCAGAAGCAGCATCCATGAAAACAGCGCCGTCGTAGAGATCTGGCGTATGGACCCCGTGACCAGCCTCGCGTAGGCGCGCCGCGAACGAGAGGATGGCTGGTCGCAGGCCCAAGGCCGAATGAAAATCACAATCTCCTGACCGTTAGATTCTAGGGATGCTTCCATTAATTCTTGAGTCTTCGCTGGTGCTCACCGCGCTGTCGAACGATCGCAATGACCGGCGGTCCGGTTCATTGTGGGGTTAGGTCTTGCCACGTGGCTCAACTGACCTCGGTTGAAGGAGTCGCTCCGCCAGGGTCCATCGAGTCGCGCTTACTTCTAGCCCTAACGATTGTTCATTTAGCGGACAATCCGAATCTTGCAATGAAACCAGCAATACGTAACTGAACGAAGTAC
>ERZ1370068.3465-contig-2577_pt1 | contig 32920 bp, 34 predicted proteins | sample MGYA00561227_ERZ1370068 | MGnify/ENA primary metagenome ERZ1370068 (study PRJEB38410, sample SAMEA6850437) | metagenome | study: Metagenomic assessment of the ecological functions of the soil: analysis of the soil microbiota associated with the...
GTTATTACTTCGTTCAGTTACGTATTGCTGGAGTCGAGTCAGCCCTGATTGTGTGTCAGTGCCCGTCGCATGTACGCGCGCGAATGGACAGACAGCGACCAGCCGACGCCTTCAGGTGTCCGATGCCAGTGCAGCCTCCACCAGCCTATCGGCGATGTGGGCGGCCGCGAATCTCGGCGGGCACTTCGGTATGCATCAACGTCGGCGTATTGGGGTGCTCGTCGCCAGATGGCGACCCCCTGATAAATCGACCTTCAACTCGAACGCCGGCTCAGGGCCGCGTTACGCCATCCGTGACAGCGCCGATATCGGTGACAAACGGGTCCCGATCCGAATCCCCGTCTCTACCGTGTTCGCAGGCGCGTCGCTCGCTGGAAATGTCTCCTCGAGCGCCTCGTCTCCTGTGTCTGCTGTCGTCCGACCGGTTGTCACCGCATCCATCGCGCGCCCTCCGTTCCGAAACGCCTCAGCCATCGTCAGCGCGAATCCGTCGCATCGCGATCGATCCACTGTACGGTCAGGTTGAAGCCGCATGACTCCAACAGGTCGTCAATCTGCGCCGGCGCATGCTTTATGCGAGCTTTCCCGTCCAGATCGTCTCGCCTGCCTGCAGGCGTATCGACCACGACATGCGCGCGCTGAATTCGAACAGTCTGAACGGTGCGCGCCACCAGATGCATTTCTATGCGGCCCTGCGCCATTCAAACGCAAGCGCAGTGCGAAAATCCATCAGATCGATCGAGGCGCCCAGCTCACGATTGATTCGAAGCAGCAGATTGCGGTTGAAGGCCGCCGTGACACCAAGAGGGTCGTCGTAGGCAACGAGCAGCCGCTCTTTCGGCAACGAGATCGACGCAAGCAGCACGAGCATCGCCGTCCTTGACGCTGGCGCGAATGTTCTGCAGAAATGCCGGAGGCGCCTGGCGGATCGAAGTTCCCGATGTTGGACCGAGAAGGCTACGAGCGTTCGTCCTGTCCTCACCTGAGCGCCTCGCGCGGCACCGGAATCGTAGGTCGCCTGGTGCGTGATGAGGCGTAAACATCGCCGACTCCTCGATGGTCTGCGCAGCGATCGCGGGGCGCGGCGATACGTCGATCGGGTGTGCGTCGATCGGCCCTCGCCGCCCCGATGCAGCCTCGAGGGCGCGTCCGCAGCTTGTCGCCATTACGGACCCAGCTCGACGACATGAGTCAGCGATGGGAAGGCGACGAAACACGCTGTCGCTGTGCGCCGCGAGCAGACGCATTTCCGCGCGGGTGATGGTGCTCTCCACGGCAGGCGGCAAATCGATTCGAACAGCGCGGGCCGAGATCGTCGTAGAGTACGCGACGGGGCTGGCGCGGCGTCAGCGACGGGTAATACCCTGACGTCGGCCGCGAACTGCTCGACTGACGTGGTCGAGAGGACGAAGGGCTTGGCCGCTCGTGAGTCCATCACCCACGTCGCTGCCAGCCTGAACGTGGCATAGACGTACGGATTACTGCGCGCGAAACCAGTTGCCGGAACGATGGCCGCAGCCAGCTCGCGCTGATTGCGGGCGATGCGCCCTTCATCCGCATAGTGCTCGCCGTCGAAAGAAATCAGCTGGTGTTGAATTGCGACGGCATCGCCTCAAATCCAGGAATGGTTCGAATGGCGTTCGCGTCCACTCCAGCCGTTGGCAACGAGATCTTCAATGCCCCATGCGCTTCGACCTGCGGGGTGCGTGCCGGCCAGCTCGGATCCCAGCTGGAGAAATCGAAGACGCCATACGCCACGCTCAGTTCGGCCTCTCCCCAGGGATGTGTGCGCTCGGTGCAATCGAAGGTGCCGAACGCCGCTCTCTGGAATTCGGCTTCGCTCGGCAGCCGCGCGTCCGGCCCAGCGCGCGAGAATACCGATGCCTCAACTGACTCACGCTCTTTCGGCCGCGAAGCAGGAAGCCGAATCCAGTCGAACATTCGCACCACCACCGCTCTCCGTCCATCTCCGACCAGAACTGGCGGATGCGCCAGCTCAGCGCGCGCCCACGCCCAATCACTCCGGTCGCCACACCACCGTGGATCACCATAGCCGCCGGCTTCGACAGATATCGCTTGATAGCGCTTATTGGTGACGTTCTGCGTCTCGATCGAAAAAGGCGCGACATCGATTGCGCCGCGCCCAGATATTCGATTGTCCCATCAAAGGATCGATCCACAGTCGACGCCGAGCGTTGCGCGTCCCGCCGGAAGGCCCACCCGTGGTCGCCGGCGTCACCGCCTGCGTGACCGGTGCATATCCATCCGGACGATGTTTCATGGTCGTGCGGAAGCTGGTGCCACAGCAAGCAGCGTTTCCTGATGCATGGCCTCATGCTCAGGATCGTGAACACGGCTTCCGCGCGCGTTCCAGCGGTGGATCGCCGGACGATCGAAGATCCTCATGCGCCAGGGCGATGTAACACCTGCTCGTCTGCTTCCTCCGCAGGTAATGCCTGAACGACAGACCGGCTCGGCCAGACAGCCCGCGGCGTCCGGCGAGTAGGACTCCTCCGCCGGATCGTGCCGCGGGCAAACAACTGCTCGAGGCGTGCATCGATGCCAGGACATGGCTGCCCCTTGCTTGATCAGGGTGTTGAAACTGAACGCGGGCAGATGTCCCTCGTAGAACACGAGGGCACGCCAGGCCGATCGGTCTGCTGTAGTAAAGGCGTCCTCGGTGACGGATCGAACAGCGCGCGCGACCGCTCGCGATTGCGTCGTGCGGCAATGGCCCGTATGCGAGCGCGTCAGCGTCAGTCGTCCTCTTCGCCATGTTGCCTCGATTGTTAATTGGTCTGAAGCACCTGATGCACGAACGCACGACGCAATCGACCCTTCGCCGACGGCGGGGGCGACACGCTTGACATTGCCGCTGCCCCGCACATCGCCGCGACAGCAAAGACACCCGGGCGGCTCGTTTCGAGAGGAAGGGCGGCCGTGTCAGCAGCCAGTCTCGCGGCCAGATCGTCCTGCGACAAATCGGACCGGTCTTGATGAAGATCCCGTTGTCGTCGAGCGCGAGCAGCCGCACACCCACGCGTGTTCGGACGCGCGCCAGTCATCATGAACACATGGCGGAGTCTCATGCTCTCGACCGCGCATCCGCCTGGCGCGCCATGACGCTCGAGATGCCCATCCCTTCAAGAGCGACGATCTCCGTCTGCGTCCTGACGATCGCGGGGTTGTCTTCGATGCGGCGAATGAGATACCGCGACATCGAATCGGCCAACCCCTCCCCGCGAACCAGCACATGGACGCGGCGGTGCGCCAGAAACACCGCGCCTGACCGCGGAATTGCCGCCGCCGACGACGATGACCTCCTCGCCGACGCAGAGTTGCGCCTCCATCGGCATCGCGGTGTGAAGTACGCCGGCACCTTCGAACTGCGACAGGTTCGCGAGCGCCGGCCGGCGGTGCTCAGCGCCGGTCGCAATGATCACCGCACGCGCACGCGACGCGCGATCCGCCGTCGATCTGACGCCATACGGCTGCCGATCGCAGGTCAGCCCGGTCGCGCCTTTCGCGATCATGACTTGCGCGCCGAACTTCTGGGCCTGCGCGTAGGCGCACGACCGGTCAGGTGCCAACCCGGAAATGCCGGTCGGAAACTCGAGATAGTTTTCAATCCTGGAGCTCGATCCCGCCTGGCCGCCGGGCGAGTTCGTTTCGAGGACGAGACGTCGAGGCCTTCGAGGCGCGCCATGCACGGCCGCCGCCAGACCCGCTGGCCCCGCGCCCGACAATCACCAGATCGCTCACGCGCGTCTGATCGATCGCGTCGTTGAAGCCGAGACACTCGGCGATCTGCAGGTTGCTCAGGTTCCTCAGTAGGTCGCCACCGCCGCAGATCAGAGACCGGCACATCGGCCGCGCTCAGCTGAAACTGATCGACATCTCCTGCGCATCGGCGTCGCGATCGAGGTCGATGTAGTGGAACGGATGGCCGTTGCGCGTCAGGAACTCCTTGACCGCAGGCGTGCGGCACAGTGCGCCGATCCCGACCAGGACGACGTCGCCAAGTCCGCGCGATGCAGCTCGGCGCGGCGAAGCATGAACGCCCGCATCAGGATGTCGCTCAGCTCAGCGTCGGTCTGAATCAGAGCGAGGAGCTGGTCGCGCGTCGAGCTCGAGACTCACCTCGCCGGGCTCGCTACGCGCAGTCGTCCCATCGCCCTGCGGCCGGTGAGCAGTGACGGCTTCGCCAGAGAACTGGCCCGGCCCATGCGTCACGATGAGCGATCTCCGTCACTCCGACGGCCGCACTGGCACACGCGTCGCCGCTGACGACGACGAAGAACGGAACGTTCGTCGTCGCCGACTTCGACGAGGACCTCTCCGCGGGCGATCGGCCGCGCGACGTCCGGCCGTGTCGCAATGCGATTCGCGATCTGCTGAGCGCTCAATGTGGGGAAAAGCTTGTCCTGATCCATCCGGTCGCTTTCGCTAGTCTCCTTCCCTCATGCGGTTTGTGGCAATGGCCGTCTGAGGATGAGATGTAGCGGCGTATAATTGCGATCAGCCTGTCCTATGACGTCGGGCGTGGAGTTGACGTTACAAACTTTTTGCAGGATGTAATGAGTGTCGTGATCATGTCCTGCTGGGCTAACGATCCGGACCGCCGTCGATAGAGTTTATGAGCGGTTCGTCGCCGTGAGGAGCAGGCTCGGGTCCCTTCGCTAGGAGTTTGACCATGACTGTCACGGCCACAGCACAGAAGACGCACGACACGATCACCGTCAGCGACGGCACGCGAGATCTATTACAAGGACTGGGGCAGCCGGACGGCCGATCGTGTTCAGCCACGGGCTGGCCGCTTGAGCGCGGACGCCTGGGAAGACCAGATGGTGTTTCTGGGTCGCGCGCAGGCTATCGCTGCATCGCGCACGACCGCCGCGGACACGGCCGCTCGAGTCAGCCGTGGAACGGCAACGAGATGGATACCCGTGCTGACGACCTCGCGGCGCTGCGTCAACGACGCTGGATCTCGACGACGCGATCCACGTCGGCCACTCGACCGGCGGCGGAGAGGTCGCGCGTTACATCGGCCGCCACGGCGCGTCGCGCGTCGCGAGAGCGGTGCTGATCGGCGCGGTGCCGCCGCTGATGCTCAAGACCGCGGCGAATCCGGGCGGCCTGCCGATCGAGGCGTTCGACGGCATCCGCGCCGGCGTGCTGCGCCGACCGATCGCAGTTCTTCAAGGATCTGACCGTGCCGTTCTACGGCTGCCAACCGGCCGGGCGCGAAGTGTCTCGAGGGCGTGCGCGATGCCGTTCTGGCTGCAGGGCATGCAGGCCGGCTTCAAGGGCGTCGATCGACTGCATCAAGGCGTTCTCGGAAACCGACTTCACCGAAGATCTCGAAGAAGCATCGACGTGCCGACGCTGATCATGCACGGCGACGACGATCAGATCGTGCCGATCGGCGCGTCGGCGATGCTGTCCGGCGAAGCTCGTGAAAGGCTCCACGTTGAAGGTGTATCCCGGCTCTGTCGCACGGGATGTGCACGGTCAACAAGGACCAGATCAACGCGGATCTGCTGGCGTTCATCAAGAGGTCACAGTAGTCACGCGTGCCATCTGCACGGCAATGGACGCTCGTCGCGACGATCATCGGATCGAGCCTGACGTTCATCGACGCGACGGTCGTCAACGTCGCGCTGCCGGCGCTTCAGGCGGACCTGCACGCCACGATCACCGACGTGCAGTGGGTGATCGAGGCGTACGCGTTGTTCCTCGGCGCGCTGATCCTCGTCGGCGGCTCGATGGGCGATCAATTCGGTCGCAAGCGCATGTTTCTCGCCGGCGTCGTCGTGTTCACCATCGCGTCGGTCGCGTGCGGTCTCGCGGGCTCGACGCGCGCGCTCATCGCTGGCGCGCGCGGTGCAGGGCGTCGGCGCGGCGTTCCTCGTGCCCGGGAGCCTCGCGATCATCAGCGCCACGTTCGACGACGCCGGATCGCGGCCGGGCGATCGGCACGTGGTCGGGATTCAGCGCCATCACGTCGGCGCATCGGACCGGTCGCCGGCGGCTGGCTGATCGAGCACGTCAGCTGGCGCGCCGTGTTTTTCCTGAACGTGCCGCTCGCCGCGATCGTCGATCGCGCTGTCGGCTGCGGTTCATGCGCGGAAAGTCGCGACGACTCGCGAAGCGCCCGGATCGACTGGGCCGGAGCCGGCGCTGGCGGTGGCCGGCCTCGGCGCGAGTCGTCTTCGGCTCTGCTCGAGTGGCCGCGACCGCGGCGCCGAGTCGCGCGCTCGTGATTGCGCGACGATGGCTGGCGGGCGTCGCGTTTCGCTCGTGCTGCTCGTCGATCGTCGAGCGTCGCGCGCCTGGACCCGATGCTGCCACTCGGCCTGTTCCGGTCGCGGACGTTCACGCTCGCCGAACCTGCTGACATTCCTGCTCTATGCGCGCGCTCGACGACGACGTTGCTGGCATGGTCCCGATGAATCTGATTCAGGTGCAGCACTACACCGCGACGGCGGCGGGCGCGGCATTCCTCCCGTTCCCGATGCACTGATGTTCGCTGTTGTCACGGTGGTCCGGAGGTCTGGTTGCGCGCGACGTTGGCAGCCGGCTGCCGTTGACCATCGGACCCGATCGTCGCGGCCATCGGGCTCGCCTCTACGCGCGGGCCGGGGATCGGCGGCTCCTACTGGACGACGTTCTTCCCGGCCGTCGTTGTGCTCGGGTTCGGCATGGCGATCGTCGTCGCGCCGCTGACCACGACGGCGATGACCGCGGTCGAAGCGGAGCACGCCGGGCGTGGCATCCGGCAGTCAACAACGCGGTCGCACGCGTCGCCGGGCTGCTGGCGATCGCGGTGTTCGGCATCCTGCTGGTCCGGAGCTTCGACGCCGCGCGCTGAGTGCGGCGCTCGACCGACTCGAACTGCCCGCGTCAGCACGGACGCTATCGATCGTGAGCTGCCGAAACTGGCCGGGGCGGAGATCGACGCTCCGATGGAACCCGCGCAACGTGCCCATACTCAACGCGCCGACATCGACGAGGCTTCGTATCTGCGTTCCGCGTGGTGATGATTGGGAGTTCCGTTCTGGCGCTCGCGGCTTCGCCCGGTGGACTCATTCGAGAGCAGCCGCGCGCGCTCGCGTCCGACCAACGAGTGATGGCGCACCCGCCACCAGAGCCAGACTGCAACCAAGCGCGTCGAAGATCAAGCAGCCGAATGACGAGGTCGGCATGAACGGCCAGATGGGGTTTCCCCAGAGGTGATGGACGATGTCCCAGCGAGTGCATCAGCCAGGCGAGACCGATGAATGAATACGAGCGAAGCCCGCGATAGCGATCAACAGGGCGACCACGGGAAACAGCACTTCCCAGACCGCCTCCTCAGATAGGCGCCGCTGGCGCCATTGCACAATCATCGCGTTGATGCTCCGGCGAGCCGGCTCGCTCACGAGCGGCATGATGACGACGAAAACAATTGCGCCGATGACCGGCTGGCCCGATGAAGTCTGCATGATAAGAAGCGGCGGTGGGTGCATGGCGGAATTATCTCCGGTCGTCAATCGTAATTCGCATCATCGTCCCGGCGGCGGCTACCAGAATCCGTGGCCGGATACAGCGCCTGCGGGCTTCCGCGATTTCCTGCGTTGGCGGCTGGTCGAGGCGCGGCAGAAGTCACCGTCGCGCCGAACCCGGCGCGCGATTCATTGCCGCGACGGCAGTCCTCGATCGCAACACCGCATTGCAGAGCACATGGCTATCGATCCGTGACGTGGGTCGGCCACGCGACCGTGCTGCTGCAGCTCGGGCCAGTGAACGTCCTCACCGATCCCGTCTGGGCAGACGTGCGTCCGCCCGTGCAGTGGCTCTCCAGTCCTCGTCGGCTGATATTGTCGCCTGGCCTGGCCTTCGACGCCCTCCCCTCCTCGACGCAGTCCCTGCTCTCTCACAATCACTACGACCATCTCGATGCAGCTACGGTTCGGCGAATCGCGACCCCGCTTCCCTGATACACCGTGGCTCTGTCCGCTCGGCCTCCGCGAATTGCTGAAATCGTTTGGCGTTCGGCGGGTCGTTGAGCGCGACTGGTGGCGGGCGCGTTCGATACATCGACGTTCAGCAGCGCCACCTGTGCGCCCGCGCAGCACTTCAGCGCACTTGCGCTGGATTGGCGATCCGCAACGACGCTGTGGTGCAGCAGCTGGGTCCTTCAGGCCGATGGCGCGCGCGTTTTCTTCGCTTAGCGACACCGCCTTGCATCCAACATTCCCCGAAATCCGTGCGCGATCTGGGCGTGTTCGATCTTGTGATGCTGCCGATCGGGGCCTACGAACCGCGCTGGTTCATGCGTCGCGTGCACATGAATCCGAGGACGCCGTCGCGGCCTATCAAGCGCTCGTCGATGGAGCGCCCGTCGCTCCTCCATGTTTTGGTGATGCACTGGGGAACGTTTCGATTGACCGACGAAGACGGTTGGGAACCGCCCGTCGCTTCGCGCAGCGCTGAAGCGGGAAACAGGTGCCCGCGTCGGCCCAACTGGACGCTCGCGCATGGCGAGACGCGAGGATTCAGAACGACCTAAGCGCCCGCGACGCCTCGCGTGTCTGCGCTTCGGCGCGGCGACGCCGGAAGCCGCGCATCGATCCAACGCGTGATGTCGGCCATCAACGACCTCCTTTTGTCGACGTCGTTGAGCAGATCGTGGAAGTGCCCGTCATACCAGCTTGAGTCGTCTGTGTCAGCGCGAACCCGGCGCTGTCGTAAAAGCGCTGGCTCCCGCCTGGCAATCTCGTCGCGCGGTCGGCCGTCGCCGTGCAGGATGCGCAACTGCCGGCAAAGCGTGATCCAGCAGGAAACTCCTCGCGCCGAAGCCGCCTCGTCGGCGCGCACGCAGTCTCCGCCAGCGTCCTGCGTCGGCTGCGTCTCGTGGGCCGACCAGCGGGTCGCGGTTCATCGGCTGCAGCGACCTCGGGATCGCGGGAGAAGATCTTCGTTCTTCGAGATGCGCAGGACGTGCGCATGCGGCGCGACGCGGCTGAGTCCCTTGAGGGAGCCGCGAGCGCGTCGGGCGCGGCGCGGGCACCTCGTGGGCGTAGCTCTCGCGAAGACGAGGCCGGCGAGCGCCGCCCGGATGCTCGAGGGCGTAGAGTGCAGGACGACCAGCGCCGCCGGCGCTGTGGCCGAGCATGAAACGCCGGCGAGGCCGGGCTCGCGCGATTTCGCCGGCGCGTCAACCGACCGCCGAAACATCGCGACATCGCTTAGTCACGCAGAACTTGTCCACGTAGAAGCGCTCGCCGTCCGACTGTCCCGCGGCCGCGCAGATCGCCGGCGTATGCCGCTCAGGCCCGTCCGCGGCCAACCGCTCGGCGGCCCAGCCCGTACTCGCCGCTGTGCGAGTTGAAGCCGCGGCACGACGACGACCACGCCGCGGGCGGCGCCACTCCGGCCGCCAGGAGCGAACGAAGATCTGCAGGCCTCAGCAACTCAGAAGCCGCTCTTCACCGGTGCGCAGTCCTTTGGCCATGGTTGTTCCTCCGCGGAGAAACACCGAGCCTGCGCCCGGCAGCAGAACGTGTCAAGTAAAGAAACGTCGTGGAGTTATTCGAGGCGCACCAGGCCGCGGCGGGTCGCGACCTTGATGGCTTCGCGTGCGGCTGGTGACGCCCAGCTTCTCGAACAGGTGGCCGAGGTGCGTCTTCACCGTGCGCTCGCTGATGTCGAGCGCGCTGGCGATCTCCTTGTTGGCTTTGCCGTCGGCCATCAGCTGCAGCGTCGCCATCTCTCGCGGCGTGAGCTGAACCCGCGTCACGCCCTCGGCGAGCTTCGCCGCCGCCGCCGGCGCGAGGTAGGTCTTGCCGGCGAGCACGTCGCGGATGCAGCCGATCGAGATCGTCGGCGGAGATGTCCTTCAGCACGTAGGCCTTCGCGCCGGCCTTCAGCGCCCGCGAGATCTCGTCGTCCGGTGTCGTAGGTCGTGAGGACGATGACGCGCGCCCGCGGATCGCGCTCGCGGATCCGGCGGACGACCTCGACGCCTTCCATCACCGGCATCCGCAGGTCGAGCAGCGTCACGTCGGGATGATGGCGCTCGTACGCGTCGATCGCCTCGACGCCGTTGCCGGCCTCGGCGACCACGCTGCAGGTCCGGCTCCTGGTTGATGATGTTCGGCGACGCCGGTGCGGAGCAGCGCGTGATCGTCGACGAGCAGCACGCGTCGCCTTTGCCGGTGGCGCCGGCGACGCGCTTCAGCTGGCAACATGCACCTGCGTCGGCAGAGACGACGGGCTCCCAGGCGAGCACGACTTCGGTGCCGCTGCGCGGCGCCGTGACGATCGTCAGCGACGCGCCGATCCGCTCCGCGCGCTCCTGCATGCTCGTCATGCCGAAGCCGCGCGGATCGACTGATCGCGCGCGATGCCGCGGCCGTCGTCGGCGACCGACAGCCGCAGTCCGATCGATCGGACGGCCGACGCGCGGATCGGTGATCCGCCGCGCGCGCGAATGGCGCACGGCGTTGGTCAGCGCCTCCTGCGCGATGCCGATGATCTCGCGTTCGACGCGCGTCGCCGAGGCGCGGCAGCTCGTCGACGGTGACGTCGATCGGCACGTCGTGGTCCGCTGCCCGATGTCGGCGAGCGCGCTTGAGCGCCGGTCGCGACATCCTCGCCGTCGCCGACGTTCGGGCGAAGCGCACCGACCGACCGCCGCGCCTCCGTCAGATGCGTGCGCGCGAGATCGACCGCAGTCTCGATGCTTCGCACGCGACCGCGACGGGCAGCGATGCCGCCGCCTCGCGGCGCGCGCCCTGCAGCTGCATCAGGATCGCCGCGAAGCCCTGCGCGAGGTTGTCGTGGATATCGCGCGCCAGACGGTTGCGCTCCTCGAGAATCGGCTTTCGTCGCTCTTCCACGGCGGCTGCCGCTCGACGACGACGGCTGTGGTGCAGCGCGAGCGCGGCCTGACGCGCGATCGCCTCGATCAGCTCGACGCGCCACCACTGCCATCCGTCGGGCGCATCTCCGCGGCGCGCGGCTCGACACCGTCATCCAGCCCAGTGTGCGGCCGCCGAGGCACGAGCGGCGTTGCGATGGTACGACCGCATCCCTGCCGCTTCGCGCGCAGCATGCACTTCCGAATCCGGCGCGCGGGTCGTCGGCCGCGTATTCGATCGTCTGCGTCAGCCCGGCGCGTGCGGTTAGATGCGCCGGCCATAGCCTGGCACGGAAGTCGCCGTCGCACGCGCTCGCGGCCACGGCGTTGGATTGCGCCATCAGGCCGCCGGCGTGAGAGCCGATCCTTCGCTACGCCATCCACAGGTCGCAGCGCTGCGCTGTCGTCGATCAGCCATACGCCGCATGTGTGGCTCTCGTCCGTCTCTTCGACCATCGCCTTCGTCAGCGCCCCGAAGAAGTCCGTCGACGTCAGGCTCGCCGCACGAGCAGATCGATCGCGAGCTTGACGACGTCGGTCTGCATCTTCGCGATGCACTCCGCGCGGCCGCGATCGGTCGCCTCGCGAATGCAGCGCGGCGCGCAGCACTTCGGGGTCGTCTCGAGTCGGCTTCTGCACGGAACGCGGTGGCCACTGTACAGCGGCAGCCTCGATGCCGTTGTTCGCCGTCATGGCCTCTTCCTGCCGCCTGCAATTATCCTGCAGATTCAGGACCCTGCTGTCCGAGGCATCGTCCAAAAGTCGTAGATCGCGCATCACGGCGTGACGACGCAGTTAGCGATCGCGCGCCGGCACCGCACGCCGGATCCGACCTCCTGCCTGATTGTTTGGACCGCTGCACCGAAAGTCGATAGTTCGCAGGGTCCTGTGGAAACAAGGAGAGGTCAGCTCATGACACAGTCGATGCTCAGTACTGGTCGCTGCCGCGATCTCTTCGGTGGCGAGCTAGGCATACGCGCAGGAGCCACGCGCGGGACCCGGGCCCCGTCGTCGTCGATCGATTCCAGCGGCGCGACGTTCTTCACTGGAGGGGAAGAACACGCAGCGGACCCGAGCTTCGGCAACTACGACCTCGGCGGCAGCGTCGACGGTCAACGTCAACCGATTACGTCGGCGTCGAAGGCGAGGTCAGCGGCGCCGCTCGGCATCACGCACAGGATCTGCAGCTCGCCGGCGGTCACGTCGAACCTCAAGACGCCGAACCTCCTGAACTACAGCGGCAACGTCGTCGTCTCCGGCGCCGAACGCAGACGTCCGGTCGTGCCGTGTCGTCGACCGGCGGCATCGGCGGGCTGAGGTCTGTTCGAGAAGACGGCGCTCGGCATCACACGACACCGAAGCGTTCCTCACGAGCAACGTCGGCGGCGGCGTGAGGAGCTGGTGCAGGCCGCTGGGGCTTCGCGGCGACTACCGCTTCATCGCGGTTCAGAGTCAAGGACGACGCGCCGGCGTTCTTCGGGCAGGAAGCACGGTACGGCCATCGCGTCTATGGCGGAGTGCTGGTGAACATCGGCCGGTGACGTGTCGACGCTCGAGGACGTGCACCTCGATGTTCGAGAGAGAGCTGGAGGACAGTAGATTCATGGCTAAACGGATGCTCAGCGATGCTCACCCTGACGCTGCGTCTGACCGTCGGCACTGGGCTTCGTGAAGTTCAAGCAGATCCAAACAGCCATCGCGCAGGGGGGCGGCACTTCCGGCCGCCTCCGGAGGCGCGGTGACGACGGTTGCGTGGCGGCACAGGAGCGGTGGCCGTCGACGCTCAGCGCCGATCGGGACGGTGTGCCGCGGTGCGCGGCGCGCACGGTCAGCGCGGACCTGGCGGGGATCGTCGATCCAGATCTGTTCGACTCCGGGCGAGGCGGTTCGCGCGGGGACCGAAGTCCTCGCGATCCTCGACACTCGTCAGGAGCAGGCACGCAGATGGCGGCTCCCGCCGGGGCGCTCAGCGCGCGCTGGCGCAGCTCAGCTTCCAACCGCATGGAGGAGCTATGGCACGACGGATCCTGCGCGTCGTCTCAAGGGCGGAATGCGACGGCGCGGCGCGGAGTCGCATCGGGGCGGACGCGCGGTGTCGGCGAAGTCCGCGCCGCGATCGAAGACGGAAGACGATTCGGGCGCCGTTGTCCGGCGTTCGCTGGCATTTCGACGCCAGGTCAGCGAAGAGGCCAGTGCGCTCGCCGGCGGCGATCCACGTTGCGTTGCCGCTGCAGGCCGCTCGAATCCGCGTTTACGTGAGCTTCGGCGTGCCGCAGCGCAGGCGATCAGGGCAGGCCCGCGTCGGCGACCTTCGATCCGCATCACCACTGAGGGCTCGAACACCGTCAGGCGCTGGTAGGTTTCGACGGACTGCGTGACCGGCGATCCGTTTCCAGTGGTCGACCAGACGACGCGCGCAACGTCCGGAGTGCAGGCCACGCTCGCCAATGCCGGCGGCAACGCTCCAGCCCGGGAGATGTTCGTGCAGACGCACGATCGTCGCTCGGCGGCAGACAGCCTCGTGGTATTGCCGCTCCCCGCGTCGGCGATCAACTACGCGCCTACGGCGACTTCGGTGTTCGTCGTCGGCGACGTGAAGGACGACAAGGGCCAGAGCTACCGCGGCGTGCGGCAGCAGTTCGTGAAGCTCGGACGGCGCGCGCGGCGACCAGGTTGCCGATCGTCTCCGGGCTCAAGCCGGGCGACGGAGGTGGTGACGTCGGGCGTGTTCAAGCTGCGCAACGGCGCCGCCGTCCTGGTCAACAACGAGATGCAGCCGGCGAACGAACCGCCGCGCCGAAGCCGAGAGAACAGGCTAGATGTGAAGTTCACGGATCTGTTCGTCAAGCGGCCCGTGCTGGCGCATCGTCGTCAACCTCGTGATCCTGATCGCGGGGCTGCAGTCGATCCGCTCGCTCAGCGTCCGCCAGTATCCCGCGAGCGACATCGCGGTCGTCAGCGTCGACGACCGCCTACGTCGGCGCGAACGCCGACCTCGTGCGCGGCTTCATCACGCACGCCGCTCGAGCGCGTGATCGCCAGCGCCGACGGCATCGACTACATGGAGTCGTCGAGCGCGCAGGGGCTCAGCACGATCACCGTGCACCTGAAGCTCAACTACGACACCAACGCCGCCCTCACCCAGATCCAGGCCAAGGTCGCGCAGGTGCGCAACGACCTGCCGCCCGAGGCCGAGGCGCCCGTCATCGAGCTGCGAGACCGCGGACACGCAGTTCGCCGCGATGTACCTCGGCTTCTCCTCCGAGCGAGCTCGACCAGAACCAGATCACCGACTACCTGACCCGCGTCGTGCAGCCGAAGCTGAGCGCGATCAGCGGCGTGCAGCGCGCGGACATCCTGGGCGACCGCACCTTCGCCATGCGCGTCTGGCTCAAGCCGGACCAGATGGCGGCCCTCGGCATCTCGCCCTCCGCAGGTCCGCGACGCGCTGGCCCAGCAACAACTACCTCTCGGCCCTCGGCCGGACCAAGGGATCGATGGTGTCGGTGAACCTGATCGCCAACACCAACCTGCGGACGCCCGAGGAGTTCCGCCAGCTCGTGGTCAAGGAGGAGAACGGCGTGGTGGTCCGCCTCGGCGACGATCGCCGACGTCGTGCTCGGGCGCCGAGAACTACGACCAGGACGTCCGCTTCAACGGCGCAGACGCGCGACGTTCATGGGCATCTGGGTGCCTGCCGACCGCGAACTCGCTCGAACGTGATCAAGCAGGTGCGCGAGGCGCATGCCCGACATCAGGCGCAGCTGCCGGCGGGCATGAAGGCGGGCATCCCCTACGACTCGACCGGCCTACATCCAGGACGCCATCCGACGAGGTCCTGCAAGACCCTGACCGAGACCCTGCTCATCGTGGTCGTGGTCATCTTCCTGTTCCTGGGCTCGGTGCGCTCGGTGATCATCCCGGTGGTGGCCATCCCCATCTCGCTCATCGGCGCCGTGTTCCTGATGCTGGCGGCCGGGCTTCACCATCAACCTGCTGACCCTGCTCGCCATCGTGCTCTCGGTCGGGCCTCGTGCGTCGACGACGCGATCGTCATGGTGGAGAACGTCGAGCGGCACCTTCACACGGGAAGCGCCGTCCGAGGCCGCGCATCGACGCGGCCCGCGAGCTGGTCGGCCCGATCATCGCCATGACCATCACGCTGGCCGCCGTCTACACGCCGGTCGCCATCAGGGCGGGCTCACCGGCGCGCTCTTCCGCGAGTTCGCGTTCACGCTGGCCGGCGCGGTCATCGTGTCCGGGCGTGGTGGCGCTGACCCTCTCGCCGATGATGGGCTCGACGGCTGCTGCGCGCGGGCGACACCGAGCAGCGGCTTCGCGGGCTGGGTCAACCGGCGCTTCGACGCCGTGCGCGCGCGCCTACACGCGCGCGCTGGGCGCGCACGCTGCGCTACCGTCCGGTGGTGCTCGTCGCTGTGGGCCATCGTGGTCGCTGCTGATGGTGCCGTTCTACATGTTCTCGCAGCAGGAGCTGGCGCCGGTCGAGGACCAGGGCGTGGTGTTCGGCGATCGTGCAGGCCGCGCCCAACTCCGACCCTCGACCAGACGAAGCTGTTCACCACGAAGGTGTACGACGGTCTACCAGTCGTTCCCGGAGGCCGGCGCTACCTTCCAGATCACGTCGCCCACCGGCGGCTTCAGCGGCATGGTGACCAAGCCCTGGAGCGAGCGGACGAAGACGACCGAGCAGCTCCTGGTCGAGGTCGGCGGGCAAGCTCTCCGAGATCCCCGGCATCCGGGTCGATCCCGATGACGCCCGCCGCCGCTTCCGGGCGGCGGCGACTTCCCGGTGGACTTCGTGATCGCCTCCACCGCGGAGCCGCAGCAGCTCGAGCGAGTTCGCGAAGCAGCTGGTGGAGAAGGCCTTCGCCAGCGGCCTGTTCATCTTCGCGGACGCCGACCTCAAGTTCGACCAGCCGCAGGCGGAGGTCGTCTTCGACCGCGACAAGGTGCGCTCGCTGGGCGTCGACCTGAGCCAGGCCGGCCGGGACCTCTCGACCATGCTCGGCGGGGACTACGTCAACCGGCTTCAGCATCCAGGGCCGCAGCTACAAGGTGATCCCGCAGATCAAGCGCAGCGGAGCGACTCACCACGGACCAGCTCGAGCAGATCCACGTGACGGGCCCGGAGCGGCAAGCTGGTGCCGCTCGTCCACCTTCGCCACGCCTGAAGACCATCGACCGAGCCGCGCGAGCTGAAGCGGTTCCAGCAGCTCAACGCGGTGCGCATCCAGGGCGTGATCCCGCCGCACGTCTCGCTCGACACAGGCCCTCGCCTTCCTCGAAGAGGAGGCGAAAACGATGCTGCCCAAGGGCTTCACCGTGGACTACGCGGGCGAGTCGCGCCAGCTGCGCACCGAGGGCAGCAAGTTCCTCGGCACGTTCCTGCTCTCCGGCGATCCTCATCTACCTGGTGCTGGCCGCGCAGTTCGAGAGCTTCCGCGATCCGTTCATCATCCTGGCCGGGCTCGGTGCCCCTCGCCATCTCGGGCGCGCTCGCTCTTCTCGTTCCTCGGGCTTCACCACGCTGAACATCTACAGCCAGGTCGGGCTCATCACGCTCGTGGGCCTGGTCGCGAAGAACGGGATCCTCATCGTGGAGTTCGCGAACCACCTGCAGGAGACGGGCCTGCGACAAGCTGCGGGCGATCGTGGAGGCCTCGGGCACGCGCTTGCGGCCGATCCTGATGACCACGGCGGCCACCGTGGTCGGCCACTTCCCGCTCGTGCTGGCGACGGGGCCCGGGCGCGGGCGCGCGCAACAGCATCGGCATCATGCTCGTGAGCGGCATGATCATCGGCACGCTGTTCACGCTGTTCGTCGTGCCGTCGATCTACGTCCTCGTCGGCGCGCACGCGGGCGGCGGCGCCAGTGCCGGTGCCCGCCGACGCGGAAACGACGATGCCCGACCTGGTGGAGGCGGCCTTCACGAAGACGGGCGCCCGCGGCAGCGCCCGTCTGAGGATGGGAAGCCGCGGGCGCGCAGGGCGGCGCGGACCGCCTCCGCATGGCCCCTTGCTCATGGGCAGGGTCTCGCCTTCCGCCGTCTGCCTCGGCATCATGGTCGTCGCGGACGTGACCTTCCAGTTGCCGCTCGTCTGGAGCACGAGGCGGACGCGTCCGTACCCGCCCGCGTAGGCGCTGTCCACGACGCGCTGCCACTTGTCGAGGTCGTCGGGACGGTCTTCTCCCGGCACCCGCTCGACGGCCACCCGCGCGGGAGGCCCTCAGCACCCATCCCGTCCTCCGTGACCAGTCAGGACGATAGCAGGAGTCCCCGCGCGCGCGCCAGGATTTCGGAGCGGAATCCCGCCCGAAGGCAGCCCGTTGTGGTCCAATCCCCTCGCAACATAGCGGACGGACGCGGCGTTTTTCGTAGGCGAGGCCCATGGTGTATTCTCCGGAAGTCCTGTTTGCCGAAGTCGCACGAGCACGAGCCGTCCAGGGGAGCCCTGCATGAGAACGGACATGCCGTTCGATCAGCACCGCACCTCCACCGGGCTCGTGGACGTCCTGGATCGCGTTCTCGACAAGGGCCTCCTCATCGCCGGGGACATCCGCGTCTCCCTGGCCGAGGTCGAGGCTCCTCACCATCCGCATCCGCCTCATCGTGTGCTCGATCGACAAGGCCCAGGAGATCGGCATGGACTGGTGGCGGACCGACCCGCATTTCTCAGGGGCCCAGGTTGGACGGTCGGTCGCGGAGAACCAGGAGCTCAAGCGCCACATTCGAGCGTTGAGCGGCGCATAGAAGCGCTGTCGGGGAGCTGCGCCTCCCGCGGTCAGGAGACTCAAGCGTGCCCGGCGCGTCCGCGTCGCGCTGACAGGAGCATGAGCGATGCCCGTTGAACGCACCGCAGGCGGAACCAGCCTCATCGATGTCCTCGACCGCGTGCTCGACAAAGGCATCGTCATCGACGCCTGGGTGCGCGTCTCTCTCGTCGGTATCGACCTGATCACCGGTCGAGGCCCGCATCGTCGTGGCCTCGATCGACACCTACCTGAAGTATTCGGAAGCCGTGGGGCAGGTGGGATCGGTGTCCAAGCCGGTGGCCCTGGAGCCGGCGCGCGCGTCCGAGACCGTGCTCGCGGAGAACGCCGCCCTGCGGCGGCAGCTCGCGGCCAGCGAGGAGGCGGCAGCGCCTGCGCCGGCAGCTCGCCGCCAGCGAGGCCGGCAAAAAGCCCACTCGCGCCCGCGCCGCCGCTCGCCGGCGAGGATAGAGCCCTTGGCTCGGCCCGCGCCCATGGCCGCCAGCACGGCGCTCGCGCGGAGCGCCGCCGTGCTGGCGGAAGCGCGCCTGGGCCTGGCCGAGTTCCTGCTCACCTGCGACGACCTCGAGGAGTGCGCGCGGCGGTCGCTGGAGTGGCTGGCCGAGTACGCGGGGGCGCGCGCGGGCGCCTGCCTGGCCGTAGACGTGGAGCACACGCGGCTGTCCGTGATCGCGACCTACGGCGCCGGCATGTCCCCGGAGTTCTCGGTGGACCTCGAGGACCGCGCCCATCCCCTGGTGGCGGCCGCCTTCGGGCGGCAGGCCGTCACCTTCGCCGAGCGCCGGGGCGAGCGCCGTAGCGTCATGCCGCTGGGCCGGGCGCCCATCGTGGCCCAGCCCATGTACGCCCGCATGGGCCGGGAGAACGTTCCCGGCGGGCTCCTCGTCGTGAGCCCGCCCGAGTCGAATCACGGGCTCCTGGCCTGGGTGGGCAGCGTGCTCGCTCCTCGCCGCTCGTCCGGCTGGGGCGCAGCCGGTCGCTCACGGAGGCGGACCGCCGCATCCGCCGCGAGCGCACGCTGCTCGACGCCGTGCCCGACCCCATCCTGCTCACCGACCCCGAGGGCCGCGTGCTGATCGCCAACGCCCGGGCCAAGGCGCTGCTGGTGGCGGGCGAGGGGAGAGCGAGGCCGGCCGGCGCGCGCGGTCGCCCTCAACAACATGCTCTTCTCGTCCGCGCTGGCCCAGACCGCCATCCAGGAGGGCGGCCGCCGCGAGCTGCTGCTCGTCGATCCCGTCGAGGGATCCGACCTCCTGTTCGAGCTGCTGAGCACGGTCGCGCCGGACACGCGCGAGGGCACGGCGTCTCGTGTCCATCCTGCGCAACATCAGCGACCTGCGCCGCGCCAGCGAGGAGATCGAGGAGAACTACCGCCAGCTTGCGCATCGCGGAGGCGGACGTGCGCGCCGAGCGCGACCGCCTGGACCTCATCATCGACTCCGTGGCCGACCCCATCATTGGTGACCGACCCCGCGGGCGCGCTGGTGATGATGAACGCCCCCGCGGAGCGCCTGTTCTCCGTGCGCGGGAGCACCGTGCCCGAGCACGGCGTGCGCGTCGCAGGCCAACGACGCGCACTTCTCCGCGTTCGTCTCGAACCTCCTGTTCGGCCTCCGAGGGCGAGCGGCGCCGCGGCGAGATCGGCCTCGTCGACCCGGAGACCGGGCTCGCGCTGCCGGTGGAGGCGATCTCCGGCAAGATCTTCTCCGAGCACGGCGAGGTCACGGCCATCGTCACCGTCCTCCACGACCGCACCGAGGAGATCGAGCGCGCGCACTCTACGAGGAGCTCAAGAAGGCCTCGCGCCCTGCTCGAGAGAGCGCGTGCGGCAGGCCACCTCGGAGCTGGTCGGCCAGAACGAGCTCGCTGCGGCGCCAGCGCATCGAGCTGGAGCAGGCCTCCGCCGCCAAGTCGCAGTTCCTGGCCAACATGTCGCACGAGTTCCGCACGCCCCTGAACGCGATCCTCGGCTACACGAGCCTGCTGCCTGCAGGGCGTCTCCGGCGAGCTGGGCGCGCAGCAGGAGCGGAACCTCAGCCGCGTGGACAGCAACGCCCGCCACCTGCTGGCCATCATCAACGACATCCTCGACATCTCGCGCATCGAGGCCGGGAAGATGCCGCTGCCACGTGAGCAGCTTCCCGATACCCACCCTCATCCAGGAAGTGCTGGCCGAGCTGGAGCCGCTCATCCATCGCTCCAAGCTCTCCATGCGCGGTGGAGTCGGCCCGCAAGCTGCCGCCCGTCTCCAACGACCGTGCGAAAGTGAAGCAGATCGTGTTGAATCTGGTCACCAATGCGATCAAGTTCACCCCCAGCGGCGTCGGTCATCGTGTCCGCGCGCCACGATGCCTCGGCCAAGGAGATCGAGATCGCGGTCTGCGACACCGGGATCGGGATCAAGAACGAGGACCACGAGCGCGTGTTCGAGGACTTCCGCCAGGCCGACAATTCACCGGCGCGGAGTACGGCGGCGCGGGCCTCGGGCTGGCCATCTGCCGCCGCCTGGCCCACATGATGGAAGGACGCGTCGAGTTGCAGAGCGCGGTGGGTCAGGGGTTCGACCTTCACCCTGACCCTGCCCGTGCGGCTGCGGAGGCGGTGATGGCGGACAAGAAGCCCGGCGCGAGGAGGCGCCGGCCAAGGGCGACCAGGGCCGCTCATCCTCGTCGTGGACGACTTCGAGGACAACCGCGAGATGTACACGCAGTTCCTTCGCTTCAACGGCTACCGGGTGGCGGAGGCGGTGGACGGGCTGGATGCGCTCACCAAGGCGGCGGCCCTTCGCCCGGACTTGATCGTCATGGACCTGTCCCTGCCGCGCCTGGACGGATGGGAGGCCACGCGGCGCCTGAAGAAGGACCCGCTGACGAGCCAGATCCCGGTGGTCGCGCTCACCGGCCATGCCCTCGCCGGTCACGAGGAGGGGCGCGCAACGCCGGCTGCGACTCGTTCGTGACCAAGCCGTGCATTCCGGCCGATCTCGAGGCCGAGATTCGCCGCGTCCTGGCTGCAAAGTCGGGCGCGCGCGGGAAGGTAGACGACGGTGGCCAAGACCCAGCGCGGGAAGCAGGCGGCGAAGCCGAGGGACGGCCGCGCGCGCGGCGGCGGCCGCGGCCGCATCGTTCGACGGCAAAGACGACGCGGCCCGCACCGGCGGAGCGCAAAGCGCCGCGATCGGCAGAGGTGCCCGCGCGCACGGCGGCCGTGCACGCCCCTCGCACCGCGTCCACGGAGAGCCGCGGCAAATACGTCTACTGCATCATCCGCGTCGACGACCCCATGAAGTTCAGGCCCATCGGGATCGGCACGGAGCCGGCGGACGTGCACACCGTCAACTACAAGGAGCTGGCCGCGGTCGTCTCCGACACCCCCATCGAGGTGTTCGACGCCACCCGCGAGAACGTGCTGGCCCACGAGCGCGTGAACGAGACGGTCATGCGCAACCACACGCGTCATCCCGATGTCGTTCGGCACCGTGTTCAAGACCCGCGACGACATCGTGGAGCTGCTGCGCGCGGCCTACGACGCCTTCAACGACGTGCTCAACAAGATGCAGGACAAGCTCGAGTTCGGCCTGAAGGTGCTCTGGGACCGCGACGTGATGATCCGCGAGATCGAGAACGAGGACGAGGACGTGCGCCGCCTCAAGGGCGAGATCTCGTCCCAGAAGGGCTCGACCTACTTCGCGCGCATGCAATACGGCCGCGCTGATGGACGCGGCCCTGGAGGCGCGCTCCGAGCGCTACGTGCGCGACATCTTCGAGCAGCTGCGGCCGGTGTCGGTGGCCTCGCGGGCCAACAAGCCGATCGGCGACAAGATGATCATGAACGCGGCCTTCCTGGTGGCGCGCGAGAAGGGAGACGGCCTTCGACGCCAAGGTGAAGCAGATCGGGCGCCCGGCACGGCTCCCTGACCTTCAAGTACACGGGCCCTGGCCGCCATACAACTTCGTCAACATCCGGCTGAAGCTGGAACGCGCGCCGAGAGGAGGGAGTAGCCCGTGGTCTTAATCATCGATTCGCTGATCATCGGCGGCGTCCGCTTTGTCCTGGACAAGGTCGTGCAGGCCGTCGACAAGGAGCTCAGCGACGACACCGTCCTGCGCGAGGAGCTCCTGGCCGCGCAGATGCGCCGTGAGCTGGGCGAGATCGGCGAAGAGGAGTTCGCGGAGACGGAGAAGCGACCTCCTGGCCCGCATCCGCGAGATCCGCGAGCGAAACCGCGCCCCCGCCCCGCCGCCGGGGAGATGAAGATCGCGGGGGTCGAGGCCAGCTTCGCGGGCGACGAACACGAGGAAAGCGCGGGCGAAGACGAAGCCGCGAGCGCGAAGTCCCGCCGCCACCGCTGAGCGGCGCCGGCGCGCTTCGGCGCCGCTCTTCCGCTTCTTCGGCGGCAAGGGCGGCGTCGGCAAGACGACGTGTTCGGCGGCCATCGCGGTGGCGCTCGCCGAATCCGGGCCGCGTGTGCTCGCCGTCTCCACCGACCCCGCCCACTCCTCGGCGATGCCCTCGGGGTCTCCCTGGGCTCACGGCCGCGGCCTGTCCGCCGTGCGGCGGGGAGCCTGCGCGCGGTCGAGCTCGACGCGGACGCCGCGCTCGGCGCGCTGGCTGGGTGAGCGGCGCGAGAGGCTCGCCACCATCGTCCTCCGCGGGACCTACCTCGATCGCGAAGACGTCGAGCGGTTCCTGTCCCTCTCGCTGCCCGGCACGGACGAGCTGATCGGGCTCCTCGAGCTTCTCGCCTCGCCCGGGTGACGCCCGTGGACGTCGTGGTGGTGGACACCGCGCCCACCGGCCACACCCTGCGCCTCCTGCAGATGCCGGAGACGCTGCGCCAGATCGCCTCCGTCCTCGACGACATGCAGGCCAAGCACCGGTTCCTCGCCCGCAGCCCTGGGCGGGGTCGTACCGCGGGGACACCGCGGACGCGCTGATCGCGGAGGTGGAGGAGGAGGCGGCCGCGATCCTCGCCCTCCTCGCGCGACGCGGAGCGGACGACGTTCTCGTGGGTGATGCTGCCGGAAGCGCTGTCCCGCGGAGGAGACGCGTGACGGCCTGGCCGGCCTCGGCCGCGCGGGCATCACCGTAAGCGAGATCGTGGTGAATCGCGTGACGCCGCCGCCCCGGGGCCCTGCGCATTGTGCCGGGGCCGCCGCCGGTCGGAGGCCAAGGTCCTGGCCGAGGCCGCACGTGCGTTCCGTGAGATCCCGCTGCGTGTCGTGGCCGCCCAGGAGGACGAGCCCGAAGGCGTCGGCGCCCTGCGGCGCTTCGCCCCGGCGCTGCGTGGACGGCCGGCTCGAGCTCCGGCGCGGACCGTGGCCACCGCGCACCGCGAGCAAGGCGGCACGGCGGTCGACGCGCGCCGCCGAGCCCTGGTGGCTCTCCGAGCTCATGCCGCCGTCGCGGCGCCTCCTCGTGTTCGGGGGAAAGGGCGGCGTGGGCAAGACCACCGCCTGCGGCCACTGGCCGCCCTCGCGCCGGCCGCGCACCGGCCGCACGGGCGCGTCCTGCTCCCTCCTGCGGACCCCGCGCATTCCCTGGCCGACGCCTGGAGGTGCCGCTCGGCGACGACGAGAGGGCCGTCCCGGGCGCACGCCGCACCGCGCGCGCGCGAGCTGGACGCGGAGCGCGCGCTGGCCGCCGCGCGCGAGCGCTATCGCACCGCGGTGGACCAGCTCTTCGACACGCTGCGAGGCGGCTCGAACCTCGATCCCGCCTTCGACCGCGCGGTGGTGCAGGACCTCATCGCGCTGGCGCCGCCCGGGATCGACGAGCTCTTCGCGCTGGTCGCGGTCACGGACGCGCTCATCAGGGAGGGCGGCGGACGCGCCGGCGACGGTGGTCCTCGACACCGCGCCCACCGGCCACGCGCTTGCGCCTGCTCGCCCTGCCCGAGTCGCGCGCGGGGAATGGATCCAGGCCCTCCTGGCCGTGCTCCTGAAGTACCGGCAGGTCGTGGGCCTGGGCGAGCTCGCCCAGGAGCTGGTGGAGATGTCGAAGCAGCTTCGGAGCCTCGAGGCGCTGTCCCGCGACCCCGCGCGTGACCGCGTTCGTCGGCCGTCACGCGCCCGGCCGAGCTGCCGCGGCTGGAGACCGAGCGCCTGCTGGCTGAGCTCGACGCGATGGGCATCCCGGTGGCCGGACTCCTGGTGAACGCGATCATCCCGCCCGGCTGTGCGCAGGCTGCCGCCGCGCGGGCGCGCGCGAAGAGAACAGGTCCGCGCCCTGGCCCGGCGCTTCTTGACACGCGCGGGCCGTCCGATGATTCTTGCTCCGATGATCTCTCCCGAGCCGCGCGGTGCGCGCGCGCTGCGGGACTGGGGACTGCGTGGCACCGCTACGATCGCGCCGGGCGGCCGTGAAGCCCCGCCGGCGCAAGCCGGCGCCGCCGGCGTCCGCCTCAGCCACCCACCGCGGTGGATGGCCGCAGCGCTGCGTTCGTATCCTGTACGCGGTGGTGGCGTAGCCCGGGTGAGCCGGCCGCGTCCGGCAGCGCCCGCGGGACCGCCGGGACTCGGGCCCGCTGCGTTGGCTCCGGGGTCGGCGACGGGCTCTGGCTCGCGGCCGCGGACGCGCCGCTGCCACGCTATTCCGCGCCCACCATCAGAAGGGACTGGAAAGACCTCGACTGGGTGTCCGCCTGCGCCGTGGCCCACGAGCGCGTGGTCGAGCACGTGTCGCCGGCTCGGCACCGTGATCCCGATGAAGCTCTTCACCCTGTTCTCCGAGCGACGCGTGCGGTGCTGAGCTCGGGCGGTCCCTGGCGACGGCTGCGCGCGGTGCTGCGCCGCATCGAGGGGCTGGCAGGAGTGGGGCGTGCGCGTGAGCGTGGACGAGGCCACGGCGCGGCACGCGGGCCCGGGAGCGGGCAGCAGAAGGCGAGCGAGGGGCTGGCCGCCGGGGCCGGGTTCCTGACCCGGAAGGGCGGCGGGCAGCTGGGGAGGTCCGCGACATCAGTTTCGGTCCTCGGCCGCACGGCCGCGAGGCGCGGTGTCTCGGAAGCGGTGGCCCCGCTACTCGGACGAGACGCAGCGCCGTGCCCCGGCCCAGTGCCGGAGCCCGGGCTGGCGCCTGCTCCTGGATCGCCGCGTTCCTCGTGCCCCGCCAAGCGAGTGGCCGGCGGTTTCGGCGAGAGCGTGCGCAAGCAGGCAGGAGCGCTCTGGCCGCCTTGCACCGACTACCGTGTGGATAGCTGACCGGGCCCTGGCCCCGTGGCAGCTTCGTGGCCGGCGCCCTGATGGAGCGAGAGGCCCTCGCGCCAGAAGCTGATCGAAGACGCGCGGACGCGTCCTGCTCGAGCGCTCGTGGACCACGTCCTGAACAAGGGCGTGGTCGTGAGCGGCGACGTCATGTTGATCGATCGCGGGCGTCGATCCGGTCTACACTTCGTCTCTCGGCCCTCCCAGTGCGCGGGCCGACCGCATCTGGACCTCCGGCCCCAAGCCATGAGCCCGGTGTACCTGTACGCGTGCTGGCGGAGCCCCCGCCGTGCGCGCTGCCGTCGCGGCTGGCAGCGGCGCGCCTCCGTCTCGGGGTCCTGCGCCGGAGGCCACGGGCCGCGGTCGGAGACGTCGCCTCCGCGCCCGCGGTGGGACGAGGGGCGTCGCTGCGTCGCGCACGATGCCGCCGTTCTGGCGCTCTGGCCGCGGGGGCGGCCCGCGCTCTTCCCCGCGCGCTTTCGGTCCATCGCCTCGGCGGTGTGGCTGGCGTGCTCAGGCGCGGCGCGGCGGCTTAACGCCTCGACGCCTCCCGCGAGGTGGACTGCGCGCGCGCGGCGGTGCGAGCAGATGACGACGCTGGCGCTTGGCGGCGGGGGGACGCGGCGGAACCCGCGTCCAACGACTGCCGTGCCAGATTGCTCAGCCCCGGCCGGGACTGGCAGCGCGGTGGATCTCGACGCGCGTGGCGCGCCTCCGCCGGCGACCCGCGCGCCATCCCCGAGGTCGCGCGCGTCCTGGACGTCCTGGCTCCCTCGTCTCGCGGCGAGCGGAGGAGAGGCACGAGCGTCCGCCGCACCCGCGTCCGTCTATCACCTGGTGGCGCGGAAATCCTGGACGCGTACCGGCGCGGCGGTCGCGTCGGCCGCGGACGGGAGGCGGGCCTGCGCGCACGATCAGCGAGCCCGGCCTCCGTACGCTTCGCGCCCGACGAGCTCGCGTGGACGGCGGCAAACCCGGTCGCGCAAGAAGCCGGTGAAGCGCGCGAAACCGGCGACGCGCGCGGCGCGCCGCGCCACCACCGTGACGAGGGCGGAGCTGGAGAGCCTGCGCGCCGACCTGAGGCGCGTGGCGGCGGGCCCGCGAGGTGGAACGCCGACCGGAAGACGTCCAGCGGTCGGTGGTGCGCCTGGTGCTCGCCCGTGGAGTTCCTGCGCAAGCTCATGGAGCGCCAGGCCATTCGACGGATGGAGGCGGGGCACGCTCGAGCCGCAGCAGATCGAGGACATGGGGCTCGCCTTGATGCGCCTGAGGAGACCGCCGTGCGACATGGCTGCGCGCTTCGGCCTCACCCCGAGGAGCTGAACCTGGACCTGGGACCGCTCGGCAGAAGCTGATGTGACCCGGGGTCCGCCCGCGATCGCGGCGCGGATGCTACCTTCGAGACATGGCTGCTGCTCGTTCCATCTCCACCGCCACCATCTCAGCCTTCGGGCTCGTCACGCGTCCCCGTGCGCATCTATCCCGCGGTCCGGCCGGTCCGCGGGGCTGTCCTTCCACCTCCTGCACGCGAAGGACAAGGTCCGTCTCAAGCGAGCAGTACATCTGTCCTGAAGACGAGGAGATCGTCCGGCGCTCTCGGAGATGGTGAAGGGCGTCGAGTACAAGAAGGGCCAATACGTCGTCTTCACGGACGAAGAGCTGAAGGCCCCGGACGAGAAGGCGACCAACGGGCTCAGAAATCACCGAGTTCCTGCCCAAAGACGCCGTGGACGCCGTTCACTTCAGGACGACCTACTACTCGGGCCGGACAAGGGCGGTGAGAGGGCTACTCGCTGCTCGCAGGCTACAACCAGCGCGGACGAGATCGCTCCTGGCCAAATACGCGGCGCGCGGAAGAGCTACCTCGTGCTGATCCGCTCCACCGGCGATCGCCTGTTCATGCAGCAGCTCTACCACTCGGACGAGGTGCGCGACATCGGCGAGGTCCCCCTGGAGTCGCTGCCGCAGCAACGAGGCGGAGGTGAAGCTTGCGCGCCAGCTCATCGAGCAGGATCAACGAGCGGCACCTTCAAGCCGGAGGAATACGGAAGACGACGTCCGGCAAGCGCGTCGAGGCCCTGATCGCCCGGAAGCCGGAGCGGTGGCGCGGACCTCACCGCGGAGGAGCCCTCGCAGCGGTCGCTCCGCGCGGTGTCATCGACCTCATGGAAGCGCTGAAGGCGAGCCTGGCGAATGGGCGGCTCGAGGCGGGCCAAGGCGGCGCCGCGAAAGCCCGGATGGCGGCGAGCGCGGCGCGGCCGTCGGCGCGGACTGCCGCGTTCGCTGCCCCGCTTGCGCGCGGTGCGCGGGCGGCCGGAAGGAAGTAATCCCTGCCACGCTGTCGGCGCTCGCGGCATGGCTCGCGGTGCTGCGCGTTCTCGTCGCGGGCGAGGATCCCGCCGGGCCTGCGGAAGCGCCGCCTGGTCGCGCCTCGTCCGGAGGCGGAGGATCGTCACCGTCGCCGGGCGGTGCGCGCCGGACGAAGCGGCGGCGCTCCGGCGCCTGGACGGCCGCGGGACGTCGGGTCCTCTGGGACACCGGCGTGGAGGATGCCCGCCGACCCTGGAGGAGCTCGCACGTGAGGTCAGCCGACGGGCGAGGCCCCGCGCCTGGAAATCGTCCTGACCGGCGGCGAGGGCCGCGTGCCCGGATCTGCTAGGGGCCGGAGCGCGCGGCGTCCTCAACGCGCGAGACCGACGGGCGCACGCCTGTTGGCGGCGCTGCAAGCCGCGGCCCCGGCTGGAGCTCGTGGTGGACGCGAGCGCCTCCGCGGGAGCGACTCCGCCGGACGCGCGGTCGCTGCCGAGCCCCGAAGGTCAGAATCGCTCACTCCCCCGCGAGGATCGAGGTCCTGCAATCTCATCGGCCAGGGCTTGTCCAACCGGTGCGGATCGCGTGAGCGGCTGGCCACCAGCGAAAGCACACCGCGAAGTTCCGGACGTCAACGCTGATCCTGGGCAAGCTCGGCGCGCAACGCGGCGGCGAGGCCGTGGCTGGTGGCGTCCGTCCGCCTGCTCCTCGCTCGAGATCGCGCCGCGCGCGGTCGCTTCCTGGTCGACGGCGGACGGCCCCTGCCCAGCCTCGGGCAGGTGCCGGGCTGGCCATACGGCGGATGTGCGCCCGGCGCTGTCCGTTACCGCGTGTCTCCGGACTCGAACGAGACACGGAGCGCACGCGGAAATTGAGCGCACTCGGGACGGATCTCCTCGGCGGCATCGGCGGCGGTGGTGAAACCTGGCGGGCGAAGTCGGTCCTCAGGGTCGAAGCGGGCGGCGCCGGCGGGCACCTCGAGCGGGACTCGCATGGTCGGCGGGACGGCGGTGATCGTCGCCGCGCATCACTACAACGTCGAGGCGGGACGGAGTGACATCGCGGTGGGCCCGCCCCGGACGGCTGGCCGCCGCGCGCGCGAACGTCAGCCGGTCGCGACGCGGACGCCACCATCATGTGCCGGTCTTTGCGCGCGGCCGCCAGCGGCCTGGTCGTCCCCGACCGGGCGTGGCGGGAGACACCCGAGGTCGGTCATTCCCGCCCCCGGCCCCTGACGCGGCCGGGCGGCACTTCGTGCGGGCCAGCCTCGGCGGTCGTGCACGCCTGCTGGCGACGAGTGGCGCACCTCCGCGGGCGGCCGGGTCGGATCGCTACTCCAGCAGACCGGACATCGGTTTTCTCAGTGAGCCGGGGCCTTCTTCCAGGCAGCCTGCGTCGCGAGACCCGGCGGGGCGCGCGATCGCTGGGATGGAACAATCGGTGGTCGCGGTGCGGCACTCAGCCTCGCCCTGCCTCCGCGCGACGCCGGCGGCGCGCGGTGGAGACGCTGGTCGCCCACGGGCCATCGTCCCGCCGCGGCTTCCACTGGGATCGGCACGATTCCGCGGTGCGGTCGGCCGGCCGCGCCTCGAAAAAGCCGGTGGGCAGTCGCGCGGGGCTGCTCGTGGACCTCCGCGGCAAGGAGGAGAGCGGAGCCGGACGGCGCCGGGCGCTCCTCCTCGGCGACGACTATCGCCGTTCGAGGGCAAGGGCGTGTCTCGGCCCGGGCGACCCTGCTCCGGTTCCTGAGTGGAGGATTCCAGACATCGGGCAGGAGCCTCGCCGTGGCGTGATCGTCCGCGCGGGGAACCGCGCGGCGTCGCGATCACGGTCGCGCGCGCGAGCCGAAAGCAGGACGCGCGCGTGAGCCTGCTGTGCGGAGCTGTCGCGCGAGCTGGCGCCGCGCCGTGCCGCCACCGGCGCGGCGGGCGTGGTCGGTCGTCGAGCACCGGCGGGGCCAGGCTCCGGCGTCGTCCTCTCGCCGGACGGGTACATCCTCGACCAACGCGCACGTGGCTCGCGCCGGGGGGCGCTGCGCGTCCGCCGTCCGGGCGGCGCGGTCTCCGGAGGCCGAGCTGATCGGGGCCGACGAGCGCACGGACCTCGCGGTCGTGCGCGCGCGCCACGCGGGCCTGCCCCTTCAGCCTCGCGGACAGCCGCGGACTACAGGTCGGGCAACCCGTGATGGCCATCGGCAACCCGCTCGGGCTCGAGCGCTCGGTGAGCCTCGGCGTGGTGAGCGCGTTGTTCCGCGAGCTGCCCACGCGAGACGGGATCCTCGAGGGCCTCATCCAGACCGATGCCGCTCGTGAACCCGGGACACCCCGGGCGGGCTCGCTCCTCGACATGGACGGCCGCGTCGTCGGCATCAACACCGCGATGCTCACGCCCGCGCGCGGCATCGGCTTCGCGGTGCCCGGCGCGACCGCGAGCTGGTGGCGGCGGTGCTCATCCAGCACGGCGCGGTGCGACGGCCGTATCTCGGCATCCGCGCGGCAGCGAGGAGCTGGAGCCGGCGCTGGCCCGCGACGCGGGACAGGCGCGCGGCGTGCGCGTCGTCGGCGTCGAGCCGGGCACGCCGGCGCCGCGGGCGGGCTCAGCGGAGGGGACCTCCCCGCTGGCCGGCCGACGGCGCCGGTGTCCACGTTGGACGATCTGGCCCGCGTCCGGTGCGCTGGCGCGGGCCGGCCTCGGTGGACGTCGAGGTCTTCCGCGGGGTACGCGCCGTCACTTCGTGGTGAGACCCGGGCCCGAAGCGGCCTGACGCAGCTGGTCCCGGCCCGGCGGACCCTCTGCTGGTTGGTCCATGCCGCGCGTCTGGGGATCGACTTCGGGACGACGCACACCGTGGCTGCGCTCGTCGATCGCGGGAACTATCCGGTCGTCTCCTGACTGAATGGGGCGACTCGGTGCCTTCGCTCGTCGCCGTGCGCGCGTCCGACGGAGCGCTCGGGCTGGGCCAGGACGCGCTGCAGGTCGTCGACGACCCGGCTGGACGGTCGTGCGATCGATCAAGCGCCTGCACTGCGGACGCGGGTCCCCTCAGCGAGATCGAGGCGGGCGCTCGCTCGCCGCCTCTCCTGACGTGCTCGTGGCCTACCCTGGAGCAGCTCCGCGAGGATATCGTAGCCGTCTCGAACGCGGGCATCGGGCGCAACGAGAAGCTCGAGATCGCGGTCAGCGTCCCCGCCAACGCGCTCGAACGACCAGCGCTTCCTCACCCTGGAGGCGTTCCGCCGCGCCGGGTTCGAAGTGCTCGCGCTGCTCAACGAGCCTCCGCCGCGGGGTTCGAATACGCGCACCGCTTCCGCAGCACCGCGTGACCAGCAAGCGCGCGAGTACGTGCTCGTCCCACGACCTCGGCGGGGACGTTCGACTCGTCTCTGATCCACTATGGCTGACGCGTGAACGAGGTCAGTCACGACTGCGGGCGTGGCAGCGGCTGGCGGTGACGACCTCGGACGAAGCGATCCCCGAAGCCGTCCTCGATGAAGGTGGGCCAGCCGGACATCGACGCCACACCTGGCGGCGGCTCCTCGACGAGTGCCGGCGCCAGAAGGAAGGGGTCGGGGCCAACACGAGGCGCCTCGTGGTCGACCCTCGAGCTCCTGGGCCGGCGCCGCTGGTGCTGCCCATGGAGGACGTGTACGCGGTGTGCGCGCCCATGATCGCCAAGACGATCGAAGCGGATGGACGAGGTGATGCGCGATCCCCGGCGCGAATTCAGGAAGAGGTCGGCTGGAACGAGCTGGCCGGCATCTACGTCGTGGGCGGGGCCAGCAGCTTCCCGCTCGTATCGCCAGCTCCGCGACCGCTTCGGCCTGCATCGCGTGCGCCGCTCGCCGCATCCGTTCGCGGCTTCACCGCCATCGGGCTCGCGAACTTCCTCGACGACGAGGCGGGCTAATGAGTTGTCCGATTGACTCTCACGCGGCACTTCGGCGGTGGCGCGAGTCGGAGACGGGCCGCGGCATCACGTTCGATCCCATCTTCGCCAAGGACAGCCGCCTGCCGCGCGCGGGCGACGCCGTCGCTGATGGCCACGCGCCGCCACCGTCCCGCCCACAACCTCGGCCACTACCGTTTCGTGAGTGCGGCCGATCCGCGAGTGGCTGGCCCGACGGCGACGTCACGCCCCGGGACGAGATCCGATTCGCGTTCGATCCTTCCTTTGCGTGACGCCACCGACCTCGCGGAGGTGGAGGTCGTGCGCGCAGCGACGGGCAGGCGCCGAGGTCGAGGAGCAGTACCGCTGCACCTCGGCGGCATTCGAGGTGACCCTGTCCGGTCTGGAAGAGAACGGCTATTCGCGGACCTTCCGGATGGCCAAGGGCAGCGAGCCCTGCCCCCGACGCGGCTGCCGCCGCGCAGCGCGCCAGGCGGTGCGCGTCGAGACCGGTCCTGAACGCGGCGCGAGACCGCGCCTCCTGGTAGACTCTCGCCCCGAACCGATGGCTTCCTTCCGATACGTCGTCCGGCGGCCGCTGCAGGGAGTCGGCTACCGGTATTTCGTCATGCGGTGAGGCGGCGGCGCTTGGCGTCAGCGGGATTCGCGCGCAACCTCCTCGACGGCACTGTCGAGGTGATCGCGGAGGCGGCGGACGACGTGCTCGCGCACCTGGAAGACCGGCTGCGTGAGGGCCCGTCCTTCGCGGCGGTGAGCGCGCTCGACCGCCTCGCCGTCGCCGCCCCGCGGGGACCAGGGCTTCCATCATCCGATAGAGGACAGCATGAACGTCGAAGAGAGCGTGGCGTCGCTCATAGGCCGTGATCCGCGACTGCCGACTTCCCTGAAGCCCGGCATCGTCTTCAAGGACATCACGACGTCTGCTCAAGAACCCGAAGCGGCCTCGCCGCGCGCTGGACCCGGTTCACCGTCCTCTGCGGCGACCATCCCCGCGGACAAGGTGCTGGCCATCGAGAGCCGCGGTTTCATCGTGGGGCGCGACCGCTGGCCGACCGGCTCGAGCTGGGTTCCGTCCTCTCCGCAAGCCGGGCAAGCTCCCGGGCAAGACGCTGCGCTGAGCCACGTGTTGCGCTCGAATACGGCGAGGAACTCGCCTCGAGATCCACGACGATGATCACGCCCGGCGAGCGCGTGCTCATCGTGGACGACGATCGCAACCGGGGCACGGCCCACGCCGCGGGCGAGATGGTGGGAAGCTGGCGGCATCGTGGCCGCCTACGCGTTCCTGGTCGAGCTCAGCTTCCTGAACGGCCGCTCGCGCCTCGAGGGCGACGTGCTGGAGCCTCATCCGCTACTGAGTCGACCGCTGGACGCGGATGGCCCGGCGGAAGGGCTTCGAGAACAGGGCGTAGTCGGGGTCGGTGTCGGCCTTCAGGCGCCCGTAGCTCAGCAGGGATAGAGCAGCGGTTTCCCGAACCTGCAGTGTCGCCCCCGTTCTGAGTCGGGCCGGGCGGCACCAAAATCGGCATGGTGTCCGAAGTAGTGGGGGCGCTCGACACCTCGCCGCCGTCGCGGCGTGACGTCAGCACGCAGCGTTCGCCGCGATCGCTGCCCTCAGCGGAAACCGGTCGCCTCGAGCTACCAATGAGTGTGGCGTTCCTACCGCTGGCCGCATGAGGCGAGCGGCGGGCCGTTGAGTGGCAGCGGAGAAACGTCTCGCCCTTCAGGTCTGTGTGGCCCCTTATCGTCCTGCAGGTCCGACTGATTACCCGGGGCAATACGGTAAATCTGAACAAGCGCAGCGT
>ERZ1370068.4678-contig-3736_pt1 | contig 32900 bp, 36 predicted proteins | sample MGYA00561227_ERZ1370068 | MGnify/ENA primary metagenome ERZ1370068 (study PRJEB38410, sample SAMEA6850437) | metagenome | study: Metagenomic assessment of the ecological functions of the soil: analysis of the soil microbiota associated with the...
TGTATTTCAGCCCTGGCAGCGGCCTGGTCGGCGCGTTCACACCGACATCACCGGGAATACCGCGATCGCGAACTGCCGCCATGGTGGCCCCGGCGAGGATGCAGCTGGCAGACCAGGCCGTGCGTCGACTGGCGGCTGATCAGGTATACGGGGCCCGAGTGCTGCGGTGCAGCGCGCCTGGCAGGCTGAGCAAAGCCTCGCGCTCGGGGTGCGCGTCATCCAGGCCGTGGACTCACGCTTCTCGTAAGCTGCGTGCTCTGACCGATCAAGCCTGGCCTTCCCCGGTCCCTATCGTGAAGCCGCGGCTCGGCGTCGAGCATCGAGCATCGAGATCACCGACTGACACCTTGAGCGCCGCCGGCGCGTTGGTGCGCACCTCTCCGCACTACCGAGCCGGCGCAGGTGGTCGAGGCCCACCTCGCGGACGCAGTCGACCTCGGAACATCTCGGTGCTGACCCATCTCGCGGTGCGGCTCTCCGGCGATCGAGCGACCGCTGTCGCGCGGCGTTAACCGCGCGCATCTGCTCATGCGCAAAGGACAAGTACCTCGGCGGAGAGGGCATGGCGAAGCGCGAAGCGGGAGCTTCCGGCCTCAGTCCCCAAAGGCGTGGCTCGCGGCGATCACCGACGCTGCAGAAGCGCGCCGTCGAGGTCGCTCCTCGTGCGCCTCGGTAGCCCGCATCGACTTCCTTTGGGCCTCCGATCGTCTACGTCGCGAGATCAACGATCCCCGCTCGCTGGCCTGGTACTTCTGGGCGAGCGAGGGGCTTGCGTTCGGCGCTTGCTGGCGGGCATGTCGCCGAGGCAGGCGGCGCCCACGGTCACCTGAGCTCGACCGATGGCGCCGACGGGCACGGCGCTGAGGCGCGGCTCGGGTCGATCGCATCAAAGCTCGCCTAACCGCTGACCAGCCTCAATTCTCGTCGCCTCGCGCCGACGGGTCGAGTCGGTGAACGAGCGTGACGGACGGACGGGGCCCTGGATCGAGCGCGCGCCGCAGGTGTGGTCGGCGTCCTGGGGAGGGAGCGTGAGCATCACCATCGTGTGGCTCGCCATGCGCCTTCCGCATCGGCGCGCGCGACCAGCACCGACGTGCGACTCGGGCTCCGGTCAGGCGCGCGGCCACGACGACACTGCTGCCACCTGTTCGCCGGCTTGCGCGCTTCCCGCGGCCGTCACCGACGCTCCGACAGCTCCGTCGACCTCCCACGCAGCTCCCGCAACCAGACCTACCTCGCGGCCCTCTGGTCGGGCGCGGCGCCGACCGGCGCTCCCCGCCAGCCGTGACTGTCCTGGTTGCCGCGCAGCCCCGGCCTGACCGCGCCGAATACCCCCGCCGACGGTCGATCGTGCTCGACGTTGGGTGATGTCCCGACGACGCACCAGTCAACGACCACTTCGGGCGATCGACCACGACCAGCGAAGCCGACGACGACAACCAAGGCGACACGACGACCGGGGCGGCGACGACGGCACCGCCACCACGCCACACGCGCGACACCACCATCCGACGACCACTGCGCCGACCACGACGGCGCCGACTCACGACCGCGCCGACGACGTCGGCCACCGCCACGTCTTCCGTCCACGGTGATCGGCACCGTGGCACCCGACTCAGGACGCCCCGCCGTCTCAGGAGATCACGCAATGAGCGCGAAGCGCGACAGTTCCTCACCAACCCGGGCACGATGCTCACGGTCTCAGCTTCGTGGCGTTCCTGTGGTCGATGACAGGCGCCGTGCTGGCTGACACCGGCGGCGGCACGACCAGGTCCGACCGCAGGCGCCGGCATCCACTGGAGGCGCCCGTCACCCACCGAAGTCACGACGACCGAGGTGACACATCCCGCAGGACAGAACGCCACCTTCGATCTCCCTCGGCGCGAGCCTCTGCGACGGGATCGAGGTCGGCGTCTCCCATCTTCTCGTGAGCGGCACTGACCGACCCAGCGCGCATGGTCATCGCCGGTGTCGAAGCGACCGCGGACGCGAACGGCGTCTGGGGACGTGACATCCCGCTGCAGCTCAGCCCGAACGTCATCGAGGTCACGGCGACGGACGAGGCGGGCAACGCAATCGGATACTGCGATCACTATCGTGCAGGTCACCGCGCCGCGCCCCCGCCGCCGTCGAAGAAGCCGCCGAAGACCATCGTCACGACGACGTCCACGGTCAGGTCACAACCGACGACGACTCGCGCCGCCACGACGACGAGTGGGCTCGCCCACGAGCAACCACGCCTTCGCACCGACGACGGTGAAGGGCGTGACGACAACCACGATCCAGGGTCAAGAGCAGCAGGTTGGCCCCGGCGGCTCGTCGACCACCTCCGGCGAGGCGCGACGACGGCTGCGCGGGGCGACCACCACGGTCGGCACGACCACGAAGTCTGCTGGCGACGACGACCAGCCAGGCGGCGACGACGACTGAGGCGCCCACGACTGACCCAGGCGACCACGACCGACCCGACCACCACCGACCCGCCGACCACCACCGGACCCGCCGCCCACCACCGACTGCCGCCGCCTGCACCGATCCGGTCCGCCGCCGACGCAGTGTGATAGACTGGAAGCGCCCGGGTACGGACGGGTGACCGCTACTGTGGACGTCCGACTCTGAAGCCGGTCTACCGGTGCGAAGCGGGGCGGACGTTCGGCGAGGACAGAGTCAGATGAGCGAGGCAGAGCGAGACGACGACGGGTAGCGGTCAACGGACGCTCTCGGCGTTCGCGGCCCGCGTCGAGCGCCGCTGGGCTCGGATTCCGCCTCTGGTTCCGTCGCGTCGCGCGACAACGTCGTTCTGGCCATCCTCGCGACGATCCAGCGTTCGTGTCGAGGCCGTTCAACCGTTTCCCGCAAGGGGCACGCGGGACAACGTGGTCTTCGGAGCGCTCGCAGTCGGGTCGTCATAGTGCTCGCCGTCGCCTTCCTGTCCGACCGCGAGTGGACCCGGCACGCGAGCTCGTGCGCGCCGCCGAGGCGCCGACCACTGCTGCAGTCGAGACGTCGCCAACGACCGAGGCCGATCTCGCGCCGACGCCCCGCCCGACACCACGCCGCGCCTCCGTTGCTGCTCGACCCGTCGTTGACCGACGGCCTGAAGGTGGGCACGAATCACATCGTGGTGAGCGGCGTGACCGACCCGAACGCGAAGGTGGTCATCGCAGGCATCGAGCTGACTGCTGACGGCGACGGCGTTCTGCGGCTGACGTGCCGCTTTCGCGCTCGGCTCGAACCGCATCGAGATCGTCGCCACCGACCCCACGGGCAACGCAACTGGCGCCGCGCTCACCATCGTGTACCAGGTCGAGCGCCGCCGCCGCCTGCCTCGAAGCAGGCGCCGAAGCGGGTCGTCGTCACCACGACCTCGACTGTGCCCCCGGCCCCAACCACGCGCGCGACAGCGACGACGGCAAAAGAAGGGCACGACGACCACCGGTGACAAGACGACGACCACGCTCGCGTCGACCACCACTCGGTCGACCACGACGACGATCGATCTCCCGAGCGCAGTCCGGCGTCCTGTACCCGACGGTGCCCGACGACGCCAGGTCCACGACGACGACACACGCGCCGACCACGACCGGGGCGACCACGACCGGGGCGGACCACGACAGCTGCCACGACGACAGCGGCCACCACGACGGCGGCCACGACGACGACTGAGGCGACGACAACCACCACCGAGCCCACCACGACCACCACCGAGCCCACCACGACCACCACCGAGCCGACTACGACCGCCGCTGAGGACCCGTGCGTCCCTCGATCCTCTGCTTCCGATTTGCGTCACCCTGCCCTAGGCGTCGGCGATCAAGGCAGATCTGAGGAAGCCGAGCAGCTGCGCGGCGCCGCATCGCGAGCGAACGCAGGTGGGATCGATGCCGACGCGCGCAGCACCTCCACCTCGGTCGCGACACCGATCACCGCCAGTACGCGGAGCAGCACAGCCAGGCGTCCCGACGGCGCATCGTCCCGTTGTCCATCTCGAGCCTCGAGGAACAGGCGCGCCCGTTGCACGAGTGGATCGAGCGCCTCGGTCAGCCTTGTGGCCGGTGGAGGGCCGAGCTCGGCTGACCTCGCGCAGTAGGCCGAGAAGCTCCAGGCGGCGGAGCGAGCCGGAACACCGAGCGCACCACCGCTTCGACTCGAGCCCCATCCCTCGCCCGCCCTGACCAAAGCGTCCTCGAGCGCAGCCGAAAGCTCGTCCGCGCTTCGGTCGATGACGGCTGCGAGAAGCGCCTCTTTGGTCGGGAAGTAGTAGAGGATGGTCTGCTTGCGCACCCCGAGCTCTGCCGCGATCGAATCGAGCAGGCTGGCCTCGTATCCGCGGGTCCCGAACGACCCCAGCGCGCGCGTCCAAGATGCGGTCGCTCGTGGCCATCGGGGCGAGGCTACGGCTGTCGCTGACCCGCTGTCTACCGATTGGTAGACACTCCTTACCAAATGGTAGATACTGGTGTCGATGATCCAGCAGGCCCTCGCCGGCCGGCGCATCGCCGTCACCGGATCCACCGGGTTCCTCGGCACCGCAGTCGTGGAGCGGCTCCTGCGCCGTGCCCGACTGCACCGTCGTCTTCTCGTCCGCTCAGGTCGCCGCACGTCGGCGGCGCAGCGTGGCAGCGAGATCATCCGCAACGGCGCGTTCGGCGCGCTGCGATCGATCCTCGGTGACCGCTTCGACGAGGAGATCGCGCCGGGTCACGAGTGATCAGCGGTGACGTGAGCACCGACGGGCTCGGGCTCGACGACGCCGGTCACGAGGCGCTCGCCTCGTGCGAGATCGTCATCCACTCGCGCGGCGACGGTGTCGTTCGACTCGCGCGATCGACGACGCAGTCGAGGTGAACCTGCTCGGTCCGGTCCGCATCGTCGAGACGCTGCACAGCCTCGGCGTGCGACCGCATCTCGTGTCGCGTGTCGACCTGCTACGTCGCCGGCAACCGTCGCGGCGGCGCGCCCGAGCAGCTCGTCGGTGACGGCCCCTTCGACCTCGGCGTCGACTGGCGCGCGAGGTCGCCGCGCGCCCGCCGCCGCGCGGACGCCGGCGCGACGAGCCGCGACCCCAAGCGGCTCCGCAGGCTTCCGCTCGGGGCACGCAGCGAGCTCGGCAGCGGTGCACTCTGCGCTCGCGAGCAAGACCGAGCAGCTGCGCCAGCGTTGGGTCAGCGGATCAGCTCGTGCAAGCCGGGCTCGCTCGCGCGCGGCGTCGCTCGGCTGGCCCGGCGCGTACACGCTACACGAAGGCACTCGGCGAGCGCGCGCTGCACCGAGATGAAGGGCGACGTGCCCGGTGAACATCGTGCGCCCGTCGATCATCGAGTCGGCGCTGCTCGAGCCGAGGCCGGGCTGGATCCGCGGCTTCCGCATGGCCGAGCCGGTGATCATCTCCTACGCCCGCGGCCTGCTGAAGGAGTTCCCCGGCGTGCCCGAGGGCACCGTCGACGTGATCCCGGTCGACCTCGTCGTCGGCGCGATCTGCGCGGTCGCGGCAGCTCGGCCCCGATCAGGCGCCGTCGCATCGTGCAGGTGGCATCGGGGTCGACGAACCCGCTGCGCTACCGCGGCCTCGTCAACCTCGTGCACCAGTGGTTCAGCGAGCATCCGCTCTACGACAGCGCCGGGCAGCCGATCGTGGTCGCGCCGTGGTCGTTCCCCGGCCGCGGCAGGGTGCAGGGGCAGCTCAGCCGGGCCAAGCGACTGCTCGAGCGGGCCGAGAAGGCGTTCGCAGTGCTGCCGGTGCGCGGCGAGAGGCCGCAGGTGCCAGCGCCCGCCTCGAGGAGCGGCGCGTGCGACATCGAGCGGGCGCTCGAGCTACGTCGAGCTGTACGGCGCATACGCCGAGTGCGAGGCCATCTACCGGCGTCGACCGCCTGATGGAGGTGTGGGATCAGCTCGACGCCGACGATCGCGCGAACTTCTGCGTTCGACCCGCAGGCGATCGACTGGACGCACTACGTCACCGAGGTGCACCTGCCGTCGGTCGTGCAGCAGGCGCGGGTGCGCACGACGCCCGGCGGTCGCAGCGGCCCGTCTCGCGAGGAACGGCTGCGCGCCGCGGTCCTCGCCCCCGGGCGTCACCTCGCCGCGTTCGACCTCGAGAACACGCTCATCGCGTCGAACGTCGTCGAGTCGCTACGCATGGCTCGCCACGCCGTCGGCTCGACAGCGACGATCGGCTGCGCGTTCATCGCCGAAGACGCGTCGCGCGAGGCGCCGACCCTGCTCGCGCTCGACCAAGACAGGACCGCGGCGACTTCCTCCGCTACTTCTACCGCCGCTACGAGGGCGCGCCGGTCGATCAGCTCGACGAGGACGCCACCGAGCTGATGCAGCGACGCTGATCCTCACCAAGTCGTTCCCGGCCGCGATCCGGCGCGTGCGCGAGCACCGCGCACTCGGCCATCGCACGCTGCTCATCACCGGCGCGCTCGACTTCGTCGTGAAGCCGCTCCTGCCGCTGTTCGACGACGTCGTGTGCGCGCACCTCGGCGTCGACTGCCGACGGCAGGTACACCGGCGAGCTCGTCGACGTCCCGCCGACCGGCGAGGCCCGCGCCAGGTCATGGCGGACTACGCCGCAGCCGAGGGCCTCGAGCTCAGCGGAGTCGGTCGCCTACGCCGACTCCGTCCTCCGACCTGCCGATGCTCGAGGCGGTCGGCTTCCCGGTCGCGGTGAACCCCGAGGTGCGGCTCGGCGACGATCGCCCGCAAGCGTGGCTGGCTGGTCGAGCAGTGGTCGAAGTCGCCGGGCGCCTCCGGCCTCGCTGCCGATCGGGCTCGCGCCGCGACGGTCGCGAAGCTGCGCGTCCCCGCGCCACTCCGCGAGGCCCGCTCGTGAAGGCGCTGCTCTTCGAACGCAAGGTCGCGCGCTATCGCGGCTGCGCGTGGCGAGCGAGGCTGCTGCCCGGCGGCGGCGCTCGGGTCGGGCCCGCTGCGCCTCGTCGACATCGATCCGCCCGAGCTCCCGGGTCCGGACTGGGTGCGCATCCGGCCCCGCCTCGCCGGCATCTGCGGCAGCGACCTCGCGACCGATCGACGGCACGATCGTCGCGCTACTTCGAGCCGATCGTGTCGTTCCCGTTCGTGCCCGGCCACGAGGTCGTCGCCGACCGCGACGACGGCACGCGCGTCGTGCATCGAGCCGGTGCTCGGCTGCGTCGCGCGCGGCATCGTCCCCTCGTGCGCCGCGTGCGCGCGCGGCGACCTCGGCAACTGCGAGCGCATCGCGTTCGGGCACATCGAGCCCGGGCCTGCAGATCCGGCTTCTGCTGCGACACCGGCGGCGGCTGGTCGACGTTCATGGTCGCCCACGAGTCGCAGCTGCACGCGCGTGCCCGACGAGATGAGCGACGACGCCGCGGTCATGGTCGAGCCGACCGCGTGTGCGGTGCCGCGGTGCATGGCGAACGGTCGAGCCCGGGGGCGTCGTCGCGGTGCTCGGCGCGGGCACGCTCGGGCTCGGCGTCACTCGCCGCGCTGCGGCAGCACGCGGCGCCGCAGACGCTCATCGCCGGCGCCAAGCACCCGCAGCAGCGGGCGCTGGCCGCGGACCTCGGGGCCGACCTCGTCGTCGAGCCCGACGAGCTCGCCCGGGCCGTGCGCCGCGCGACCGGATCGCTCGCCGACGGCGACGCAGCTCACCGGCGGCGCCGACGTCGTCCTCGACTGCGTCGGCTCCGAGAGCTCGATCGCCGAGCGCGCTCGCGATGGTCCGGCCCCGCGGCGCCGTCGTGCTCGTCGGGCATGCCCGGCTCGGTCAAGCTCGACCTCACGACCCTGTGGCACCGCGAGACCAAGCTCGTCGGCGCGTACGCCTACGGCACCGAGACGCTGCCGACGGCACGCCAGCGGCGCACGTTCGACCTGGCCTTCGACCTCGTGCGACGGCCGGCTCGAGCGCCTCGTCTCGGCCACCTACCCCTCGTCGCGCTATCGCGACGCGATCGAGCACGCCGCCAACGCCGGCCGGCGCGGCGCGCGTGAAGATCGCCTTCGACCTGCGCAACGAGCGCGAGAGGAACCGCTGATGCCCCGCCCGGGTTCGTCCTCGACGTCGATCGCTCCACTCCGCCGATGCTGTTCCACCACGGCGAGGGCTTCCGGCTCGAGAAGCCTGCCGGCCGGCCGCACGCGTCATCTACCCGCCGGAGCCGCTCCGAGCCGCTCGACGACGTCGACGGCGCCATCCGCGACGCTGCTGCTGCATCCGCTCGACGCGCGAGCCGCTCCCGGCGCTGCTCCGTTCCGGGCATGAAGCTCACGATCGCGTTCGACGACATCTCGCTGCCGCTGCCGCCGATGAAGCGGCCCGACATCCGCCAGCGCGTGATCGAAGCGGTGCTCGACCTGGCGGCCGACGCCGGCGTCGACGACGTCGCAGCTCATCGCCGCGCTCGCGCTGCACCGCCGCATGACCGAGGCCGAGCTGCGCCACGCCGTCGGCGACCGCGTCTACGGCGCGTTCGCGCCGCCGGGCCGCCTCTACAACCACGACGCCGAGGATCCCGACGGCGATGGCGTTCCTCGGCACGACCGACAAGGGCGAGGAGGTCGAGATCAGCAAGCGGGCCGCCGAGTCCGACCTGCTCGTCTACGTGAACATCAACCTCGTCGCCATGGACGGCGGCCACAAGTCGGCCGCCACGGGCCTGCGCGTCGTACCGCAGCCTGCGCCACCACCACAACGTCGAGACGATGCGGCAGAGCCGCTCGTTCATGGACCGTCACCGCAGCGAGCTGCACTCGTCGAACTGGCGCATGGGCAGGTCATCGCGGACGCGCGGCGTCGAAGGTGTTCCAGATCGAGACGACGCTCAACACCGACACGTTCCCGAAGCCGTTCGACTTCCTGCAGAAGCGCGAGTGGGAGTGGATCGCGCAGCGATCGCGCCACGTTCATCGGCGTCGAAGCCGGCTCGAGCGCACGCCGTCGCAAGATGCGCGGTCGATCTTCCAGTCGCTCGAGGCGCCCGCACGCGCATGACGCTCGGTGCAGGCCGGTGAGGTCGAAGCCGTGCACGAGCGCACGCTCGAGTTCGTGCACAAGCAGCAGCTCGTGTCGGTCGAGGGCCAGACCGACGTGCTCACGATGGGCCTGCCGTACCTCTGCCCGTACAACGTGAACTCGATGATGAACCCGATCCTGGTGATGTGCCTCGGCCTCGGGTACTTCTTCAACCTGTACCGCGGCAAGCCGCTCGTGCGTGAGGGCGGCGTCGTGATCATGAGCCATCCCACGCCGTGGGAGTTCCACCCCGTGCACCACCCGAGCTACATCGACTTCTTCGAGCAGGTGCTCGCCGACACGACCGACCTCGTACGAGATCGAGGCCAAGTACGAGAAGAGCTTCGCCGAGGACGAGTGGTACCGGCACCTCTACCGCACGTCGTACGCCTACCACGGCGTGCACCCGTTCTACATGTGGTACTGGGGCGCGCGCGCTGCAGCACCTCGGCGATGTGATCGTCGATCGGCGGCGACTGCGCGCCGTGCGCCGGCTCGGCTTCACGTCCGGCGTCGACGCTCGACGGCGCGCTGGAGATGGCGAGCGACGTCGTCGGCCGCCACCCGTCGATCACCCACATGCACAACCCGCCGATGTTCCTCTCCGAGGTCACATGAGGCCGCCCGCCGATTTCCTTGGTGACTTCCGCTCGCTGGTAGCGAGACCACCAAGAGAACGAGCTTCGGGTTCCCCTACCGCGCCGCCGCGGTGCCGAGGGCGTCGAGCCCCTGCCCGAGAAGGGCGCACCGGCGGCGACTACGAGACCGACTGGTCACGGCGCCTGCCGGCTCGGATGGCGCGAGTGCTGATCGTCGAGGGTCCGATGCGGGGCTCGTGCGAGTGGTCGCCATCCCGAGCGAACGGGGTTCGACCGGCTGTCCGACCTCGACGAGGATCGCCCGGTCATCTTCGCGGCGAACCATCACAGCCATGTCGGCGCGCCGCTGCTCATCACGTCGATCCCCGAGCCATGGCGGCACAAGCTCGTCGTCGGTGCAGCCGCGGACTACTTCTTCGCGACCCGGTCGACCGGCGCGCTCTCGGCGCTCGCGATGGGTGCGATCCCGATCGACCACGCGCGTGAACCGCAAGTCGGCCGACCTCGCCAGCCGAGCTGATCGAGGACGGCTGGAGCATCCTGATCTTCCCGGAGGAGGCCGGAGCCCCGACGGATGGGGCCAGCCTTTCCGCGGTGGTGCGGCCTACCTCTCGGTGCGCACCGAGGCGCCGGTCGTGCCGATCCACCTCGAGGGCACCGGCCGGATCATGGGCAAGGGCATGAACCGACCGCGCCCGGGACGCACGCTCGTGACGTTCGGCAAGCCGATGCGACCACAGCCCGAGCGACGACGCGCGGTCGCTCGGCGCTCGCGGATCGAGACGGCGGTGTGCAGCTGGCCGACGAGAGCGCGACGGATTGGTGGTCGGCGACGGCGGCGCGGCGACATGCCGACGCCCGTGCTCACCGGACCCGAAGGACCGTCGTGGCGTCGCGCTGGGCGCTCGGCGATCGCAAGGGCCGGACACGCCGGCCGAGCCGCGCCTGGCCCGATCTCGACTGAGCGCGTCGCGGCAGCTGGCGCGTACGTTTGGCGCCATGACCATCCGCCTTCGCCAAGTCGCCCTCGTCGCCCGCGACCTCGAGACCCACCGTCGACTCGTTGAGCAAGACGCTCGGTGTCGACGTCTGCTACTGCGATCCGGGCGTCGCCGAGTTCGGTCTCGTGAACGCGCTGTTCGCGACTCGGCGACGCGTTCCTCGAGGTCGTGTCGCCCGCAAGCAGGACGGCACGACCGCCGGCCGTCTGCTCGACAAGCACGGCGGTGACTACGGCTACATGGTGATCATGCAGCTCTCCGACCTCGAAGAGGCGCGGCGCACGGCTCGACGGGCTCGGCGTCCGTGTCGTCTGGAAGGCAGACCTCCGCGATGCGGCGGGCACGCACCTGCATCCGAAGGACGTCGGCGGCGCGATCTTGTCGCTCGACTGGATGGCGACACCCGAGAGCTGGAAGTGGGCCGGCCCGGAGTGGGAGAAGCACGTCGACACCGACGACGGTGACCGCGATGAGCGGCGTGATCGTCGCGGTGCCGATCCCGAGAGCGACGGCGACGCAGGTGGGCCGACGTGTTCGGCGTGGCTCGCATCAGGCGCACACATCGACGCTCGACCACGACACCTCGATCTCGTTCGTGAAGAGCGAACGGACCGAGGACGAGGGCGTGTGCGGCATCGAAGTCACGGCTGCCGACCGAGCGCGCCGGGGAGACGTCATCGATCTGCGGCATCGACGTGACGTTCGTCTGATGCGCTACGGAGTGGCCATCCCCACGCGAACCGCTTCGCGTCCGGAAGCGCACTCGACCGCATGGCCGCAGTCGTCGAGGACCTCGGCTTCGACTCGATCTGGACGAGCGACCACATCATCGTCCCGGAAGGTTCGGGCTACATCCCCGAAGTCATGCTCGAGCCGCTCGCCGCGCTCAGCCACCTCGCGGCGCGCACGAGTCACGTGACGCTCGGGGATCGAGCGTGCTCGTCGTCCCGTATCGAGACCCGGTGTTCACCGCGAAGTACCTCTCGAGCCTCGACGTGATCAGCGGTGGCCGACTGGTGCTCGGCGTCGGCATCGGGTGGCTCGAGCAGGAGTTCCGACGCGCTCGGCGCGTCGTTCGAGGAACGGGGCGCCCAGACCGACGAGTACCTCGCGGTCATGCGCAACCTCTGGGAGACCGAGACCTCGTCGTTCGACGGGAAGTGGAAGCAGTACGACAACATGCGCATGTTCCCGAAGGCCGCAACCGAGCGTCGGGGACGATCCCGATCTGGGTCGGCGGCAACACCGGGCCCGCGCATCGCCGCGCCGCGAAGCTCGGCGACGGCTGGCATCCGATCAACATGAGCCCCGTCAGAGCTCGGCGGCCGGCGTGGTCGCCTACAAGCGCAGCGTGCGCAGATGCAGGGACGCTCGCCGGACCCATCTGCCTGCGTCACATGCCGGGCCGACCCGGCGGACCGAGCAGCGGCGCTGCTCACTGGGACACCCGACGAGCAGGCCGAGCGACGTCCGCGCGTGTGCCGAGGCGGGCCTCGACGAGTCTCATGCTGTCGATGCCGTGGCGGTCGCTCGACGATCTCGCCACGAGCCTGCGCGTTCATGCGCAGTCGTCGCGTCTGACCCCGTGCACTGCTCGGGATTGAGCGGTGCCGCGAAGTCGCCCAATGTCGACCCTGGGTTCAGCCGGGGCGCATCGTGATGCTGATGCGGGGGCCGACGAGCGAAGCCGGCGACACCTTCGGCACGCAGTGACGCCACTGGCGCTGGCAGTCGCCGCCCATCACGAACAGGTCGCCGCGGCCGAGCTCGAACGTGCGTGACGGACCGCCTCCGGCGGGCTTGATGAGAAGCGGCGGCGGTGGCCGACCGACACGATCACCACGAGGCCGTCGGACCGATCGCGCAAGACGCGGTCGCCGTGCCAGGCCACGCTGTCGTGGCCGTCGCAGTAGAGGTTGCACCACACGGATCGGAACGTGACGCCATAGCTGATCGCCGAGCGCGGCGGCCATCGCGTCGACGTAGGGGAAGTCGAAGCGCTCGCCGATCGCGAAGCCGGCGGTGCCTGCGCGGCTGCTCGAGCTTGCGGTCGTACATCTGCACCTCGGGACGGATCCAGGTGAGGCGGTCGAGCAGCTCGTCGAAGACGAGGTCTGAGCCTTACGAGCCAGCTCGGTATGGTGGTCGAGCCAGCAGCGCTCGTCGAGGTCGATCCGGACGCAGCTCGGAGAGCGAGCGGATCGAACGACGGGAGTGCCCGCGTCGAGCAGTGAGCCCTGGACGAACATGTGTTCGATACTATCATCCGAACCACCCGGTAGCGTTCCGGATTATGGAGCGCTGGGGGTCACCGATCGCGAGGTGGACCCTGCTGGCGGCGGTCCTGGGCTCGGGGATGGCCTTCCTCGACGGCACGGTCGTGAACGTCGCGCTCCCGACGATCGCCGTGGACCTGCACGCCGATCTCGCCGACCTGCAGTGGGTGCTCGACGCCTACCTCGTGACCCTCACCGCCCTCCTGCTCCTCGGCGGCGCGCTCGGCGACAAGTACGGGCGTCGTCGCGTCTTCATGATCGGCGTCGCTGCGTTCGCAGTGGCGTCGGCCCTGTGTGGGATTGCTCCGACGACCGAGACCCTCATCGCGGCCCGGGCCTTGCAGGGAGTCGGAGCCGCCCTGCTCGTGCCGGGCAGCTTGGCCCTGCTTTCGGCGACGGTCCGCCAGGAGGATCGGAGCGCGCGATCGGTGCGTGGTCGGGGCTCGTGGGCGTTGCGAGAGCGCGCGGGGCCCTTCGTCGGCGGATGGCTCGTCGACGCTGCGTCGTGGCGGTGGGCGTTCTTCATCAACATTGCCGCTGGCCGGACGTCGTGCTGTTCGCCGCTCGGCACGTGCCCGAGAGCGTCGATCCGCACGCGCCGCGCCATCTCGACCTGCTCGGGGCCACGGTGGTCGCCTTCGGTCTCGCGTCCCTGACCGCCGGGCTCATCGAGGCGGGCGGCGAGTGGTCTGCGCCGACCATCGCGGCCGTCATCGCCGGCGTCGGCTTCCTCGTCGCGTTCGTCGCCATCGAGCGCCGCAGCCCGGCTCCGATGCTCCCTCTCGACCTCTTCCGATCGAGACAGTTCAGAGGCGCGAACCTCGTCACGCTCGCGATCTACGCCGGCCTCGGCGGGGTGTTCTTCTTCGTCGTCGTGAACCTGCAGGCGTCGCTCGGCTACTCGGCGCTCGAGTCTGGCGCCGCGTTGACACCGGCAACCGCAGTCATGCTGCTCCTGTCGGCGCGCATGGCGCGATCGCTCAGAAGACCGGCCCTCGACTTCCGATGACGATCGGTCCCGCGATCGCCGCGGTCGGGCTCGCCCTTCTCGGTCAGATCGAGGCCGGCGACAAGTACGTCACGGCCGTGCTGCCCGGAGTGTTGCTGTTCGGCCTCGGCATGTCGATGACGGTGGCACCCCTCACGGCCGCGGTGCTCGGTGCAGTCGAGGAACGCCACCTCGGCATCGCGTCTGCGACGAACAACGCGGTCGCTCGGCTCGCGGGCTCCTCGCCGGTCGCGATCATCCCGTCGGTCGCGGGCTTCGAGCTCACGGGTGGAGGCAGCTCACTTCCCGGCTACCCGATGGCAATGTGGATCTCCGCTGCGCTCGCCTTGTCCGGATCGGTGATCGCGTTCCTCACGATCGATCGCGGGCGGCAGGTCAGCTCGGTGCCCCAACCCATCGGCCAGTCGCTGCCAAAGCCCTGCTCTCGTCGCGTCGAGCCGCCGGTAGCCTCCGGGCCGTGAGCGGCGAGACACGCGACGAGATCCCGACGCAGAGCCCGAGCCATCACCCGCCGACAGGGCGACTTCCTGCCGTCTTCGACCTCGCGTTCCTCACCGACGTCGAGGACGTCACCGAGCTGATCCTGGTGCGCCACGGCGAGCAGGACATCGCGGGCTTCCCGAACGCACCCGTCGGCGACGCCATCGACCCGCCGCTTTCAGCGCGAGGCAACAAGCAGGCCGAGGCGGTCGGCCTTCGCTTCAGCACGCAGCACGTCGACGTCGTCTACTCGAGCAACCTCGAACGAGCCCATGAGACCGGGCATCAGATCGCACGGCATCACGGCCTCGAGCCGATCGTGCTCGAAGACCTCCGCGAGGTCGAGGTCTTCCGCGACATCCACCCGACCGGCTCGCGGTCGACTTCGTCAGCCGTCAGCTGCTCCTCGGCATCCGCCAGCGGATGCTGAACGAGAAGAGCTGGGACGTCTATCCGTACTCAGAGTCGAGCTTCGACTTCCGCAAGCGCACGGTCAGACGCGATCGAAGGCATCCTCGCGACCCATCCCGGCGAGCGCATCGTGGTCGCCTGCCACGGCGGCGTCATCAACGCGCTACATCGGCCACATCATCGGCGTCGACGTACGACATGTTCTTCCGGCCGCGCACACGTCGGTCAACGTCGTGCTCGCCGGGCACGGTCGTGCGCCTTGCGCTCACTGAACGACGTGCACCACCTCGAGGCCGGCGCGCTCGTCAGCCACTGAACGTTCAGACGAGCGGGACGAGTCGTGGGGAGGATCAGCGCGGGCAACGTCGTGGCTCACCGCATCAGCCATTCGTCGACTGACGCAGCGCACGAGGCGACCTTCGGCGATGGCCCAGACGATGAGGCTCTGCCCGCGGCCCATGTCACCGCACGCAAGGCACGCCTTCCACCGACGTCTGGAAGCCGGCGTCACGGTCGACGTTGCCGCGGGCATCGAGCTCGACGCCGAGCTGATCGAGCATCGGCCCGCCGCTCGGGGCCGACGGAAGCCCATCGCGAGCAGCACGAGCTCGCACGGCAGCTCGAAGTCGGTGCCCTCGATCTTCTCGAACCTGCCGTCGACGCATCTCGACCTCGTGGGCGAGCAGCGCGCACGTTGCCCGTCGTCGTCGGCGAGGAAGCACTCGGTGTTCACGCTGAACGCGCGCTCGCCGCCTTCCTCGTGGGCGGAGGAGGTGCGGTAGACCATCGACCACTGCGGCCAGGGTTGTCCGGAGCACGCGTGTCGGGTGAAGCGCGGCAGGATCTCGAACTGGTGGCACCGACGCCGCGCCCTGACGGTGGACCGTGCCGAGGCAGTCGGCGCCGGTGTCGCCGCCGCCGATGATCACGACGTGCTTGCCGTGCGCGGTGATCGGCGGCTCGTCGATGTCGCCCTCCTGCACACGGTTGCGAAAGCGGCAGGAACTCCATCGCCTGGTGGATGCCGCCGAGCTCGCGACCGGGGATCGGCAGGTCGCGCCACGCGGTCGCGCCGCGCGGCGAGCACGATCGCGTCGAACTCCTCGTCGAGCTCGATCGATCGTCACGTCGACGCCGACGCTCGACGCCGGCCCGGAACTCGGTGCCCTCGCCGCGCATCTGCTCGAGCCGGCGCTCGAGGTGGCGCTTCTCCATCTTGAACTCGGGGATGCCGTAGCGCAGGAGCCCGCCGATGCGATCGGCGCGCTCGAACACGACGACGCGGTGCCCCGCGCGTGAGCTGCTGCGCGGCGGCGAGGCCCGCGGGCCCGGATCCGACGACCGCGACGCTCTTGCCGGTGAGCGACCGCGGGCGGTTGCGGCTCGACCCAGCCCTCTGCCCAGGCGCGGTCGACGATCTCGACCTCGACCTGCTTGATCGTCACCGGATCGCTGGTTGATGCCGAGCACGCACGCGGCCTCGCACGGCGCAGGGCACAGGCGGCCGGTGAACTCGGGGAAGTTGTTCGTCGCGTGCAGCCGCTCGATCGCCTCGCGCCAGCTGGTCGCGGTAGACGAGGTCGTTCCAGTCGGGGATGAGGTTGCCGAGCGGGCAGCCGTTGTTGCAGAACGGGATGCCGCAGTCCATGCAGCGCCCGGCCTGGTGGCGCAGCTCGTCCTCGGGGAACGGCTCGTACACCTCGTGCCAGTCGCGCAGGCGCACCGGCACCGGCCGTCGCGTCGGCCTGACGCGCGACCACTTCAGGAAGCCCGGTGACCTCACCCATGGGACGCCGCCATCACCCGTGAGGCGTCTCGGCCTCGCTGATGTCGAGCTGCCTCCGCCTCTCGCATCACCTCGAGCACGCGCTTGTAGTCCTTCGGCATGACCTTGTGGAACGCCGCGAGCGTCGTCGTCCCACTCGTCGAGCAGCGCCGTCGCGACCGTCGGACCCGGTCTCGTCTGCGATGACGGCGCGACGATCGTCGAGCGAGGAACGCTCTGTCGACGTCGTCGAGCGGCTCGAGCTCGACCATCTCGTAGTTGACGAGCGACGGGAACACGCCGGTCGGGTCGTGCACGTAGCGCGATGCCGCCGGACATGCCGGCGCCGAAGTTGCGCCCGGTCGTGCCGAGCACCACGACGCGCGCCGCCGGTCATGTACTCGCAGCCGTGGTCACCGACGCCCTCGACGACCGCGGTGGCGCCGGAGTTGCGCACGCAGAACCGCTCGCCGACGACGCCGCGCAGATCAGGCCTCGCCGCTCGTCGCGCCGTACAACGCGACGTTGCCCGCGATGATGTTCTCCTCGGCCACGAACGGTCGACCGCTTGTCGGGGAACAGCACGAGCCGTCCGCCCGAGAGGCCCTTGCCGAAGTAGTCGTTCGCGTCGCCCTCGAGCCGCAGCGTGATGCCCGCGGCACGAACGCGCCGAAGCTCTGACCCGGCGGAACCGGCGAAGTCGACGCGTGATCGTGTCGTCGGGCAGGCCCTCGCCGCCGTAGCGCCGGGTGAGCCTCGAGCCGAGCATCGTGCCGACCGTGCGGTTGACGTTGCGGATCGGCAGCTCGAGGTGCACGGGCTGCGCGTCTCTGCAGCGCGCCCTCGCACAGCGCGATGAGCGTCTGGTCGAGCGCCCGGTCGAGACCGTGGTCTTGCGTCGTCGTGCACAGGAGCGAGCTCGCCGTCGGCGAGCTGCGGCATCGTCGAGGATCGGCGTGAGGTCGAGGCTCGACGCCTTCCAGTGCTCGACCGCCGTGCGTCGTGTCGAGCACCTCGGCGTGACCGACGGCCTCGGCGATCGAGCGGAAGCCGAGCGCCGCGAGGTGCTCGCGCACCTCCTCGGCGATGTACTCGAAGAACGTGACGACGAACTCCGGCTTGCCGCTGAACCGCTTGCGCAGCTCGGGGTTCTGCGTCGCGACGCCGACCGGGCAGGTGTCGAGGTGGCAGACGCGCATCATCACGCAGCCCGCTGACGACGAGCGGCGCGGTCGCGAAGCCGAACTCCTCGGCGCCGAGCAGCGCGGCGATCACGACGTCGCGCCCGGTCTTCAGCTGGCCGTCGACCTGCACGACGATGCGGTCGCGCAGGCCGTTCACGCAGCAGCGTCTGCTGCGTCTCCGCGAGGCCGAGCTCCCACGGCGCCGCGCGTGCTTGAGCGACGTGAGCGGCGCGCGCGCCGGTGCCGCCGTCGTGGCCGGAGATCAGCACGACGTCGGCGTGCGCCTTCGACACGCCGCGCCGCGACCGTGCCGACGCCGACCTCGCGCGACGAGCTTCACGTGCACGCGCGCCGCGGGTTCGCGTTCTTCAGGTCGTGGATCAGCTGCTTGAGGTCCTCGATCGAGTAGATGTCGTGGTGCGGCGGCGGTGAGATGAGGCCGACGCCCGGCGTCGAGTGCCGCGTCTTCGCGATCCACGGGTAGACCTTGTGGCCCGGGCAGCTGGCCGCCCTCGCCCGGCTTGGCGCCCTGCGCCATCTTGATCTGCAGGTCGTCGGCGTTCACCAGGTACTCGCTCGTCACGCCGAAGCGCGCCGGACGCCACCTGCTTGATCGCCGAGCGCCGCAGGTCGCCGTTCTCGTCGCGGCGTGTAGCGGTCGGCGTCCTCGCCGCCCTCGCCGGTGTTCGACTTGCCGCCGATGCGGTTCATCGCGATCGCGAGCGTCTCGTGCGCCTCCTTCGAGATCGAGCCGTACGACATGGCTCCGGTGCGCGAACCGCTTGACGATCTCGCTCGACCGGCTCGACCTCGTCGATCGGCACCGGCGGTCGCGCTCGCGCCTTGAACGTGAAGAGGCCGCGCAGCGTCGCGAGCCGCGTCGACTGATCGTCGACGAGCTTCGTGTACTCCTTGAAGATGTCGTACCGCTGCGCCCGGCGTGGCGTGCTGCAGCTTGAACACCGTCTCCGGGTTGAACAGGTGGTACTCGCCCTCGCGACGCCACTGGTACTCGCCGCCGAGGTCGAGCGTGCGGTGGGCGCCGCGCGGGGTTGGCGGATACGCCGGTCGCGTGCCGCTGCTGGCGACCTCGTCGGCCAGCACGTCGAGCCCGATGCCGCCGAGCCGGCTCGACCGTGCCCGGTGAAGTACTCGTCGACGAGCTCACTGGCCGAGACCGATCGCCTCGAACACCTGCGCACCGCGTGTAGGACGCGACGGTGGAGATGCCCATCTTCGACATCACCTTGAGCACGCCCTTGCCGCGGCCTTGATGTAGTTCTTGCACGGCCTTGTGCGCTCGATGCCGGTCAGGCGGCCCTCGATGATCAGGTCCTCGATCGCCTCGAACGCGAGGTACGGGTTGATGGCGCCGGCGCCGTAGCCGATGAGCAGCGCCATGTGATGCACCTCGCGTGCGTCGCCGGCCTCGATCACGAGCCCGACCTGCGTGCGCGTCTTCTCGCGGATGAGGTGGTGGTGCACGGCTGCGGTCAGCAGCAGTGACGGGATCGGCGCCGAGTCCTCGGTCGAGTCGCGGTCGGAGAGCACGAGGATGCGGCGCCCTCGGCGATCGCCTCGCTGACCTCGCGACGCAGCGTGTCGAGCGCCTCTCGCGAGCGCGGCTCCGCCGCCGGCGACCGGGTACAGGCCCGAGGAGCACGCTCGCCGCGAACCCGGCACGGTCGCCGTCGTCGTTGATGTGGATGAGCTTCGCCGAGCTCGTCGTTGTCGATGATCGGGAACGGCAGCGCCAACCTGCTCGGCACGACGCCGGCTGTCGGCGCGAGCAGGTTGCCCTCCGGCCCGATCGTGGACCGACGAGCGACGTGACCAGCTCTTCGCGGATCGCGTCGAGCGGCGGGTTCGTCACCTGGGCGAACAGCTGTTGGAAGTAGTCGAAGCAGCAGCCGCGGCCGGTCGGACAGCACCGCGATCGGGGTGTCGGTGCCCATCGAGCCGAGCGCCTCGCCGCCGGTCGCGGCCATCGGCGCGACTGAGCAGCTTCAGCTCCTCGTGCGTGTAGCCGAACGTCTCGCTGGCGCCGCATGCACCGACTCGTGGCTGTAGACGACGTGCTCGCGGTCGGGCAGGTCGTGCGAGGTGCACGAGCCCGCGCGCAGCCATTCGTCGTAGGGCTGCGCGCCCGCGAGGCTCGTCCTTGATCTCGTCGTCGCCGACGATGCGGCCCGTGGCTCGGTGTCGACGAGGAACATCCGCCCCGGCTGCAGGCGGCCCTTCTGACGACACGGCGCCGGATCGATGTCGACGACGCCGGCCTCGCTCGGCCATGATCACGCGGTCGTCGTCGGTGACCCAGTAGCGACTCGGCCGCAGGCCGTTGCGGTCGAGCACGGCGCCGACGACGGTGCCGTCGGTGAACGTGATCGACGCCGGGCCGTCCCACGGCTCCATCAGCGACGACGTGGAACCGGTAGAACGCGCGCTTCGGCGTCGCCATGGCGGCGTGGTTCTCCCACGCCTCCGGGATCATCATCAGCACCGCGTGCGGCAGATCGAGCGGCCGCCCAGGTGCAGCAGCTCGAGCACCTCGTCGAAGCTCGCCAGTGTCGCTGCACCCGGCGTGACGATCGGGAAGATGCGCGCAGGTCGCCGGGGATGGCGATCGCTGGTCGAGCAGCGCTCTCGCGCGCGCATCCAGTTGCGGTTGCCCTGCACCGTGTTGATCTCGCCGTTGTGCGCGATGTACCGGTACGGGTGCGCGAGCGGCCACGACGGGAACGTGTTCGTGCTGTAGCGGCGAGTGCACCAGCGCGATCGCCGACTCGACCCGCTCGTCGTTGATGTCGGCGAAGAACTGCGACGAGCTGCGCGCGCGGTGAGCATCCCCTTGTAGATCAGCAGTCCGCGACGGAGGCTCGGGAGTACACCGACTTGCCGACCTCGTGCTCGACCCGCTTCCTGCGCACGACGAACGCGAGCCGCTCGAGCGTCATGCGGTCGCTGGTCTGCCCGTGCGCGCGCCGATGAACAGCTGCCGGAAGAGCGGCATGACCTCGCGCACCGAGCGCCGCCGATCATCGAGTCGTCGACCGGCACGTCGCGCCACCCGAGGACCGCGCAGGCTCGCTGCCGACGATCTTCTCGACGATGCGAGACGACCTGCATCGCGTGTCGGCGTCGGCGGTCGGGAGGAACGCCATGCCGACTGCGCATTGACCCCGCCGGCGGCAGGTACGGAGTCGACGACCGCATGCGAGGGAACCGGTCCGGCATCTGGATCGTGATGCCGGCGCCGTCGCCGGTGTTCGCCTCGGCGCCCTGGGCGCCGCGGTGCTCGAGGTTGCAGAGCGCGCCGATGCCCATCGCGACGATCTCGTGGGTGGCCCGGCCCTTGATGTCGACCACGAACGAGACGCCGCATGCGTCGTGCTCGTTGGCGGGGTCGTAGCAGGCCGAAGCGCGCTCGGGAGGTCGCCTGGACCAGGGGTGTTCAGCTCAGGGGCGCGTCGCGTCATCACCGTCCATCCACATCACTCGTTTGGGGTGACGCAGCATGGTGGGACAGCGCTGGCCTGCTGCAGTTGATGTGACATTAGTCGGCGGCTTCGCTCATCCGATTGTGCAGTCCGCCGCCGTGCGGACGGCTCGAGGACTGTCGGTCAGTCTTCGAAGACGGGATCGCGCTCGAAGTAGGCCTTCACGGCCTCGGTCTGGTTCGGCGAACCGATGAGCGAGCGGATCGTGCGCTCCTCGGCCTTGAAGCCGTCGGCGCAGGCTGACGGTCGCCGGCCATGTTGAGCAGCGCCTTCGCACCGCACCGGCGTGCGGGCTCTTCGAGGCGATCTCACGGGCGAGCGCGAGCGCGCCGACGAGCGGCGTCTCACGCTGACGCTGGGTCGCGACGCCGAGGCGCAGGCGGCCTCGTGGCCGTCGATCATGCGGCCGGTGAACGTGAGCTCCTTCTGCGACGTCCGAGGCCGACGACCCTCGGAGGAGCTGCGTGCCGGTCATGTCCGGGATGAGGCCCCACCGGCACCTCGAGCACCGACATCTTCACGTCGGGAGCGACGATGCGGATGTCCGCGCCGAGCGCGATCTGGAACCCGCCGCCGAGCGCGACGCCGTGGACGGCCGCGATCGACCGGCGCCGGGATCTCCTGCCATACGAACGCCGCCTGCTGGCCTGGATTGGTGATCTCGCCGCCCCGGCGGGGCGTCACGTTCTCGAGGTTGCCGTCTCGCCGTCGCCCGCCATCGCCTGGAACGACCCGAAGTCGAGACCCGCGCAGAACGCTCGGCCTTCGCCCGAGAGCACCACCGCCCGCACCGCTGGGTCGGACTTCAGCGCCTCCCCGTCTCGACGAGCGCCGAGAAGAGCGCCGCCGTCGAGCGCGCCTCATCTTCTCCGGCCGATTCATCCGCACGCGTCAGCGACGCCGTCCATCGATGGTGCAGGTCACTGGTCAGACATGATCGCGAGTCTGGCATGCTCCCGTCCCATGAGCCTCCGCCTGAACCTGACCGCGGACGAGGTGCCTCACCACCGATCGCGGTCAGTGCGCAAGCGACCTCGACTTCGATCGTCCGGTCGACCGCATCGCTCGTCGGAGGAGTGCATCGAGATCGCGATGCAGGCGCCCGACCGGATCGAACAGTCAGGGCTGGGCCGTCGGTCGTCGATCGAAGACGCCGACAAGAAGAAGGCGATCGCCGACTACTACGGCAAGAACTTCGACCTGTACGCGAACAGCCCGGCGTGGGCGCAGTTCAAAAGAGGACGACCTGCGGGCGACACAGGCCGACGCGTGCCGTTCCGTCGGCGACTCTACCTGCGCGAGAACTTCCACCGCGTGCCGTACATGGTCATCCCCGTCATCCGCGGTCGCGTCGACAACCAGCCCGGCGCGGTGTCCGGCGGGTTTGGGGATCGATCCTCCCTGCGGCGTGGTCGCTCATGCTGGCGGCGCGCGAGCGCGGCCTCGGCTCCGGCGTGGACGACGCTGCACCTCCCGAACGAGAAGGACAGTCGCCGACCTGCTCGGCATCCCCTACGACAAGTGGAGCCAGGCGGACTCGTTCCCGATCGCCTACACGATCGGCAACCGACTTCAGCTGGCGAAGCGCCTCCCCGCTCGAGCCAGTTCGTGCCACTGGGACACCTGGTAGAGGCCCGGCCTCGTTCCTCGGTCAATAGCGCGCCAACGGCTGGCGTGTATCTCCTGAGAACGGGGCGGGGAGGGCGCGGACCCGGGCTGCGCTACAGCGGGTAGATGAGGCTCGTCGGGATGAGGGCGGTGTCGTAGACGACCGTGAGCTCGAGAAGCGGACGGCAGCCGTCGTCGAGTGACGAGGCGGCCGAGGTAGTCGGCTGGTGCTGAACACGCGGGTGTCGCCCTCGGGCGGCGTCTCGAACACGGCGTAGCGTCGCGCGTCACTGCGTCGGCGTCGCTCGCGAATCAGCGCCGACGACACGGCGCACTGCGCGGCGCGTACATCGAGAGCTCCTGGATCGCGCGGACACGGTCTTCCATCATCGCCCGGCTCTCGCACAGCATCAGAGCGAGCGGCAGGCTCGCGAATCTGGTTCTCGCGGGCGACGATGCTGATACGTCGCGTCCGACGTGAAGAACGTCGGCTCACCTGGTCGAGCGGGTCCTTCGTCGAGGACGTCCACGCAGTGCCGCGAACAGGTCCGTCGGGCGTCACAGCTCGCATGACCTCGCGGTAATAGGGCGTAGAAGGCGCGAATCGCCGACTCGGTCACGATGTGGTCGGCGTCTCGGTGTCGGTGCCGCCCATCTCGACGAACGCCTCGGCATCGGGATCGACGTTCGGCACCGAGCTGCGCAAGGCGCGCATGACCTCGCTGTCGTCGATCGACACGAGCCCCGACGGCCCCATGAGGTTCGCCTGCCGCAGGCGACGGCTGCGTCATCGCCGCGTCGTCATCGGCGTAGCCGAAGAACGTCCAGCATCGAGATCGAACTGCGTCGGTCCGCGGGCGACGAGCTGGCGCATCGCCAAGCGTGTTCGACTGCTGCTGCACGATCAGGTTCGGCCAGAGCGTCTGCATCACCACGGTCGCGCGCCGGGAAACTCCTGCACCGGATCGAGCAGCGCGCGGGTCGCGCAGCTTCAAGTCGCGCGCAGCGACTGCATCTCCGCCGTCGCCTCGGTCGCGCTGCTCGCCTCGCTCGCGACACCAGCACGGCTGTGCCGTCCGGTCTCGTCCATCTCGGTGACCGACGGGTTGATCGGCGCGGAACAGGCCGAAGCGTCACGAGGAACACGTGCAGCAGCGCTGGCGTGATACGGGTCCTTGATGTTCTCGAACATCAGCTTCCAGTTCGCGGGAACGCGCTGGCGCATGTAGCCGAGCAGCTCGAGCTCGCGGCCGTCGAAGACGCGATCGAACCAGCCGAGCATCGTCGGCGCCGAGGTATTCCTCGAGCGGCCGGCGGCGAGCCGAGCGACGCGAACACCACGCCGTGTCGCGTCGCGCACGCGGGAGCGACGACGAGCCCGTGGTCGGCGAGCTCGAAGTCGTCGGGCATCCCGCCCATCCCGTGCCCACCGGATCCGGTGACGCCCTTGCGGAACGGCGCTGCGACGCAGGTTGCCCGCGAGGTCGTACACCCACTGGTGGTACGGGCACATCAGCTCGTCGGCGTGACCGCTTCGGCGCGCGGCAGAAGCGCGACGCCGCGATGCGCACAGCGGTTCAGGAACGCGCACCGAGCCATCGGGCTGGCGCACGACGACGACGGGCTGCTCCCCGATCCAGGTCGACACGAAGTCGCCCGGGATGCCGCGACTTCGCACGGCCGAAGCGCGACATAGCTCCAGAACGGCCCGCCGAAGACGCGCTGCTGCTCGCGCGTGACAGCTCAGGGTCTGAGTACACCCAGTACGGGATGCGAGTGACGCCCTCCGTCGGGCCACGCACGCATGTCCGGAGTCTGTCATTCGACCAGGCTGAGCTCCCGTCAGGCGACGGGAGGTCGACCACGAACTCGGTGAGGTGCGCCGGGAAGACGTGCACGCTCGAGCAGCACCGGGTTGCCGTCGACATCGCGCGTCACCCGCTCGCACTCGCAAGCACCGGCGATCCGACCGGCACCTCGAGCAGCTTGCGCGTCGGCGGGCCTCCGGCCAGCGCCGCGGCGATCGTCTGCGTGCGCCACCGATCGTCACTGGCAAGCAGCTCGTAGAACGGGTGCGCGGCGACATCGGCGCGCGAGGCGGACGCCGAGGTCGGCCGGGACACCAGACCGTCACACGGGCGAACGGCACGCCGTCGGCGAGGTTCAGCCGCCGCACCCGCAGGCACCTGCTCGACGCCCGAGCACCTCGCGCACGTGCGCGTTAGCGCTCACGAAGCCGAAGCCGAGGATCTGGCGCTCGGCGACGACACCGCGCTCGGCCAGCTCGCGCTCGATCGTCGACGAGCTGCGCGAGGTCTCTGCCGGACGCGATCCACCGCGACGAACCAGCCGAAGCCCTGCCGCGAGTCGACGAGGCCCGCTCGCGCAGCGACTTCGAGCGCCCGTCGGATGGTGACCACTCGGCGCGTCGTACGAGCGACGTGAGGTCGGCCTCGCTCGGCAGGAGGCCGCCAGCCGCGAACTCGCCCGACTCGACCCGATGCTTCAGGTCTGCGGGCAATCTCGCGGTAGCGGATCTCACGCACTTGTCCTATACTTGTCTACAGGTCACCGCTCGACCGGTCAGCCAGCAGGAGATGCAGACATGGCTGTGACTGCGCAGACGCCGATCGAGCTCGTGAACGGCGTGTACGCCACGCTCCTCGACCGAGTGGCCATCGGCCGTCGACGGCTCGGCCGACCGTCTGACGCTCGCCGAGAAGATCCTCGTGAACCACCTCCGCGATCCCGAGGCCCAGGACATCGCAACGTGGGCACTCGTATGCGGACTTCCATCCCGATCGCGTCGCGATGCAAGGCACGACCGCGCAGATGGCGCTGCTGCAGTTCATGACCGCGGGCCTCGACGCAGGTCGCGGTGCCGACGACCGTGCACTGCGACCACCTCATCCAGGCCAAGGAGGCGCGGCGGACATCGACCTGAAGATCGCGCTCGACGATGAACGCCGAGGTCTACGACTTCCTCGCGTCCGTGTCGGCGCAGTACGGCATCGGCTTCTGGAAGCCGGGCTCGGGGATCATCCACCAGGTCGTGCTCGAGAACTACGCCTTCCCCGGCGGGATGATGATCGGCACCGACAGCCACACGCCCAACGCCGGCGGCCTCGGCATGGTCGCGATCGGCGTCGGCGGCGCGGACGCGGTCGACGTCATGACCGGCTTCCCGTTCAACGTGCGCTGGCCGAAGCTCATCGGCGTGCACCTCACCGGCGCGCTCTCCGGCTGGTCGTCGCCGAAGGACGTGATCCTGAAGGTCGCCGAGGTGCTCACCGTCGAAGGGCGGCACCGGCGCGATCGTCGAGTACTTCGGTCCCGGCGCCGACACGATCTCCGCGACCGGCAAGGGCACGATCTGCAACATGGGCGCCGAGATCGGCGCGACCACGTCGCTCTTCGCCGTACGACGCCAACATGGCCGCGTACCTCAAGGCGACCGGCCGCGCGGACGATCGCCGACGCCGCGAACGCCGTCGCCGCGCGACCTGCGGCGCCGACCCCGAGGTCGAGGCCGACCCGAGCGCTTCTTCGACCGGGTCGATCGAGATCGACCTCGACCACGCTCGAGCCGCTGATCAACGGACCCCACACGCCCGACCTCGCGCACAAGGTGAGCGAGATCGGCGCGCGCGCGCGAGGCCGACGACTGGCCGCTGGAGATCTCGTCGGCGCTGGTCGGCTCGTGCACGAACTCCTCGTACGAGGACATCACGCGTGCGGCTTCGATCGCGCGGCAGGCGTCGGCGAAGGGCCTCACCTCGAAGACACAGCTGCTCGTCACCCCGGGGTCCGAGCAGGTGCGCGCGACGATCGAGCGCGACGGCCTGCTCGGCCGACCTCGAAGCGCATCGGCGCCACCGTGCTCGCCAACGCGTGCGGCCCGTGCATCGGCCAGTGGGACCGCACCGACATCGATCCGAGCGACGCGAACACGATCGTCAACTCGCTACAACCGCAACTTCCCGAAGCGCAACGACGGCAGCGCAAACACGCTTCGCGTTCGTCACCTCGCCCGACACGGTCATCGCGCTGCGCGCTCGCCGGCACGCTCGACTTCAACCCGCTGCACCGACACGATCACGAACGACGAAGGCGTCGCAGGTGAAGCTCGATCCGCCCGTCGGTGAGGTGCTGCCGGCCGAAGGGCTTCGACCCTGGCGAGAGCGGCTTCCTCGCGCCGCCCGACGACGGCGTCGGCGTCGAAGTCGTCGTCGACGCCAGACTCGACCGCCTGCAGCTGCTGCGAGCCGTTCCCCGCCGTGGGACGGCAAGGACCTCGATCGACCTGCCCGTCCTGATGAAGGCCAAGGGCAAGTGCACGACCGACCACATCTCGGCCGCCGGGCACGTGGCTGACGTACCGCGGCCACCTCGAGAACATCAGCGGCAACCTGTTCCTCGGCGTCGTCAACGCGTTCACCGGCGCGAGCCGGCGAGGGCAAGGACCAGCTCGACGGCCAGACCCGGACGTTCCCCGACATCGCCAAGCACTACGCGCGAGGCCGGGCGTCGCGTGGTGCGCCGTCGGCGATCGAGAACTACGGCGAGGGCTCGTCACGCGAGCACGCCGCGATGGAGCCGCGGTTCCGCAACGGCCGGGCGATCTTCGCTCGCAGCTTCGCCCGCATCCACGACACGAACCTGAAGAAGCAGGGCCTGCTGCCGCTGACGTTCGCCGATCCGGCGACCTACGACCAGATCGGCGAGGACGACCGCATCTCCGTGCTCGGCCTCGCCGACGCTCGCGCCCGACGACGCCGGTGCGGCTGCACGATCACGAAGCCCGACGGCTCGACGATCGAGCTTCTAGTGCAACCACACGTTCAGCGACGAGCAGATCGAGTGGTTCAGGGCCGGCAGCGCGCTCAACATCATCGGCGGCAAGTCTGCGGCAGCGCAGTCCTGCCGTCGCTGACGATCGTCGGCGCATAGTCGCTGCTCCGCACGAGCTGAGATCCGTTCCGCGGGTCGCCTTGTCGGTCTCGCGCGGTCGGGATCGCCCGCTTGTAGCCCGACGGATAGGTGAGCCGCAGCTCCTCGCTCGATGGGCTCGTGCTGCTCCGCTGGCGCTTCCGGCGGGCAGCAACGCCATGATCGCTTCCATGATCCGCTCGGTGTCCTTGTCGATGTTCTTGTACTTGAGCTCGACAGCAGGACCGACCCGCCGCGCGGATCGTGGGCGGGTTCGTCACGTTCAACACGTTCGGCAGCCGTCCAGCGCTCCTAGCCACCTGCTCGGTGCCCCAGAGCCCGACACGGGGATCACGGGCAGCGCGTAGTCGTGGCGCGAGGCGCGCAGCGCCCAACGCCCCTTGAGCACGGGATCGAAGAGCGCAGGACCGCGGGGATGGTGCCCTGCGGCATGATCGCCACGAGGTCGCCAGCATCCAGCGCGGCAGACCGCTGGCTTTCAGCGGCTCGTCCGAGCCCGGTGCCCCGGTCGGCGCAGATGCCACCGAACGCCTTCGCTACCTGACCCACGACGGGGACGTCGAAGGCCTTCCCTTCTTGCCGAGGAACCGCACCGGGCGGCCTGCTCTTCGAGAAGCAGCATCGCCATCGCGGTGATGATCGAAGTAGCTGCGGTGGTTCGCGACGATGATGGCCGGACCGCGATTCTGGGATGCGCTCGACGCCGGCGATGTCGAAGCGCGCGCGCACAGCCGAGCTCGGGCCGCGTGAACGCCATGGCCACTGCTGCGGCTCGAAGCCGAGGAACTCGGGACACCGTCAGGCACGTCGAGGTGGGAGCGTAGGCCACCGCGCGTGCCGACGCGACAGAAGCCGCAGCCCGAGGTCGGGGTTCACCGCGAACGGATGGCCCACCACCGAGAGGAGACGGCGTGTCGTAGACGCTGTCGGAGTAGAAGTAGCTGCTCGCCAGATCGACACCGTGCTCGTCGGCCCACTTGCGCACGGCGGCGAGCTTGCCGTTGGCCCACACGAAGTTGCCGACGATCGTCCCGTTGTAGGTGCCGTCGTCCGCCACGCCATAGCGGTCAGTGCGACATCGTCGAAGCCGAGCAGATCGGCGAGCGGCTTCACGAGGTCGTACGGCGTCGTCGTGGCGATGCAGCAGAAGGCGCCTCGCTCCGATGCTCGTCGATGAGCGCGCCGAGCCTGCGGTTGACACGAGGTCGAGCAGCACGACCGGCGGCCTGACTGCGACGCTTCGGTCCACCAGCGTCTGCCGCCAGCCCCTCGCGACGTTCGCGGCCTGGCGAGCGCAGCGCCATGCTCTGGCAGGGCGTCTCCCCGTCGCGGTTGAACAGCCCGTAGAGCAATCCCTCGCCGGGATCGTCGCGGCTCAGACATCACCCCGCGTCGCGGAGCGCGGCGCTGATGACCGGCCCGCTGGCTCCCGCGAGCAGGGTGCGGATCGAGGTCGAAGATCGCTGCGGTCTGGCCTGGGCCACGCGCACCTTAGGGAGCACGGGGATACGGGGGAAAGAGCCGGGAAAACGGGAAAGGGCCGGCCCTTGGGGGTTGGCGGCCCTCTCAACCTGGAGCCCCTGCGGTGGGGGGACCGCTCGATGGGCTCACATCGAGGTGGATCCGAGGGGGACTTGGTCCACTTCGATCTTGCTGACGGTTCAGTATGCCGTTTGCGTGTCTCGATCTGTCCAATAGTTATCTCCGAGGATCGCTATCGCTTTGAGCGATGGAGGTGGCACACTGGCGTACGTGGACGTCCGCCAGCTCCAGGCCCTTCGTCGCCGTCGCCGGAGCACGGCACGTTCTCGGGCGCGGCGAAGGCGCTGCACGCCGTGCAGTCGAACGTCTCGGCGCATGTCGCGCACCTCGAAGCGCGAGCTCGACGTCAGACCTCGTCGACCGTCAGACCGGGCGTAGCTCACGGTCGGAAGGCACGCGCGGTCGGTAGCGCGGGCGCGTCGGGTGCAGGCCGAGCTCGACTCGATCCGGGCCGACGTCGCCCGCCTCGGCACCGAGCTCAGCGGCGACGTCGCGCTTCGGAGTCATCGGGACCACCGCCCGGATGGCTCGTGGCCGGCCTCCTCGACGGCCTCCGTGAGCAGCATCCCCGGATCCACGCCGTCGTGGTCGAGGCGAGCGACCACCTCTCTCGCTCCAGCTCCTCTCACGGGCACCTCGACCTCGCCGTCGTGAACCTGCCCGCCGACGACGTCGAGCTGGCAACCGAGCAGCTCTTCGAGGAAGACCTGGTGCTCAGTCGCGCGCCATCGATCACCCTCTCGCCCAGCGCACCGGGTCACGCTCGCGCAGCTCGGCGACTACCCCTCCTGCTGAGCGCTCCGGGCACGGCGACTCGCGGCGAAGCTCGAGGTGCAGGCGGCCCGGGCGGTGTCGAGGCTGCAGCCGCAGGCCGAGGCTCGACGGCGTGCGTCTCGCCGCCGTCGCTCGCGTTCCAAGGTTTCAGGGGCCGCGGTGCTTCCCGCGACCGCGGTGCCGGCTACCGCGGACACAGGCGCCCTGGAAGCGGCTCCCGGTCGAGGGCCTCGCTCGCCGCAGCGTCGGCCTCGCCTACCGGCGTCGCGGCATGCTGACGCCCCAGGCCGAAGGAGTCGCCGACATCGTGCGAGGCGTCGTGCGAGCCCAGGCGACGGACCAGCCGCGGCCTGCACCTGGCCCTCCCCACCGGGCTGAGCGAAAACGGTTCGTAACTTCCAGGTCGTGCGCGTCGCGATCCGGGCCGGAACCCGAGGCTGCGTCACCGCGCGTCGACGACGTCGGCGGCCGTCCAGCGGTCGTCGTCGAGATCGATCCCACCGATCGCAAGGGGCGCTGAGCTCTGACGACGGCGAGTCGATCGCGATTGCGCGCACATCGCGCTCGCCGAGCGGATCCCGCTCATCGGCTACATCGCGTCGAGCAGGCGCCGACATCGTCGAAGGCATGGCCGCCCTCCACGGCTGGGGACTGCGGCGGGCGCTCGCCGACTGCTCGGGCATCGTGCCGGTCGTGCTCGCATGACCGGGCCGGCGGTCTCGGGCCGGCGCTCCTGCTCGGCCTGGCCGACCTCGTGGTCGATGACCGCCGACTCGTACGCCTTCGTGAGCGGCCCGACGATGGTCACCGAGTTCACCGGCGTGCGCGATCGACTCAGCCGAACGAGCTCGGCGGCGCGCACGTGCACGCCCGGCACAGCCGGCGTCGCGTCGATCGGTCGTCGACGACGTGCGGCTGCCCGGGCGATGATCGACGCTGCTGCTCGCCGTACCTCCCGCGCACGCCGACGAGGCAGCCGCCGCGTCTGGCCGACGCGACGATCCGTCCAGACCGGCTCACCCCCGAGGCGGGCGACCTGCTGCCCGATGCGTCGACCGGCAGCTACGACGTGCGGTCGGTGATCAGCGCGATCGTCGACGACGGCGAGCTCGCTCGAGCTGCGCGCGTCGATGGGCTCCGAACCTCGTCACCGCGCTTCGCGACGATCGCAGGACAGCCCGTCGGGATCGTCGCGAACCAGCCGCTCGCGATCGCCGGCACCCTCGACATCCCGTCGTCGCAGAAGGGCGCTCGGTTCGTCGGCGTTCTGCGACGCGCTTCAACCTGCCGATCATCACGCTCGGTCGACACGCCCGGCTTCTACCCGGGAAGGACCTCGAAGTGGCAGGGGATGATCCGCCACGGCGCGCAGCTCGTCGTTCGCGTACGCACGAGCCACGCGTGCCCCGGATCCGCATCATCCTGCGCAAGTCCTACGGCGGTGCCTACATCGTCATGGACTCGAAGAAGATGGGCAACGACCTCTGCCTCGCATGGCCGACCGCTGAGCTCGCGGTCATGGGAGCGAAAGGCGCCATCAGAGATCCTGCATCGACGGGCCACGCCCGAGGAGCGCAGCGCCGCTCGAGGCCGACTACGAGACGCGGACTGCTCAACCCGTTACGTCGCCGCGGAACGGGGGTACGTCGATGCCGTGATCGAGCCCGGCGACACCGCGTGCGGAGATCGCACATGCCGCTCGCGATGCTGCGACAGCTGAAGCAGGAGATCGCCTCGTGGGTCGCAAGCCACGCGACAAGCTCGCCGCTCTAGAGTACGCTGAGTCCACGTGACGACAATCAAGGGAGCTACGAGGGTGGCTGGACACCATCACCATCATCGACGATCGCACCGGCAAAGAGATCACGGTCGCACATCACCAACGGCGTGCTTCCCGTCGTCGAGCGCTCCGGGAGCTCGACCCCGACCTGCGCATCTACGACCCTGCCGTTCCTGCCGACCGCGGCCTGTGCGAGCGCCATCACCTACCTCGACGGCGACGCGGCATCCTGCGCTACCGCGGCTACCCGATCGAGCAGCTGGCCGAGAAGTCGACCTACCTCGAGGTCGCGTACCTGCTGCTGAACGGCGAGCTCCCGAACGACGACGCAGCTCGCGCAGTGGACGCACGACGTCACGCACCACACGTTCATCCACGAGAACATGCGCAAAGCGGTTCGTGGACGGGCTTCCACTACGACGCGCACCCGATGGGCATGTTCGTCGTCGGCCGTCGCCGCGCTGTCGACACGTTCTACAACGACGCGAAGGACATCTACGACCCGGAGTCCGCGACAAGCAGATCCCTGCGGCTGATCGCCAAGATGCCGACGCTCGCGGCGTGCTGCCATCGGCTTCAGCGTCGGCCTGCCCGTACGTCTACCCGGACAACGACGCTCACGTACACCGGCAACTTCCTCAACATGATGTGGAAGATCGGCGCGAGCTACGAGCTCGATCCCGATGCTCGAGCGGGCGCTCGACGTGCTGTTCATCCTCCACGCCGACCACGAGCAGAACTGCTGGCACGACCGCGATGCGCGTCGTCGGCTCGAGCCACGCCGATCCGTACTCGGCGTGCGGCCGCGGCCGCGCGGCGCTCTACGGCCCGCTGCACGGCGGCGCCAACGAGGCACGTCGTGCGGATGCTCACCGAGATCGGCTCGACTCGAGAACGTGCCCGGCGTTCATCGAGTCGGTGAAGGCGGGCAAGGGCCGGCTGATGGGCTTCGGCCACCGCGTCTACAAGAACTACGACCCGCGGGCGACGATCATCAAAAAGCAATACGTAACC
>ERZ1370068.7696-contig-6599_pt1 | contig 32900 bp, 53 predicted proteins | sample MGYA00561227_ERZ1370068 | MGnify/ENA primary metagenome ERZ1370068 (study PRJEB38410, sample SAMEA6850437) | metagenome | study: Metagenomic assessment of the ecological functions of the soil: analysis of the soil microbiota associated with the...
GCTGGCGTGGACTGCGCACGGGGCGGCGGCGGAATGTCCTCGTCGAAGGAATAGCCCTTCGCCTGCGTGGCCTGATGAGCGACTTGCGTGTTGTCCGGCTTTGGTTGGGGTCCGCGCCGCAGCAAGATAAAGGCGAGGAATATCCCGCCGATGATCAAGAAGAGAAGCAGCCGGCCGGCGGGCTTTTGAAAGATCTCCGTCCAGATCTGGCGCAGATTCATTTCGACTCCTCCGGTTGCTGTTGACCCTCTGCGCGCACCACCAGGACGTTCCATTTATTGTCAGGGGCGAGATTGTTGCGTCCGCCTTGGCCGTTGCCGGTGACTGCGAAAAACGCGGGCGTGGTTGATTTCGGCGGCATCACGCCGGACGCATCGGCAATCGACTGCGTGTAGATTCGATCCTCCAGCCGGACGGCAAGGTCCTGTGGCTTGTAGTAGATCGTGCTGTCCGAGCTATTTTCCAGCTCAATGCGGAAGACGAGTGTGTCTTCCTGCTCGAAGCGCCATACATCACGGATCAACAACTTGAATTTGTCATAGTAGTTGGTCGCGTTCGGCGCAGCATGGAGGACGCCTGCGAGCGCGTCTGGATAATCCTTCTCGAAAAGCGGATAGGCCTTCGCCTTGTCCATTAGAGAAAGCAGCCTTTCAGGGACAACGGGGCGCGCCGGTCCGCGAGTAGCTCGCGTCCTGAAAGAACGTCACCGTATAGAAAGGCTTGTCGGAGGCGCTCAGACGCAGCACGTACGCCTTCCGGTTGTAGATGACAGTGAGATGGTCTTCGGCGTCGCGTTTCAGCGCGCGGACGGTGAAGTAGTAGTTGCCAGGCGTGAACGAGATCAGGAAATCTGCGTTCGGTTGCTCCTGCACCGCGACGGACTTCGCGTAGAGTCCCGAAATTGCAGAAGGAAAAAGGACTGTGGTATTTCCCGATTTGAAGGCTATCGGCAGATTGTAGATAACTAATTCATCCAATGGTTTTTGAACGATTTCGCGCGCTGCGAGGGACTGGACAAGGAGCCCGAATGCAAGGAAGATACAGACATGAAACTGACCGCTGCGTACAAGCAGGTGGGTGATTGGTGGGCTGCCTGGGTGGAAGAAATTCCGGGGGTTAACACCCAAGGCAAGACTTTGGAAGAGGCTCGCGAGAACTTGAAAGATGCGCTTCGAATGGTCCTCGAGGCCAATCGCGAACTGGCCGAAAAAGAACACGAACCCACGCGGCGCGAGGAATTGGTGTTTGCTTGAAGCGCGCCGAGCTCGAAAAGCACCTGCGCGCACACGGCTGCCAGCTTTATCGGGAAGGCGGCAAGCATTCGGTTTGGTGGAATCCCACCACTCGCAAGACGTCGGCCGTTCCCAGGCATCGGGAAATAAACGACTACACAGCGCGAGGCATTTGTCGTTCGCTGGAAATTCCTCAACCATAGACATCATAAGGGGCTCTCCTTGTATTTGAAGTCCTGCACGACGAGCGGAAGCCGTCCGTTGCCCGAGCAGGTCAGGGATTGCGAATGAAGAGGAATTCGATTGTGAACTTCACCGGCTCCCGGAACTCGAGTTTATTGACGGTTCCCGTGCGGATGAGATTCCCTTCGGCACGAACCGTCACGGCCTCATAGGATTGGCCGGAGCCATCGTTGATTTTTCGGGTGTCGAGAATGTCTATCTTGCTGACTTCGACCTTCTGGTGAATTTGCTTCTCTTTGAACTCGGCGTTCTGCGCTTGATACAGGGCAGCGGCCTTTTTCCGCGCGGGATCGAGATAGAGGCGTTTGAGCAGATCGGAAAGGTCGGGGCCGATAGGATTGCGTTGTAAGAAAGCGAGGCAGGCGAGTCGCACGTGGTAGGCGTGAAGCTGACCAGCCTCTTCGAAACCCAGAAGTGGAGCATAAATGAGCGTGCCGCCCGGATCGAGGATGACGACCTTCTCCTTGGCCCGCATTGCCAGAACCGTGAAATACGGCGAACTCACAGCCAGGCCCGCGAAGAGGATGGCGAGGAACATCCAAAATCTGGCGGCAACCAGATTGTTGGTGATCGCATCGATGGCAGAAAACTTCATTGCTTTAGACGGATTGATCGCCTTTCGAGTCAGCGGATTGAGTTGGTGCAGAAGGCTCGCAGGAAGGGCGGCGGGACGGCCTGAATCGGCTTGGCATGCGCCGAGTGGGAATTGAATGCGGCCTGAGCAGCTTGTGGCGTGAAAATGTTTCCCCGGTGATGGGAGATCGTTCCCTTGGCTTGATCAATCACTGCGAACGAATTCGGAGCGGTCTGATGCGCCGTGAGCGACGGATGGGATTCGCTATTCATCTCGTTTACCCACCGGGGCGGGTGTCAACGGCGGCGGTGCTGGAATATCCGCACCGCGTTCGCTGCCTTGGCCAGCCTGGTCAAATCCACCAGCGGTCCGCCGGAATAATCATTGGCGATTCGTCCCGCCGAACTTGCGGTACTCCGCTGCGAACTTCGTTCCTTCGATAGCAGCCTGGGCGGCAGCGGAACCTCCAAAGTGGCCGCTGCTCCCGCCACCGTAAGTCCTGTGCCCACGACCAGTCCTGCAGCCTGCATTGTGCCATGGACACCGGCTTGCAAGGAGGCGGTTGTTCCGCTCAGGCCTTTCATCACGGCGGATGCCACAAACGGAACGGAGAGATAGAAAAACACCGTGAGAAAGGCGGCAAAGGCCATGATGAACGGGAAGTGAAGCCAGTTTTGAACGACGATCATGTTCTGCGCCGTCTGAACGAGGCCGCCTGTTGTGATCGGCAGGAAAAGCACGTCGCTGATAAGCTGAATTGTGATGTCCACCAGGCAGATGGCCACATGCCAGAGCAAGACAGTCAGCGAGGTGACGCCGAAGTGGACGCCTACTGATTGCGTATAGGAAAAGAAGAGAAAACCGATGAGGAGCGGCGAGACGGCAATGAGTCCCGCGATCGCAAATTCCTGAAAGAACCGGAGCACGAGCAGCATGAACCGACCGATGCCCTGGAAGAAATACCCGATGGCGGCGGGAACGATCTTCCCGATGTCAGTGATTGCCTCCGAGGGCTGGTTCTGGACGGTGGAGCGCAGCAATTGCACAAACTTCGCATCCCGCGCGTTGGTGAACTTATTGCGAAGCTCAATGAACGAGGCCTGGCCGCCCTTCATGATGTCGGGATACCCGGCAATGAGGGTCACGATCACAATGCACTTGAGCAGGACGCCCAGGATGGCTCGCGAATCAGAGCCCGCGCGCCATCCCATTTCTCCAATACCGATGACGCAGAGAATGAACGCGAAGGGCATGAGCAGCGTTCGGATTTCGTTGGCGGCGCTGTAGAGATTGTTGAACATGGATCAAAACCCTGGTGGCAGGTCAGGATTCGGTTCGTTGAAGTCGGGCAGCGCGGCTTCCGCCTCCGCGGCGAGCCGGGCGAGCTCGCGATTTCGCTTGCGGCTAATTTCCTCGGCAGCGACTTCCTCCTCGGCCTGACGGTTCTGATTGAGCACGTGCAGCATCTCGACTTGCCGATGCGCGGAGTCGGAAACGTAGTCGATGTCGTCCAAGGCGGTTTGCGCCGTCGCCAGTGAACCCACCAGCTTTTGCACCTCTGCGTCGTCTTTGGCATTCTTGAGCTGGCTATTGAGCCGGGCGATTTGGAGATTGAGCGTCCTGCGCTTGTTTTGCGCCTTGCCGATCAGGATCTCCAAACGCGAGTACGCGTTCTCGACAGCGCGGAATCGTTTCAATGGATCGCTCGAGTCCCGGAAGGACGCGATTCCATCAAAGGAGGCAAGAGCGTCACCGGACAGATTCGCCCAAGCCGACATGTCGATCGGCTGGAATAGTTCTTGAATGGTCGCCGATAACTGAACGCCTTCCTGGGCGATTCCTGCGAGGTCGGTAAGCGTGTCCGTGATGCCTGAATCCTGCAGGAAGTCCGAAAAAGGCCGTTATCGATTAGTGCAATGGCTGCAACAGGATCGCCGATGGCCTGTTTGACCAGGTTGGCTGTTTCCAACTGCTGCCGCACCGTGGTCAGCGTGTTGTGCAGCGTTGCCAGCTTGTCCGCCCATTGGGTTTGCTCCCAGGCGTATTTGAGCTGGTCGAAGATGTTCTTGTGGATAAGGGCTTCTTCGGCAATGGGGTCGCTCACGATGTCGCCGACACCGAGAACGGCATGAGCGTCAGGTTGCGCCGCGAGGATCGCGGCAATTGCGAAACTAAGGATTGTCCTTTTCATGGCTAACGTGGCTAGTCTCGCGGCGGGCTGCGGCATCATTCGTAAATGGGGATCGCAATCTCATAAGGCACGGTTTTGACAGTGGCGTTCGGATCGGGTGCAACTGGTATCCGGTAAAGGGTGAGCCGATACGGAGACGCCTTGGACTGCCCGGCCTTCTGCATGTTTTGCTGAATCCAATACTGCCGCTTCACAGTGTCACCCGAGCCGCGCTCGTAGCCTTTCTGAAATTCCTTGCGACCCGCGCAGGCTGTTAGCATGACACATCGCCACGGCAGCAGTGCACGAACGCGACAAGGCGCACTGTTTCTTTCCTACCAGCAACGAATTCAATGAGGCTTTTCATGGGTCCTGAGGGTTCGAAGGAAGAGCGGCTTCAGTAAGGATCCCCTTAAGAATGTCCGGTAGCTTCGAAGCTTTCGGCTTCGCTCATCGAAATCCTTGCCTGTCGAAGAGGAGCAATAGCGCATTTCCTTTGAGGCCCGATTGATGGATTGTCCCGCAGAGAGGCTGCTGAGCGTCGAGTTGGTAATAGGTCAACGCGGCATACTTGCTGTGGTCGGGAATATGTTCCGGCAGCGGGTAACGGGAAATCGCCTCCTTCGTTGCCTCGGACAACTCAAGGTCTCGTGCGACATTCTCAATTTCCTGGCGATCGTTCATCCGGGTGAAAAAGAACTGTTTGGCGTTGCCGAAGACGATGGGGCGAATGCCCGAGTGCTGAAGGCGGCCGTATTGCTGGAGTATCGAAACGATCCAGGTCGAGAACTTCGAGAGCTGTGCGTAGAACTCACTGACGAGCCGCTCGCCGCCTGGAATGTCGAGAGTTCGGGCGACTTCCTCGAAGATGACACGCTTCCGTTTGCCTCGCGGCAGCGTGATGATGTGCTGGCGGCCGTAGTTGGCGATTAGGAATCCAGCGAGTTCCTTCAATTGCCCGTTGGATTCCTGAATGTAAGTCAGGTCGAAATGAGCGAGTCTTGCCGGTCATGGATATGGTGGAGTGACCGGAAATGAGCCGCTGTTCGTTCCACGGATCGAGCAAGGTTATCATGTGGTCGACTTCTCTTGGGTCATGTTCTGGAAATGGAGCGGTCCGCATCAAATGCAGGAGCAAGTCGTGCGTCGGATAGTCAGTGGGCTTGAAGAACGCGAAGGCGGTATTGCGCACGTAGCGTTCGGTATCCGGGAGATTTCAGAAAGCGTGTAACAGCCTCCGGCGTGGCTTTGGCGACGAGCGACTGCCGCTCGTCTTCAGATGCCACATGTTGGAATTCCGTCCACGCTTCGAGGAACGTCGCACTGAGCGGCAAATGCGCGGCCTTGTATTCGAGAGTGGCTGATGGCATGGCGTGCCACCATGTCGAGACGCGAGGCGTCCTCAGAGATCCAGTCGTTAAAGCGGTCGGTGTAGAGTTCTTCGATATATTGAGTGATTTGGGCGAGTCGAAGATTACGGCGATCCTCATCGGCCGGATGGCCCATCATTTTCAATACAAGCGCGGCTGCTGTCGTGATTTGGAGGTTGGTTAGCGGTCCTCCGTGGGTGTCGAGGTAATTGATCGTGAGATCACCATCCGGTTGAATGATTATGGGCGTTGACCCCAGCGCCTGTGTCCAGATGCCGTAGGAAAGGCCCTCCTCAACAATAAGGGTGAAATCGTAGTAGGGATCGGTCTGCGAAAGCAGGTCGCACATGAAAGCGGACTTTCCGCCACGAGTCATGCCGAGCATGACGGCAAGCTGCGGCGTGCCGGACAGAAAATTGCGCACGCCAATCAGGTTGTGGTTGGACCCATCATAGAGAGCCTCCGCTCCATCGAGATGACCGGTGAAGCTTGAGGAAAGCGGCAGGATGTCGGCCAGCCATTCATCCATGCCGCTGTCAGCGTGGTGATCATACTTTCCCCACAACCAACCCGGCCAGGTCTGATACCAAATGTTCTTCGTCGTGGCAGCCGAGGAAATGTTCGATGTCCAGCACTGAGCATCCTCCATCTGGCCGAAGGCGGCTTCGATCTGTCGCGTCTTGGAAATCAGACCGTCCTCGGTTCCGTCCCAAACGTGAACAACGAAATCGTATTTGAAGGGTGTAACATCCCCTCGGGCGAGTTCGTTGATCCGCTGTTCTTTGACTTCCTTGGATGTGAGCAGGGAATGCTTGCCTTCGGCGCGATAGTCGCCACGAACGCGCTCCAAGGATTTTTCCGTCCTGTCGATCTCCTTTCGGATGTTCTGCGGGTAGAGATTGACGGTGATCGTGTAATCACGAAATGGGAGCGAGGTGAGCGCCCAGAAGATCCCGCGCCGCGTGCGCTGCGGACGGCGTTTGAGGATGACGAGATTGTGATAGAATCCGTCAGCGAAAAATCCGAAATTCCTTCCCGCCTGAACACCTTGATGCCAGCAGTTCTGATGGACTGATTCGTCCTCTCGAAATTGTCCGATGGGGTCGTAGTTGTCGCGCTTGAGGTAGGATGGGTTGAGGAAGGTCGCGTAGTAGCGGAATAAATCCTCTGTCGACATGGCTGAGATGCCGCAGCCGTGCGGTTCAAAGAGGGAAGCAATAACGCGGCGATGCTGATCAAATGCCTCATTGAATTGAGCGAGAATTCGCCGGTAGTGGTCGGCGATGGCTGTCTTGTCTGTCGTGGCTGGAGGATTTACGTCAATGCGCTTGGAAAGGAACAAAACGAGCTTCTCCCGACGCAGCTTGCCGGACTGCATGGCTTGCCAATAGCGGTTGAACCGTTCGTTGCGGGCGATCGCCGTCCAAGAATCCGGTTCGCACCGCTCGTCGGTGATTGCTTTGTAGGATAGCAGTTCTTCGCGATAATCCGAATCCACCGACCAGCGGAACTGTGCCCGAGTGGATTCCTCGAGCGTGTGCAGGAATTGCCGCACGGACTCATAGAAACTGTTTAGCGCCCGGTCACCTGCATGGCGAAGGTCGGGCACTTCCAGAATGAATCCTTTCGCCACGAACCCGCGCTTATCGAGTTCGTTCCAGATGAGAAGATCGTGCGAGATCCAGCCGTTAGGCGCGTTCATGGCGGTAAAGCGGATGGCGTGGCTGCCGGTGGGTTGGCATCCACGCGGTGCCGGAAGTGAATGTCTCCAGCAAATCGGTGTCGTAGCTCTTGGGCTTTCCCTGGCGAAGTCCGAAGACGTAAGCGACCATCAAGACAAGCGGCAGAGAGCCAACCCCAAAGCTAACGAACACCGAATGCGCCTGTTGCCGGAAGAGCATCATTGAGAGGCCTACGCTGAGGATCAGCCCTGCGAGAATGAGCAGGATGTTCAGCCCTTCGATGCCCCATATCTTGCCGTCGCTGTCGTCTCCGGCGTGGGTATGCACGATTGCCTTGCTCACGGGGCGATTTGGATGGTGGGCATTCCGCCCGCGTTAAAGAGCGCTTGGGCGATGAGGACTGCGAGACCAAGGAGCAGTCCGCCGACAAGCGACATCTTGGCCATGTCGGCATTGCCTGAGCGTATCTGCCAGCCGCCGTGCGCGATAACGATGACGGCGATTATGAAAAGAAACTTCGCGATGATCCCGAGTCCTGTGGACATCGCTCCATCAAGCGAAGCGGATTGAGCGAGCAGCATGTTCATGATCTTTTTTCAGTTGCGGGCTCGAGTATTACATGGATTTGGAAAACACCGGTTCCGCGTGCGGAGCAAAATTACTCTGGAAAACGAAAATTCTTTCGATTGAGCACACTTTCGATAGATCGGCGCCGGACGTTGGCCCTCGGAAACAAATCGCCGACCCCGACCTGGAGAACCTCCGCCAAATAGAGCACCTGGACATCGAGGACGCCGCGAACACGCGATTCGATCTTTGCCACGGTTGCTCGGGACACAGTCCATCCGCAATGCTGCAGCTTGGTCGCAAATTTGGTTTGCGTCCAACGATGCCGATACCGCAGCTTACGCACCTGCGGTCCTATGACGTTGTGGTGCCTCATCGCGTCCTTCGCGCTGAGGAACCAAGTCGCCAAGAACTAGCGAGGCTTCATCTTTCTAGTGACGGACGTCCGCAAAGCGGTGTCGAAGTGCAGCATTTGTGACGTTCGTCACAGGCCGCGCGAGAGCCGTCAGGGCCTTGCGCAAGCGGGCGGCGGGCCGCTGTCCGAGCCTAAATGGATGCGGGTGGCCTTCGAGCTTGAAGAAAATTTCAGCGCGGGATTCGAGAACCAAATCGCCCACCGCTTGCAGATTGACAATGAGTGAGCGGTGAGGGTAAAGAAAGGCGGCTTGGGCAAAAGTTCTTCCCATTCTGAGATCGTGCGCCTCATGAACACCGTAGTTCCGTCTGCGACAAGTACGTCGGTGTAGTTTTCTTCGGCCTTGATGCCGCTAATTTGCGAAACATACACGACTCGCGCCCTTTTGCCGTTTCGCAGAAAGATCCGGTCATCGGGCAGAAACGGCTTCCTCTGCCGTTTGCGGGGAGCGTGAATAATTCGCTGCAAGGCGTCTGCCAGGCGGTGAGGATTGACGGGCTTGATGAGATAGTCCACCGCATTGACCTCGAATGCTCTCACGGCGTACTCGTCGTAACCGGTGACGAAAATGATGGCTGGCAGCGGGTCAAGCTTTGACAAAGAGAAAAGCCGTCTCCTCCTGGCATCTGCACGTCCAGAAAGATCAAGATTTGGCTGCAAATCGCGGGACAACGCGGCGGCGGTGGCGACCGAATTGGCCTCGCCAACGATTTTCACGTTGCAGTGACATTCCAGCAACTGCGTCAAATGCTCTCGGGCAGGCGCTTCGTCATCAACGATCAGGGCGCGCAGTGTCTCTTCGCTAATCATTTGGCAGGGATGCAGATTCGGACCGAAACGCTGTCTTCCTTTCTGGTTATTTCCATCCGATGCTGACCGGGGTAGAGCAAGGCAAGACGTCGTTGCAGATTTTCCAAACCGACTCCACCGCTGGTGCGATGGTTCTTGTCTGTTTCGATCCAATGTCCGGAATTGCTGACTTCCATCTGGAGCTCAGGGCCAGCGCGAAACACATGAAGCCTCAGTTGCAAGGGAGAGGGCGAGGTTTCACGGCCGTATTTAATGGCGTTTTCAACCAGCGGTTGAAGAATGATGCCTGGAACCAGGGCTTTCCGCGCTTCATTGTCGATCTGGCAGTCGATGTTCAGTTTCCCGTCAAGACGAGCTCTCTCGAGGGTCGAGATAGCCCATGAGGGCGTCATACTCTTCTCCCATGGGGACAAAGTCGTCATTGCGATGGGTAAGGGAATAGTGAAGATAGTCAGCCAGTGCCTGCACCATGCCGCGAAACATTCGGCAACTGCTTTCCCAATCCCGCCTCAATGGTGGTGAGCGAATTGAAAAGAAAATGCGGATTCATCTGCGCCCGAAGCAATTTTAGCTCCGCTCCGCGCTTCTCGGATTCGACCAAGCTCAGCCGTAACTCGCGTTCCATGCCATCGCGCATTTGCTTTATGCCGACATAGAGCAGGCTCCAACAGACGAGAACGGCCGTCCGTTCGTAAAAAGGCTGAATTCAACGGACGTGATAAAGAAAACTTCCTTTTCCAATGGGAAAATGTCGTGAAAGAGAAGAAGGAATCCGGTTTGCAGGAGTCCGGCCGTCAGGCAAACAACGGTTACAACCGGAACTATTGCGCGATATCGGTTTTGCTCATTTAAGAACCTGCGGTAAATGACCCGCATGCCAAGCGTCAGCGCAAAGCTGCTTCCGTCGCGAATGAAGGATAGAAGGAGTGCTCCTGGAATCGTGCCAGTGAGCACGACCTTGAGTGGGAATGTCAGCGGGACGAATGCCGCCCAGCCTGCGAGTTGGAAGCGCCAAAACAATGGCAGCCGCGACCAAATTGCACGGGTGTTTCTCCGTCCTTGCGGCGTTTGAACAAGCTTTCCGTCATGCTATCCTCGTGAATCCCTTGTTTCCGGAGACTTCCTTCCGAAAACATCAGCAAGAGAGAAGAGCAATCTCGATGGCAACCTTCGACCTCTCATTCTTCAGCGGCGGCGACACGAATTTAGTGTTCATGCCGAAGTGACTAACAAGCCACGGCCAGATGCAAAGTACGGTGACCAGTGGATCCCTCGGCGCTATAGCAGGTCCATTTTGACGGCGCACTGGACCGAGTGAACCGAAACACTAGACTCACTTTCGCGAGCCCCGAGGCAAGCCGGCACCTGCCATGCGTAAGTCCGCAGCGTGCAGGGGATTTGTTCTTGAGCCCGCAAAACGCTGCTTTCAATAATAGCGCGGTTTACCCTGTGCTTAACTGCAACGCGCACAATGTGGGGGTGAGTTATTGTAGTGCCAGTCGCTATCGAACGACGGCGCTCGCTGTTTCATCGCTTGATTGCTCCGGATGCGTTCCGCACACTTCTCCGGATTGTCGGCTTCTGTATCAGGAGAGCGTCAAAGGTCGGGGGTCGAGCGGCGTGAGTCCCATGGTCGCCGCACGGTAGCTGAGCGGACATCCCTCAGCCTACATTGATCGTCGGGGGTCAAGCCGCCCGGGACGCCTCTGTAACAGTAAGTGTGCGCTCGCCGATGCCGACTGAGCGATTTGCAATGATGTCTTGCGTGGCTGGCACTCACCCCCGACCTTTTGACGCTCTCCATTCGCATGAATCTCATCGTCACGCACACGAGCCGTTACAGCTACAGCAAGCCCGTGTGGCTTCAGCCGCAGATCATTCGGCTCCGGCCGTCGTTGCGACGGCGCGCTGCGACTGGAGCGCTTCGACATCGACATCGCTCCGAAGCCGGTCGCGGTCTCGGCGTGTCTCGATATCGAAGGCAATTCCGTGATTCACGCTTGGTTCGGCGACAAGGCTACGCAACTTGAAATCGTCACGCACTTCGAGGTCGAGACCGGCCGCACGAATCCGTTCGATTATCTTCTCGATCCCAGTGCGGACACGTTGCCCATCGCGTATGGAGAACGACTCAGCGGCTCGCTCGCGCGGTATTGTCTGCGCGCGGACGACGACGATAGCGTTGCTAAGTTCGCCCGTTCTCTTGCTGAGGCCGCCGGTGGACACACGCTGGCTTTCCTCAACGCGCTCAATGACGAGATTCAGCGCACGTGCCCGATTTCTGTGCGGGAAAAAGGCGCGCCGCATCCGCCCGCGCACACGCTCGAACATCGGCGCGGCTCGTGCCGGGATGTGGCAATGCTATTCATCGATGCCTGCCGCGCGGTAGGGATTGCGGCGCGTTTCGTGAGCGGCTACCAGCGCGGTGGCAACGGCCAGGAGAAGCGCCACATGCACGCGTGGCCTGAGGTCTATCTGCCCGGTGGCGGCTGGCGCGGCTATGATCCCACGCACGGTCTGGCCGTGGCGGATGCGCACGTAGCCGTCGCGGCGTGTCGCGAACCGCACGGCGCCACACCGATCGAAGGGAGCTTCCGCGGCGACGGCGTGTCATCGACGCTGGACGCGCGCGTAGAAATCGAAGAGGGCCGCTGATTATAGATTAAGGACTTCACCTATGAGCTACACATACGAGTTAGAGAATGGTCAGCAACTGACGCTGGACGCGCGTAGAAATTATAGATAAAGGAACAGAAACCCGTGTAAGAGTCTTCAGCGGACAATTCTAGTCAAAAACTCAGTTTTCGCCTAAGCGCCGCTATCGAGGAAGCGGTCAATCACCAAACTGGAGTGATTTACGTACGTGCGCAAAGTCATGCAAGGTATTTTTCAATGAGTAACTTGCGATTCGACGGTTTGTTAAACCGATTTTCCGTTCCGTTGTTCCCAAAACCCTGGACGCGCAAAATAGCGGCGAGGAAATGTTTGAGGTCACAGGAAACGCCAAGTTCGTTCTACCTCGGACACGGCAGAACCACATAGAGCTGCTGCGCGTGTCGGACGGAATTCGTCGTCAGTTTTTTCACGCGCGGTCTTTCAATTTCGTGGCACCGTCAGCGCCAGCGCAGTGGGCGCAGCAAAAAATCTGGCCATCTTCTTCGACGCCGTGGCCGATAATGCGGCAGCCGCAGTGCGGACATGCCGGAGCGAGGGCGTGGATGGCGCATTCCAGGCTGTCAAAAACATGCTTTTTCCCAGCAAGGATGATTTCGAAGGACTTGTCGTAATCGTTTCCGCAGACTTCGCATTGAGCCATACTTTAAGGTCGTTTAGGGTTTAGGGCCACCGCAGGAATCAACCTGTCGAAATAGGCGGCGTCCCAGACGCCAGATCGCACGGGGCAAAGCTCATGCAATAGACACGGCTATTGTCGGTCAAGACAATCGGCTTTCCACCCCTCTTTTTCCATCGCTCGATGAACTCCCCGAGGGCGTGTTTCGCAGCGGCGCTTCAAGCGAGGGTTCGCCCCCAAAGGATCCAATCAATTGCGGAAGCGGGACGCATGGAGCCGGCGTGATGCGCTTAACCGCCACAGGGGTTGCAAGCCCAAACCACCGAAATTTCCGTCAGGTAATTTTCCATGACATTTCTGGCCGGGATCGGATCCACAATTGCTGAGGCGCTATCAGCTAAAAAGGCCCAGGTCAGATACGGGGGAAGCCAAGGGCGTCTTGTGGATGAAACTGCGCAGCGGCTGCACGATTGGCGGCGAGGCCTTTGACCTTGGCGTGGTCTTCGGAAATGGTCTTGAGTTGTTCAGGGCCTTTTCGAGGCGTGCTGGGCATTCTGCTCATGATGTTTGATTTCGTTGAGTTGAATCGATGGTGAGATCTGACGGGAGGGGAAGCCAATGCGCCCCTAACCCCGGGTTTCTCTGCATATCGATGCTACACGACTGATGAGGAGCAGGCGGAATTGATCCTGCTCAATTCTTTGCCTAATCGTCCGACTTTCCGGAATCGGATTGACGGCTGCGCAGCGGCTCCCAATTTATGTGATCACGCCATGGGCACTAAAGAGTCGTTTGACGAAGGCGGTAAGGACAGTAGCAGAATGCCGTCCACCCGCCGTTGCCCTTTTGGAGCGCCTCCGAGGCCGGGAGGCGACGAGCGTTTCTTTGTGCACAGATAATTCAAAACGATAAAACAATGGGAGCGGAAAATCCTAGAAATCCGAGTGTTGGGATAGCGGATGAGTCGTGAAATGCCGGCTCATCACCCGGACGTGCGGGTTCCGGCAAAACGCAATGCACCAATCAACACGATCACGTATCAGATTTTTCCAGAACGTCCAGCATTGCGGCGGCGCTCAGCATCCCGGCATCGCCGGTCTTCAGGATGATTGCGGAGCTTGAAGCCGTGGCCACTTAATTGGAGAAGAACTTCACGGTTGCGGCAGGAACACAAAGCGCTGCGCCGCTCCTCTTGACTTGAGCGGCTCAGGAAAACCCTGGGAATTTGCTAACCCCAATTCCGTCCTCGCCTCTTTGGCAGGGTATCGCTGTTGGCGTCAATAGCGCTACGATTGACGTACCGTGTGAGCAAAAACAAAGCTTTGCCCTGGCCAGGATTAAGCGTCACTTCAGCCACAGCAAGGCAAGGCAAGTGTCTCGCCTCTTTCTCTCGCCGTAGGGCTGGCGCGGCCTCCTGCCAGCTTGGGAGGGACCCCAGGGGTCACCCCACCAGGGGGCTGCAGCGGGCATGGCTCCTACTTATCACTAAGGGGTGAAAAACTATTTCTCCAAAAATATTATTTGTATTAAAAGTAGTCTGCTGCCGGTCTGCGCGGATCGTCTAAGAATCTGTGATATTGTCTCGCATTGCCCTGAGGGGACGAACTTTAAATCTGCCTAAAAATAGCTGGCCCAAAAATTGTCGCTTTCAAATTATTCGGCTTTTAAATATTCGCTTTTGCCATAAGGCTCGGTCTTATTTTCCCGCGAAGTTTTCTGAAGGTCCGTTTCTGTTTTAAGCTTCCCGGCGTTTGAGGCTGGTCAGCACATCTCAGACGCTGATAGAGCTTCTCGCGCAGGCTCGCGGCATTGAGCGACTCGTTTAAGCTTTCGCATCGGCGTCGCGACGAAGTTCGACCACAATCCGTCGGACTTCGCGTCCGAGCATCGGTCGACAAGTCGCTCTAATGGAAGCGACAGTGGTGTCGTCTTGCAGCTGCGAGTCAGCGCCGGTCCGTCTCTTGATTGTGACTGATTGCCTTTTGGGAAGGCCTCACGGCATCTGAGTGAGAAACGGTTCGTCCAAGCTCAGTAATCTGCCACACGATTGATCATGTTTCGCCGTTCCCAGGAGTCTTCAATGAACCGCTTTGCCTTTAGTTCAGAAACGCACTTGCGGTAAGTTTCGAACTTGGGCGCCGTTGGGTTTTCGCCTTGAAGTGCAGCCGCCGCTGCCTCGCTGGCGGTGAGCGGACCTTGCGCTGAATTCACGCAGCAACTTGGCCCTGCAGGAATCGCGTCCGATTGCTGCTTGAGTTCGGCCGCAACCGGCAGTGGGGCGACACCTTTACCCGCACTACTGGAGCGTGCTCACAGCCGTGGCCTGCGACCAGCTCTCCGCCCGTGCCCAAGCGTAAGGCGGTGGGTGTCGGCGATGGGCAGCACGTCTTTCAGGAGCTCGGCAACCTTGGCGTAGGGGAATCAGCGAGGCCCACTTGGTCTCCAAATACAGCAGCTCTGGACTGGTTTGTCCGGCAAGCCAACTTGTCATGCGGCCGAAACGTGTTTGGGCCGGTCGATTGACACGGACATCGATGCCAGCGTGGATTCGGTACCTCGACCCGGCCAAACACTGTCTTCACCTTGATGCTGCCTTGAGCTTTGCTCGTGTGCCGTTTGCCGCAATCCGGACAGGAACGCCGTCGTTCAAGATCAGCGGCGACTTGCTCCGCCACCACGAACTCTTGCACTCCCCGTAACAGCGCTTTGCTTTCCCCGAGGCCGAGCCCGAGGGTCTCCATCGTTAAGTGCTCTCGCTCCATTTCGAACACCTGCTCACGGCGTTCGACGGCTTCAGAAACACAGATCACCTGCACAAGGAACTTCATAGCCAGATCCTCCCGTGCGGGAGAGCGTTGCCAGTCGCTCGTTGGCTTCTTGCAGACTGAAGCGACTTGGTTCCAACGGTCCGTGCTCGAGGAGTCGCCGATCGACGTTTTGCCACCCTTCCCGAACGGCGTCCCGCAGCAAATTCCACGTGCTGGCTGGCTGCTCAGGATGCGTAGCGGATAGCAACTGAATCGTTGCTTCCACTAATGCCGGATCGCTGACGGTCGCTCCCTGCTGCTGACGTTTGAGCATCAGCCGATAGCCTCGGGGCCCACCGCAACTCTCCGGAGGCGCAGCGCCACGACCGCCCAGGCAAAGGGGATCTGGGTCTTCGGTCGCCGCGCCTTCCTGAATGTCCATGACGCGGAGCTCCCACTCCCACATGTCCAGCAAGTCGCAGATGTAGAGGAACTTCTCTTGGCGATGCAGGCGAAACTCTCGCAGTGGCTTAGATCGCGTGCGACGCCGGAAGCTGTTGAACTCCTTCCCGTGGATCCGAAAGGAGTATCCGAGATCGCCACTCCAGCCCAATACCTGCTGGAAGACATCATGCAAATCGCTCAGTTCAGTGTCCTCGCTCACTGAAATCAAGCGGGCGACCATCGGGCTTACGTCGCGCAGAACAGCTCGCAGAATCAATCGTTTGAAAGGGATCGTAGCAGACATCCCTCCAGCCTACGACACTCGCCTACCCCCGACTTCTTGACGCTCTCGGCAGGAACTTTGGCGCAAGACACGGTTAAGGGATTTGGTGAACCGAGGACGTGATAGAGGAGGGCGAAGCGCAGCTTTGACCTGGAGGTGATGCGAGGGCGCTTCGGCCGCGGTCGCCTCCTCATAGAACTCCCCTATCCTTTCTACCGGGAAGGTTTCGAGGGCGAGGCCTTCGGCCGCCGCCCATGCGATCATTTTGAGCCAGGTGCGCCGGTAGGCGATGAGTGTATGCACCGAAAGCTGACGTTCTTCGGCGGCTGCGGTGACCCGCTCAAGAAGCGAATCCTCCCCTATCACGCTCCCCGCCCTTCCGCGCCGACGCGCGCGAGGTATAGGTCATCAGAGGCAATCAGGGCGCGATCACGCAACCCACGACCGTCGCTGTGCTGATCGATTCCAGGAGAGTGCGGGCCTCGTCAGCCGTCAGCACGGGCGTCTTGCCTTTCTTCACGGAATGTTTCGGACCCCGGACCACGCTGGCGGGGTTCGACGGCATAGCCTGGCCCACGACAAGCCAGTCGAACAGCATCCGCAGAGCGGCGAGTTGCAGCTTGACGGAGGGAGCCGCGACGCGCTGCTGCAGCTCCTCGATGTAGGCGGCGACGTGGACGGGCTGCACGTCGCGGAGATGGCCGAGGCCTCGCGTCTCGCACCAGGCGGCGAATGCCGCCGCCGCCTTGCCGTAGGCTTTGCGCGTATGCGGATTCCGGATGTTGGCGGTGAAGAACTCGAAGACGCCGCTTCGCGGTCGGCGCGTCAGGAGCAAAAATGCTCTGGGATGGTGATTCCGCTCGCTGACCGGATTTCCGCGTCATTCGGATTACGACCAATTCCTGAACCTTGCCGTGGGCCTTCAATGTTGTGAATGATAACCTCCTTTATTTCGATGCACTCAATACGCTTTCGGAGGAAAGGCGAGCGCGGATCCGGCGGAAGTTGCTGGACTCAGGCCTTCCGATTTCACTGCGGCGGTGACGGCGTGGGCAATGCAGAACCGTGACTTTCGCAACCAACAGTCGAGCAGGCTCCGCCGGTGGAGACCGTGCTGATCCACGCCGCGCGCGCCTGCACCACGCCCATCCGGCCGCCCGGAGCTGGTAAATGGAAAGTTGTGCCAGATCGTTCATCCGAACACCCTATCGCATTTGCTCCCGGAATTTAAACGCTCTCCTCTTTAGCTCCGGCCGGTATGACTGGTCAGTCAATTTCGCATTTTGCAGGTTCTGGAGATATTCATGTTGGAATGCAAAACGAGCGTGTGATAGAAGCTTCGCAGAGCCCTCAACCCAGAGCGATTTCTTGCGTGGGAAACGAGCCATCTCAAACGAGCAACACAATTTCAATTATGGGTGACAACAAACGATTTCGGGCCGGAGTTCTCTTCGGCGATGAAGTGAAAGAACTTCTTGACTACGCCAAGGCGAACGAGTTTGCGCTTCCGGCGGTCAACTGCATTGGCACAAGCTCGGTCAATGCGTCGCTTGCGGCCGGCAGAGAGGTCAATTCGCCAATGATGATCCAGTTCTCCAATGGCGGAGCGCAGTTCTTCATCGGGAAAGGCATCAGCAAGGAGAAGCAGTTCGGGGCGATTTTAGGTGGTATCGCCGGTGCGCATTACGTCGATCAGGCCGCAAAGGCGTATGGAGTTCCGGTCATTCTCAATACCGACCATTGCGCCAAGAAGCTTTTGCCCTGGGTTGATGGCCTGTTGGCGGCTAGCGAAGAGCAGTTCGCCAAAACGGGAAAGCCGCTTTATAGCTCGCACATGCTTGATCTTTCCGAAGAACCTCTGGAGGAGAACGTCGAGACCTGTGCGAAGTATCTTGCGCGCATGAGCAAGCTGGGGATGACGCTCGAGATCGAACTCGGAGTGACCGGCGGTGAAGAGGATGGCGTGGATCATTCCGGGGTCGACGAATCGCGTCTCTACACGCAGCCCGAAGAAGTGGCCAAAGCGTATTCAACTCTCAGTCCGATCAGCCCTAATTTCACAGTCGCAGCCGCCTTCGGCAACGTGCATGGGGTTTACAAACCGGGCAACGTGAGGCTAAAGCCCACCATCTTGAAAGACTCACAGGAATACATTGCGAAGAACTTCGGCACTGGACCCAAGCCGGTGAATTTCGTTTTCCACGGAGGCTCGGGCTCCTCGCGCGAGGAAATCCGGGAGGCTATCAGCTACGGCGCCATCAAAGATGAATCTGGACACCGACCTCCAGTGGGCCTTCTGGGACGGCATCCGCGCCTACGACGCCAAGAATCACGACTATTTGCAGGGACAGATCGGCAATCCAGAGGGACCTGATTCACCCAACAAGAAATACTACGACCCGCGCATATGGCTTGGCGCCGGCGAGGCCTCGCTCACCAAACGCTTGATCGGTTCCTTCGAGGACCTCAATTGCATCGATCGTAACGCATAAGCGACGGGCGGGCTGGACGGCGCGCGCGTTTAGTCGCGTCGCGCTGGCTGACGCTGGCGCCGTTTTCGTCGCGACTTCTTGCCGAGAGACTCGACAGTGAGACGGTGCTGCCTAGACGGGAAAGTGCACCCCTCCGCGAGAAGAACAACCCGCGCTTCATCGTTACTAACCTCGCACTCTATTCTATTACTAGGTGCTCTAGGCGGCAACCGGATCACTGGTTTAGGTTGGGCTACTTTCTTATGAACGCACCGATCATGACTCCATTCGACCTTGCCGGACAAGGCATCACTGTTTCTGAGATCCACCGCAACCTTTCACCCAGCAAGCTTTACGAACATGCGATCCGCCATGAGAAAGACGCAAGTATCGCGGAGAATGGCGCGCTCGTCGCATACTCCGGCTTGAAGACCGGCCGCTCGCCTAAGGATAAGCGGGTTGTCAAGAATGCCGCCTCGGAGAATGACATTTGGTGGGGCGCTGTGAACATCCCGCTGGATCCTCATGCACCTTGATATCAATCGCCAGCGGGCGCAGGACTACCTCAACACGCGTGAGCGTCTTTACTGTTTCGATGGCTTCGCCCGGATGGGATGCAAAGTATCGTCTCAAAGTCCGGGTGATCGCTGAGCCCCAAGCGACGCGCTCTCGCCTTGCACCGATGCGTTATTTCCCGGCGGACCGTGTCTGGTCATGGCATCCAGACAATTATGCTGCAAGGCTGTCTTCGCCGCGAACATGCGCGATCACGGGCATCGCGCGCTGTGCGACGTGCATCGAATGCACAGGTTGGAGCGGCAGGAGCGTATGGGGCCGGGAAGCGCATGAAACTGGCCAATACCCGCGCCATCGTCGACGCCATCCACAGCGGCGCATTGGCCGGGGCGAAGACTGTGCGCGATCCGGTCTTCGGCTTCGATGTGGTGACGGAATGTCCTGGGGTGCCCGGAGAAATTCTCTTGCCGCGCGAGAGTTGGGCCGACCAGGCCGCCTACGATGCCACGGCGCAGAAGCTGGCCGGTCTTTTCACAAAGAACTTTGCGACTTACGAAGGCGGCGTCAGCGCCGAGGTGAAGGCCGCCGGCCCGACATCGTGAGAGTATAGCGGAAGCGCTTCACCGCTCATTTCTACCAATCTCGTAGAGGAATGTTCGCAAAAACGGCTGAATGGCGTAGCTCAGACGATTGTTGCGAGGATCATCAACGAGGAAGTGAATGACGATCCGGCATTTCTTCGGTTCGCTGCCGTTTGTTGGGTTTGCTCAGGGTTTCGAGATCACTTTTCGCTCAAGTTTGCCACTCCCGGCAAGGTCTTGCCCTCAAGCAGTTCGAGGGAGGCGCCGCCGCCTGTAGAGGCGTGGCTCACCTTGTCCACCACCTTGAATTTCTTCGCGGCTGTGGCGGTGTCTCCGCCGCCAACCACCGAGATAGCGCCGGCGGCGGTCGCTGCGGCAATGGCTTCCGCCATGCTCTTGGTGCCTTCGGCGAAGCGATCGAATTCAAACACCCCGGGCGGTCCGTTCCATATGATGGTTTTTGCGCGGGCGATCACTTCGGCGAAGAGCTTGCGGCTCTTGGGGCCGACATCGAGGCCCATCCAGCCCGCGGGAATGCCCGTCTTGTCGTCAACGATTTGGGTCTTCGCGTTCGGCGTCGAATTTATCCCCGCATACGAAGTCGACAGGCAAGATGGATTTTCACGCCCTTGGCTTTCGCCTTTTCCATCAACTCTCCGACGATCTTTGCGCCTTCGGGATCGAACATGACTCTCACCGATCTCCATACCATCGAGCACCTTCTTGAAAGTGAAGGTCATCCCGCCCCCGATTATGATTTCGTCGGCTTTGTCGAGAAGATTCCGGATGAGCGGAATCTTGTCGGCGACCTTCGCGCCGCCCAGGATCGCGAGCACGGGGCGTTTTGGATTCTCCAGAACGGCCGCAAAGGCATCGAGTTCCTTTTGCATGAGAAATCCCGCGACCTTCTCCGGCAAGTTCACGCCGACGACCGACGAATGCGCCCGGTGCGCTGTGCCGAATGCATCATTGACGTAAACATCGCCAAGTCTTGTAAGCGAGGCGCGGAAGGCTTCCACCTTCTCAGGATCGGCTTTCGTCTTGGTGCCGTCCTTGTTCTTTACCTTGCCCTCCTCCTCGATGTGGAAGCGAAGATTTTCGAGCAAGGCGACTTCTCCCGGCTTTAGGGAGGAACACGCCGCTTCGACTTCCGGGCCCACACAATCGGATAGGAACTTCACGGGCTTTCCGAGAAGCTCCTCCAGTTTTTCCGCAACCGGTTTGAGCGAGAATTTTTCGACTCTCTTTCCATCCGGCCGGCCGAGGTGGCTCATCAACACGAGAGAAGCCCCCTGGTCGAGGATATATTTGATCGTCGGCAGGGCCGCTGTGATTCGCGCCGGATTGGTGATCGCTCCCGTTGCCTTGTCCTGCGGCACGTTGAAGTCCACTCGCATGATGACGCGGCGGCCCTTCAGCGGAACATCGGTAATGGACTTTTTCATAAGAAATTCGCGCGGCGAATTTCTAGGCGATTTGCTTGAGCAAATCCACGCAACGGTAGCTGTAGCCCCACTCGTTGTCGTACCAGCTGATGAGCTTGAAGAAGTTGCTGTTCAACTCGATGCCGCTGCCAGCGTCGAAGATGCTGGAACGTGTATCGTGAACGAAATCGGTCGAGACGACTTCGTCTTCCGTGTAGCCGAGAATTCCTTTGAGATAGGTCTCGCTGGCGTTCTTCATTGCCGCGCAGATGTCTTTGTAGCTCGTCGCTTTGGTCGTCTTGACCGTGAGGTCAACGACGGAGACGGTCGGTGTCGGAACCCGGAAGGCCATGCCGGTGAGCTTGCCCTTGACTTCGGGGCAAACGAGGCCGACAGCCTTGGCGGCGCCGGTGGTGCTCGGAATGATGTTGATGGCTGCGGTGCGTCCACCCTTCCAATCCTTGCGCTGACGGCCCGTCGACCGTCTTCTGTGTGGCCGTGTAGCTATGGATGGTGGTCATGAGCCCCTCCTCGATGCCAAAGCCTTCCTTGAGCAGCACGTGGACGACCGGCGCCAGGCAGTTCGTCGTGCAGCTCGCGTTGGAAATGATATGGTGCTTGGCGGGGTCGTATTTGTCGTCGTTGACGCCAATGACGATCGTTATGTCCTCGCCCTTTCCCGGAGCGGTGATGATGACTTTCTTGGCACCGGCATCGAGATGACCCTTGGCCTTTGCAGCTTCGGTGAAGAGCCCGGTCGATTCGATGACGATTTCTACGCCGAGTTCCTTCCAGGGAAGGGCTGCGGGGCCCTTCGTGACGGCAAGGCATTTAATCTTGTTCCCGTTCACTACCAGCGTGTCATCTTCCGCGACATCGGCGGAAGACTTTTCACTGTAGACCTCGCCCTTGAATCCGCCCTGAGTCGAGTCGTATTTGAGGAGATATGCGAGATTGTCCGCCGGAACGAGATCGTTTACCGCAGCGACCTTGTAGCCCTGCTCGAGGAGTCCTTGCTCAACCATCGCGCGAAAGAAAAGCCGTCCGATGCGTCCGAAGCCATTGATGCCGATTGTAGCCATTTTAAGTGTAGTAGTTGGGGTTTGCCTGAGAGAGATTCATTTGAAGTCCTCGCGCAGCAGCTGTTAGGATGAAGTCGGATGCCGGCAGATCCGTGCTTGGATGCACTTACTGCGATGGGGTCATGATGTCTCTCGCGAACTATTGCAAAGAGATGAACATCAGGTATCGGCGGGGCGGCGTTTCATGCGCCCGAGGAGCCAGAACGCTTTTGCCGCCGCATATCAACGGTTGGACTGAACCTCGTGCCATGCGCAGCTCAGATCTTCATGCGGGAGGCATCTCGCCGGTGATCGTTCAGGTAGGCGTAGAAGAGGCCGATCACGAGCCCACCGCCAACGTAGTTGCCGACAAGGGAAAATAGAAAGTTCTTGCCCATTTGCACTACATTAACACTTTCGGGCTGTTCGAGTAGCGCCATCGGCGAACAGGGCGGAATTGGCAACGACATGTTCAAAGCCCATATAGGCAAACACGGTCACGCCCATCATCAGCACCACAATTTTTGCCAAGGTGTTCCGTTAGCTGCATGGCGACGATCACCGATGCGTTGATGAAATAGTTGGCAAACACGGCTTTGACAAAAATCAACCACGCGCCGCTGTTCACGGTCTTGGCATTCACGGTATGCACCAGGTTTTCCACCACACCGTCATCACTGAGCATGCCGCAGCTCCACACCAGAATGGCGATAAACTCAATGCCCAGCATATTGCCGATCAGGCACAGACCCCAGATCTTCATCGTGTCGCCCCAGCTCACTTTGTCGTAATAGCGACCCACGGTGAAATACATGAAATTGCTGGTGAGCAACTCCGAGTTGGTGAAGTAGATGAACACCAGCGCCATGCTGAAAGCTCAGACCCATTAAGTATTTGCCGAGGGCGGAATTGAACTCATGGCCAAGGTCGGTTTTGATCTCGATAAACAAAGACGTACATCAGGCAGATGATTATACCGGCCATGGCGGCCCGCAGCATGTAGCGAAGGAAAAAGCGCTGGTGCAGAGCACGTTTGACGTCGATGGTGTCGATGATCCGCTCCATCACCTCCCGGCCGTAGTAGATCCGGGTCCACACCATGTTTTCGCTCTTGAATTCCCTTTCTTTCGCCCTCGCCTGTCCTCTCTCGGTCGCATACTGTTTCTCTCTCAGCCGAATGTTCAGCTTTCCCGGGACCGCCGGAAAGTTAGGTTTCGTGCACCGCCGCGAGTCCTTCAAAGACATTGTAGAGCGTGAATTGCGAGCGTTAGAAATGTCAATCTGCCGGCAAAACGATCACTCAGTGTATCTGCCGCATTGAAAACAGTCGCGACGGTTGGGAAAAGTCTTGTGCACGGAAAGCGAGCAATAGGAGGATCGCCGGGAACGCAAAGAAAGCGGGCCGATTTCACAGTCCGACAGGTTGCTAGTGCAGCATGGCGAGCGTGACCTCGTTGACCAGGGCTTCGCCATTTTCAAAGGCCGTGAGATTTGCGATTGTGGTGCTGGAGATATTTTGCAGGGCAGTATCGGTAAAGTAGGCTTGGTGGGAGCTGACGATCACGTTCGGGAATGTGACGAGGCGTTGAAGCACATCGTCCTGGATGATCCGCTCCGAGAGGTTCTCGTAAAACAGATCGGCTTCCTGCTCGTAGACATCGAGACCGAGGTAGCCAATTTGCTCGGACTTCAATCCCTCAATCACCGCGCCCGCATCGACGAGCGCTCCGCGGCTGGTGTTGATGATCATCACGCCTTTTTTCATCTTCGCGATGCTCTCCACATCGATGAGGTGAAATGTTTCCGGCGTCAGCGGGCAATGCAGACTGATGATGTCAGACTCGGAGAAAAGGGTCTCCAGCTCAACATACTTTCCTCCGGCTTCGGTGAACGCGGGAGTCTGGGTAAAGATCGTAGCCGAGAATTTTCACGCCGAAGCCCGAGAACAGCCCAGTCAGGACGCGGCCGATCTTTCCGGTGCCAATGATTCCTACTGTCTTTCCCTGGAGGTCAAAGCCGAGAAGACCGTCGATCGAGAAATTACCGTCGCGCACCCGGTTGTAGGCCCTGTGAATCCGGCGGTTGAGAGCCATGACGAGGGTCAGCGCGAACTCCGCCACGGCGTAGGGCGAGTAAGCCGGAACGTGGGCGACCTTGATTCCGAGAGCGGAGGCATGGCGCAGGTCCACTTGATTGAATCCCGCACACCGGAGAGCGATCATGCGGATGTTCTGGCTTTGGAGGATATCCAACACACGAGCGTTCAGCACGTCATTGACGAACGCACAGATGGCGGCGTTGCCTTCAGCCAGCTTCGCGGTATGGGGGCTGAGCTTTTCCTCGTAGAAATCAAATTCATGCGCGGCGTTGACGTTCGCCGCGACGAGGAACTTTGTGTCATAAGGTTTGGTGCTGAAGACTGCCGTTTTCATGTTCGTTCATTCAAGGTTGGGAACACTGCGCTAGCCGAGGTGGCCAGCGCGATGCCACTTGTTGTCGCTGCTCCCTGTGGATGCCGTTGGATGCGGAGCTTCGGCTGCGTGCTCAACTGTATGCTGAGCCGCGGATATCTGTCTTTCCAGAACTTGGCGACGCGATTGGTCGCTGATCGATTGTTACGACGATTACTGCAGAGCTTAGCCGCGAGTTGGCCGCGCATCTCGGCCGCGTATTGGTCGGCGTTGAGACCGGTGAGCAGATGCACGACGTGATCCGGGAGTTTCACGATGCGCTTCAACCCCGGCAGCCTTTAGGGCGGCCTCGTCGAGAGCGCCGTTCGTGGTGACGATACGCAAGCGCGTCTCGGCACAAGCGTCCACGCGCTGGATGTTTGCCTTGCCTCCGAGCGCCGTTGATCAGAGCGCGCGCCTTTTCGGCGGCAAGCGGATCGCGTAGCTTCGGCTGGATGCCAGCCTGCGCCGGAGCCTTGACCGGGGACGGAGCCTCAACCTCGTCGGCTTCCGCACCTGCGTGCTTGAGGTAGTCTCCGATCTCGGTCTTCAGAACGTCCGAGCGCGTGCCAAAGATTGCCTGGACGCCGTCGCCAACCATCACGACCCCGGCGGCGCCGAGCGCCTTCAACTTGTCCGCATTGACCTTGGCTGGATCCTTGAGCTTTACGCGCAGTCGCGTGATGCACGCATCGAGGTTCACGATATTGCTTCGCCCGCCGAGCGCGCGGACAATCTGAAGCGCGAACTCGTCACCGGCCTGCCGAATGTCGCCGCCACCGCGGCTTCCTCAAGCGCTTCGCGGCCCGGCGTCTTGCAGGTCGAACTTGCGAATGAAGAAGCTGAAAATGAGGAAGTAAACGCGCAGCCCAGATCGGTCCGAGAACGAAGAGCCAGAGCGCGTTGGTCGATTTCGGGAAAAGCACGACGTAGTCGATCAACCCGTGCGAGAAGGTGAACCCGTGCTTGATGCCAAGCAGAATGCAAACCAAATAGGCGACTCCGGCCAGTAGCGCGTGAATGCCATAAAGCACCGGCGCGACGAAGAGAAACGCGAACTCGATCGGCTCGGTGATGCCGGTCAGAAACGCCGTCAGCGCGGCGGAAATCATGATGCCGCCAACTCTTGGCGCGATTCTCCGGGACGGGCGGCGAGAGTGATGGCGGCCGCCGCGGCTGGCAGGCCCCACATCTTGAAGAGATAGCCGCCGGTCATGTTGCCGGCGGTCGGATCGCCTGCGATGAAGCGCGCGATTTCGCCATGCACTTCCTTGCCGGTGCTGGGATCGACGAAGTCGCCCGCCTGGAAAAAGAACGGAACGTTCCAGACGTGGTGCAGGCCGAAAGGGATGAGCGCGCGTTCGACGACGCCGTAGATGGTGAATGCCAGGGCAGGCTGTCCATGCACGGCCCAATTCGAGAAGGCCTTGATCCCGTTGCCGATCGGCGGCCAGATAAAGCTCAGAATCACCGCCCGCGACGATCACGGCGAAAGCCGTGATGATCGGCACCGAGCGCTTGCCGGCGAAAAAGCCGAGATAGGCTGGGCAGCTGGATCTTGTAGAACCGGTTGAAGACCGAGGCCGCGATCAAGCCCACGATGATGCCGCCAAAGACGCCGGTCTCGATGGTGGGAATTCCCATGACGGTCGCCGTTTCGATCCCGCGCATCTTCGCGCAGACGCCCATCGCGGCGAGGAACACGCGCAAATCCAACCGTGCTCGCCAGCGCCGCGACGCCGTCGTTGTCGGTCAGGCCGATCGCGACGCCGATGGCAAAGAGCAGCGGCAGGTTGGAAAAGATCGCGCCGCCCGGATTGAGCCATGATCTGCGAGACGATTTGCGGCAGCCACGAGAAATTCGCGCTGCCGACGCCAAGCAGAATGCCCGCCACGGGAAGCACCGAGACGGGCAGCATCATGCATTTGCCGATCTTCTGGAGATACGAGAAGGCGTTGGAGAATGAGGCCATGGTGCTTGGAGAGTTAGGGTTACGGTTTCGGGAAGGAGGCGCGGACTTCGTCGCCCGTGCGGCAGTTGAGCGCGCGCTGCGCGAGTTCCCGGCAGTCCGCGTAGGAAAGGCGCCGCACCTGGGCTTTGATCGTGGGAATCGAGGGCAGGCTGACGCTGAGTTCGTCCACCCCGAGCCCGACGAGGATCGGCACGGCTTGCGCGTCGCCGGCGATGCCTCCGCAGACGCCGGTGAATCTGCTTGTGCTTGCGCGCGCCTTCGACGGTCTGCGCGATGAGGCGCAGCAGTCCGGGATTCAGGGCATCAACCTTCGGGAGCGAGCTTGGGATGACCGCGATCCATCGCAAGGGTGTATTGGGTGAGATCGTTGGTGCCAATCGAGAAGAAATCCGCTTCCTCGGCAAAGACCTCGGCCATCACAGCCACGGCCGGAATTTCCACCATGATGCCGCAAGGCATCGGGGCGATCCCGAGCGAACTGGCTTCCTCAGCCAGAATCGCCTTCGCGTCACGCAGTTCCGCCATCGTTGCGATCATCGGAAACATGATGCGCAGCTTCCCGAACTGGGAAGCGCGGAGAAGAGCGCGAAGCTGCGTGCGGAGGATTTCCGGCCGGTCGAGCCCGACGCGAATGCCGCGTTCACCGAGGAACGGATTGTCTTCCTCGGAATCGGCAAATAGGCGAGCGGCTTGTCTCCGCCCACGTCAAGGGTGCGGATGATCACGGGACGATCCGCGCCGACGGCGAGGGCGATGGCTTTGTATTCTTCGAATTGCTCGTCTTCGCTGGGAGCCGCGGAGCGCTCCATGAACAGAAACTCCGAGCGCAGCAAGCCGACGCCGTCGCCGCCCAGCTCCGCGACCTGGTCGGCGTCTTTGAGCCCTCCGATATTCGCGGCGACCTCGACATGGTGTCCGTCGCGTGGTCGTGGCCGGCTCGAGCGCATGGGCGAGGTCTTCCTTTCGCTGCTCTTCGTGGCGGATTTGCGCCTCGCGCAGCTGCTTCATCTCCTCTGCGGAAGGATTCAGCCGCAGGGTGCCCTTGCTGCCGTCGAGAATCACGGGCGTGCCATTGGGGAGTTCCAGGCGCGCGCTTCGATGCCGGCCAGCGCCGGGATGCCGAGCGAGCGCGCGAGAATGGCGACGTGCGAGGTCGCGCCGCCCCGCACGGTCGCAAAACCCATGACCTTCCCGCGCTCCATGGCGGCGGTGTCCGAGGGCGTGAGATCCTCGGCGATAAGAACGGCGTTGGCCGGGATAGGATGGCGCTTTCCGCTTGACGCCGGTGAGGATCTCCAGCACGCGCTCGCCAACGTCTCGCAAGATCGTTGGCGCGCTGCGCGAGGAGTTGATTGCGCAGACCGGCGAGCCGCTCGGCGTGAGCCTTTACGGCGCTTTTCCAGGCGAAGGCGGCGCTCTTGCCCTTGGCGATCGCGGAGGTGGCGATCTCGATGAGATCGGGATCCTCGAGCAACTCGGAATGCGCGGCGAAAATGGCGGCTTTCGCTTGGATCCTTACTGGCCATGAAGCTGGGCGCGCAAGGCTTCGAGCTGCCCAGCTGCCTTGTCTATGGCATCATCGAGCAAGTCGCCGCTCCTGGTCCGGTGAACGACCTTCTTCCTTCACTTGGATGTCCACGTGGCGCACCTGGTAGACCTCGCCAACCGCCAGTCCGGAGGACGCCGCAACCCCGATGATCAGGTTCGGATCGACATCCTTTGGCCTCGGCGCCGCGGCGGAGATCGGCGCCAGCGTCGTCGTCGCGAGCGCAGGCGCGGGAACGCAGCCTTCATCGCCGAGACCTTCCGCGATCAGTGGGCGTGAGCTTGTCCACCGCCTCCACGCGCGTCCGGTCCCTTGGCCACGAGCACGACCTTGTCGCCCTTGCGCAGTCTCCAACGCCATCAAGGACGTGACGCTGCGGGCGTTGGCAGAACGGTCGCCGAGCTGGAAGTCTGATATCGCTCTTGAACGTCTTGGCAATGCTGCTTAAGACCGCCGCCGGCCGCGCATGCAGGCCGTTCGGGTTCGGAAGAATGATGGCCTCGGAAGTTACCGTCGGGCCTGTTTCCGTCTTGGTCGCCGCCGCTGCGCCGTTGAGTGTCAGCGTCAGCACTGGAGTCTTGCCGACGACTGCCGTGCCGGATCCGTAAACGGTGCCAGAGACCAGTTCGCCGTTCGAGATGATCACTTCGGTCAGCAGGCTCTTTGCATTCGTCGCGACGTAATCCAGATCGAACTCGATCAGCGGCGCGCCCGTTTCGACCTTGTCTCCCACCTTTACCCGCGGCGTGAAACCCTGGCCCTTCAACGAAACGGTATCGATGCCCACATGCATGAGCACCTCGACACCGCCGGCTGCCTTCAGTGTCACCGCGTGACCCGCGGCATGCCGCTGCAGGATCTCGCCCGGACACGGCGCCCGCAGAATGTTGTCGGTCGGATCGATCGAAATGCCGTCGCCGGCAAGCTTCTGCGAAAAGACCGGATCGGGCACGCGTTCGAGGGGATAAATCACGCCGGAAACCGGCGCCAGCAGGATAAGTTGGTTGCTGTTCATGGAAATTAGGCCTTAAGGCTGCTGGATGGTGTGGGGGTTGGGCTGTTCATAGCTAGATTATTCAAACCGCGGCGGAAGCCGAGCACATCCTTCACGCCGTAGCCGTGGCGCAACTCCAGGAACAGCGAGCGGATGACGTTGTTCAACCCCGGGCATAACCCGTCGCAAAGTCACGATGCCCGCGCGCGTCGTCTTCGGATCGAAGAAGAGCCTGGCGCGCGGGCCAGCGATCTCGAAGAACGCCTGCTCAGCCGTCGGAGTCTCGGGGTCCTGGATGATATGCTGCGGGATCCGCGCCTCGTCGTTAACGGGGTGATTCCTCGGCGAAGGAAAGCGAGGTTCTCCGAGCTGGGTGATATTCATAACGTGTCGCAGCACGACGCAGCTACGCGGCTGAGGTGCGAACCCTATCGCTCGACCCCAGATCCTACTTTCCAGACTTGGCGAAGATTTGCCGTATGTTGTCATGTTTTATCCGAAGGAGTAAGTCGCCTCGCTGTGTCTCTTTCGCGTTCTGAAACACAGCACGCAGTTCTGAAGCTCACATGACTTTCTATACTATGAGCCCAAGGAGCCCAAACTCTTTCGGCGTCGCATCGCACTCTTTATCACGGCCCTGGAACCGGTTGTTTAATCTGAACTCCCATCCTCGTCCGATGGCAATGCTCCAAAAGCGAATCCTCCCCCTCTTTTAAAAACCGCCTGAGCTGGCGAATTCAAATCATCTCGGATCGCATTCAATCCGATCACCCTACTCGCCTCTTGCCCCCGGAATTTTACGCTCTCCTTACCCGTCAATCATCGGTTCGCAAGTGCGGACGGTGCACGAAGACTCCCGGCGAGGGGCTTCTGTCGACCACGGCGCCGTCGAGAATCTGATGCTCGTGGCGTTCACCCTCGTCGGAACCGGCACGGCCCTGGCAATTCCAACCCTGGTGTTCCCGGTCAAGCATGCACCCAGGGTCGTGCTCATCGCGTCTGAGGACTTCGGAGAGCTACTGTTACAGACTGGCTGCACCGGAGTTTATGCGGTCTGTTCCTGTGCCTGGCGGCGGTTAAACCAAGTGAGCCCCTAATGCAACGCGCCATATGGCGCGAGCCCAACTAATTCGCGGTAGTGGCAGCATTCTGGCCAGCGACGGTGCCTAACTTACCGTGGTGCGGCCTGATTGCCCGATGGCTGTCCGGACACGCGCGTATGCGGCGGTGGCTCAGCCAGTTGGAACAACGGCTCGGGAAGCGCAGAGGATGGCGGGGAAGCACCGCTTTCCCTGGGATCATGGGTCGGGAGTAGGAGGAGAGGCGCTCCCAGGCGGAGGTCCCTCGATTAGTTCTGGCAGCTGCTTCGAATTCTTCTGGGAATCACAGGCGGCAATTACGTGGGTAGAAGCGAAATGAGAAAACACTATGAATTGGATCAGATGTGCATTCGTCAGCGGGACGTTGGCTCCTGCTGTAGTAAAAGCGCGATGAAATTGCTCGAGGCATTAGGGTCACCGTCTCAGCCTGCATACAGCCTGATTCTCCCTAAGGGGGCTTCCATTCAACCAGGAAGTAGCTCTGCGACCATCGCTCGTTCTTCTTTCAATTCGTTGACGCTTGCCTCGATTTTGGCCTTGGCGAAATCGTTGAGAGAGGAGGTTTTGAACGATGCTGACTTTGGAACCGTCCGACCGGGTTGGAAACGAACAGATCAAGCCTTTCTCAACACCATAACTGCCATCTGAACAGAAGGCCACGCTGTGCCAATCCTCTCCAGGAGTCGCCTCCGTAATGGACTTGACGGATTCGACTGCGCCGTGTGCCGCCGATTTGGCCGAAGAAAGGCCTCGCGCCTGGATAATCGCCGCTCCGCGCTGCTGGACCGTCTTGATGAAAGTTGTCTCGAGCCACTCCCGATCCGAGATGACCTCGTTCGCCGGCTTCCCCCGATTCGAGCGTTGAAGAAATCCGGAAAGAGCGTGCTGGAATGATTGCCCCAAATCGCCACATTGGTGACCTCTCTCCAATGCGAGCCGGACTTAAGTGCGAAGCTGAGTTTTCGCGCGGTTCTCGTCGAGTCGCGTCATGGCGAACCAACGATCGGAGGGCACCTCTCTTGCATTATTCATCGCGATCAAGCAGTTTGTATTACAGGGATTACCAACGACCAATACCCGAATGTCGGAAGCTGCATGTTTGGCAATTGCCTGTCCTTGCTCCACAAATATTTTGCCGTTTATCCCAAGCAGCTCCTTGCGCTCCATGCCGGCTTTCCGGGGCACGCTCTCCTACAAGCAGGGCCCAATTGACGCCGCGAAAGCCCTCCGCAAGCTCTGAGCTAGCCGATACATCATACCAGGGGAAACGCACAATCTTGCAGTTCCATCATTACTCCTTCCAGCGGCTTGAGAGCCGGCGCAATCTCGATCAAACGCAGCTCGATGGGTTGATCCGGACCAAAGAGACCGCCTGAAGCAATGCGCGGAAGCAACGAATATCCGATCTGGCCAGCCGCGCCCGTGACAGCAATTTTAATGGGAGATTTCATAGCGATGGAGACGTCCCACGATTATCCAATCTGCCGAGGCAAAGACATCTAAAAATGAGAAATCCGTTTTGCCTGGCAGCGAAACGGGTTTTCTCGAGTGCGGGGAAATCCCTACACGAGCTGCCTAAAGGATTTGCCAGCGACGAACTTCTGCTTACCAGCTGAGCAAGCCAGTTGACCATGGTCACCAATGATTGCGTCCATCAATTCGATAACGGTTTCGCCGCTGGACTGCCGCACGATGCTTCCGATCTAGTAATCCTCGACACCAAAGTGCAGACCGAGCACATCGCTTTTGACGAGGCCGGTACTGTTAGGCCATCATATTGAAGGAATGGCTGAACGAAAGCCCAGCTTGATATTTGGGGGAATTATGGGAGTCAAGACCCGTCTATCGGACCTTGGTCTTACTCGAAACCTTTTTGCGCTGCACGCAGGCGCTGTTGGGCTCGGATTGGATGTTAACTGGCATGGTGGTGTTCGCTCTGGGCGAACGGTGAGTCTATTTAAACGCGCTCCGGTTGCCCTGTGGTGGCCAAGACGGAGCGCCACCAACTGCCGGCCGGATCGAGGCGCTTGGTGTGTCCGGCAAGCAACTCGATGGGAACATGGATGAAGCGCTCGTGGAGGAAGCCGATGACGAGACCGGTCTTGCCGGCCATCGCGGCGTGGACGGCATGGCGCGCGAAGAGGTCGCAGAGGATGTCGTCCTCGCAGTTTGCGGGCCGGCTGCGGACCTGGTAGCTCGGATCAAAGTAGCGCACGAGCAACGGGAATACCCTCGGCTTTGAAATACGCCTCGATCCGCTCGCGTAAAAAGAGGCCGATGTCCTTGAGCTTCACATTGCCGGAAGCATCGCGCTCATTAGCGTCGGCAGCGAGCAAGTCCTGGCCGGCGCCCTCCGCGACTGCGATGACGGCGTGCGATTTGGCGAGCATCCGCTGCTTCAGCGGCCGCGAGAAATGCTTCGAGCTCGAAGGGCACCTCCGGGACAAGCGCGAAGTTCACGTCCTGGCTCGCGACCGTGGCGCCCGCCGTGACGAAGCCGGCGTGGCGACCCATGAGTTTCACGAGCCCGATCCCGCCGGGCACGCTGCGCGCTTCGGTGTGCGCGCAATCGAGCACGCGCGCGGCTTCCTCGATCGCGCTAAAGAATCCGAACGTGCGCGAGACGAATCCGACGTCGTTGTCGATGGTCTTGGGGATGCCGACGACAGAGAGCGCGTGGCCCCGGCTGCGCGCTTCCTGGTAGAGATCGTTCGCACCGCGCTGCGTGCCGTCGCCACCGATGGTGAAGAGAACGTTAATGCCACGCGCGATGAGGTTATCCACCGCGACGCCGGTATCTACAGGGCCGCGCGAGGAGCTGAGGATGGTGCCTCCTTTTGATGAATGCCATCGACGAACTGCGGCGTGATCTTCACCGGCTCGGCACCTTTGCGGGATCGAGCCCGCTGTAGCCGCCGCGAAAGCCAAAGCAATACGTAACTGAACGAAGTACAC
>ERZ1370068.240-contig-10216_pt1 | contig 32897 bp, 46 predicted proteins | sample MGYA00561227_ERZ1370068 | MGnify/ENA primary metagenome ERZ1370068 (study PRJEB38410, sample SAMEA6850437) | metagenome | study: Metagenomic assessment of the ecological functions of the soil: analysis of the soil microbiota associated with the...
TTGTACTTCGTTCCAGTTACGTATTGCTACTATCCTCATTCACAACGGGCTGTAGAGACTGGGTGAAGAGCCAAGCAAGACCTACAGTAATTCGCAGGTCAGGTAGGTGGACCCTGTCCCCGCTCTTACCGGACAAAGAATTTGTATCAAGACATAGCTCAACTAGATCGAATCCTTTCCAAGGGCATTTCGTCATATGACTCAGATTGAATCTCAATCTCCCAGGCCGACGTCCATGGAGATGAAAAGTTAGCAAGCATGATTTATTGGAATGGCCATGAGTGGCTTTCAAACTTGAGGCGGCGGGACAGGGTCCGCCTTCCTGACCTACAAATTACCAGAGGTCCCTCTCTGGTATTCCGCACCGCGCTTGCCGGGGAAAATCAGGATTGACCAGAACTGAAGCTCAGCGGACGGATTCTTGACGCACCGGCGCTGGAAGTCTATAAATGATACTAACCGCATCATAAATCATGGAGCAGCGGTCACTCGGCACGCACGCCGGAGCCATACGCGAGGAGACTGATATCTTGTCGACAGTTAGAGCCCTCAGCCAATTCCGCAACCGGCGTCTGTAGCAACTCCACAACAGTTGTCACTCAGAAGGACTGGCGGAGATCCTCCGAATCTCAAACTACCCCACCATCACTCGCTCAACTTTACGACTGGCTCGAAAAACACGCGCATCTCAGAAGACGAATTGCGCCCTTACCTGGGATTCAAGGAGGGTACCTACTGGCGACACCGGGTCTGTCGCAACGAGTCGGTCGAAATGCTGGTGCTTTGCTGGCGGCCGGACAGCTGCACTGGTAATCCACGATCACAACGGGATCTCAAGGGGCCGTACTGGTTCAGCAGGGCGTGATGTGGGAGACGACCTTTACCTACGACGAGGAACGCGGTCTGGCGTACCATTCCGCGTGTGAATACGAAGCAGGACAAATCACCGGCGCTGACGTTCCCGATATTCATCAGCTGGGCAATCCTGACGTGAGCGAGCGCAACCTGGTAACCATTCACTATCTACTCACCGCGCTCTGGGCGTGTTGCATACCTACAAACCCGGCAGCGCGACGATCGATCTGTATACTCCTGACGAATCCGACGCGTAAAGAAGTCTCGAGTCTGGAGTCTCGGGTCTGGAGTCTCGAGTCTGGGAGTCTCGAGTCTGGAGTCTTGGGATCCCGTTACGATCCGCCCACACCTCTTGAGCCTTGTACGTAGCCTTCGTGTTGAAACTCCCAGACTCTTGACTCCAGACTCCAGACTCCAGACTCCAGACTTTATTCTTACTCACGAACAAATGATTCGACGTTGAGAGTTTTCCCATCTGTCGTCACGGTAATGGTGCCGCGCTTTCCGGTAGTCAAGACTTCCGCACCGCTCGCGCGCCAACGCTCAACCACATCTTTGTGTGGATGTCCAAAACAGAAGGTCAGGCCAACTGAGATCACCGCCAGCCGTGGATGACTGGCCGCAACAAAGGCCGCCGTCGAAGAGGTCTTGCTGCCATGGTGCGGCACCTTTACTACATCCGCGGCCAACGGATTTCGGGCGTTGAGGATGGCTGCTTCGCCTTCTTTCTCCACGTCGCCGGTCATCAGGATTGTTCGTTCGCCAAACTGCAAACGCAAAACGATCGAGTCGTTGTTTGCCGAAGAGGCGCCGGATCGTTTGTCAGTAGCGGCCAGAGAATCGATACGGTGGCGTCACCAAAGTGCAATTCGTCTCCGGCCCCGATAACTTTGCAGGAATCTGTCTGGCCGCCAGCGTAGCAGCAAATCTCGCGTACTCCGGGTCATCTGCGGGAGTGCGGGCCAGCAGGGCCGCACGCACGTTGAAGTTTCTCGCAACGTCATTCAAGCCATCGATGTGATCAGCATCGGCGTGCGTTGCCAGCAGATAGTCGATCGCATCCAGTCCGCGCCACCAGAGGTACTCGGAAACCACTGCTTCACCAATGCTGCGGGTGTCACTTTGGAATAGTTGTTCGGCGTCGCTCGTGGCATCGCCTGCTTCAACCGGCGGTGGACGGCTCTGAAACCCGGCCTCCCGCCGCCATCGATCAGCAGCGTAGTGCCATCGGGCATCGTCACCAGTGCTGCATCACCCTGGCCTACGTCGAGGAAGTCCACGTGCAGTTTGCCATCAGCCTTCTTAGCACTGCACGGATGAAAGATCAGTACGAGGAGGAGAACGCATTGCAGGATGGTTGCGCTGGTGGTGACTCTTTTCCGCCACCTGCTATTTGACTCGGAGAGGTTCTGCCAATACTGAGCGGATGCCAGCGCGCCAGAGCAAGAGTCAAGGCCACCAGCGGCAGATAGTAGATGACACTAAACCGCCGCTGACCAACCTGAGTATTCCGGCAAAACGAAACGAGGCTCCGCCAAAAGGCGAGAAGAGATCGACAGCATGCACCAACAGCCAATTGATTGCGTTGGCCAGGGCAATTAGCGGCATTGCGACGGCCTGACTGAGATTCGAAATCAGCAGGGCCGCCAGCGCCACCATTCCCAGTAGTGCCATCAACACGCAGACGCAGAGCATTCAAGAAGAGTGCTGCCGGTGAAACCCGATGAAAGTAGATGATCAGAATCGGCAGCAAGGCCAGCTGGACACTGGCGAGATCGTTGCGGCGCCCAATGCGTATCGCAAGCAGCGCTGCAGGTGATAGCGCTCAGGCGAGCGGCAATGGTGGACTTGAACAGTCGATAACTGTGATTTGAGCGCGCCATGTCCGCCTGCCATCCGCGCTCGCTCCAGAAGACAGCTTCACAAGTGCCTCGTAGGCAACGGCCGCAGCTGGGAGGGTAGGGCGTATTCCGCGTTGGCCGCCAGCCGCACAGTCAGTGATAGCTTCAGCACCAGCGGTGCGGCAATTACGACAATCCGCGAGCACTGAAAGGAAAGTCAGTTGGAACGACGGATCGAACAGTTCGCCTGGAGCGCCAGAGCAGCAAGACCAAAGCGGCGCCGCTCAGGGCGTTCAGCGAAGTTGCCCGGCGCGACCAAAGCGGTGCCAGCGCAACGAATGCTGAACATTAAGGAAGCACGCACCGCTGCTGACTGCGCCCTACCGCCAGCGCGCATGACCGCAGCACAATCCGCCGGGGACAGCGAACTGCCACGATCTTTTTTCGCGTGAAGCGGCGCACGATGAGCAATACCACGAGCCCGATGTGAAGCTGATGTGCAGATACGCGTTAATCACCTGCAGGATATGAAAAGTGCCGCCCTGCCGAAACCGTTCAGCGGTGTTGGCGTGGAAGCGCAGCGACGATTTCCGAGCAACGCAGCCGCGAGCACACCGGCAGCGTCGACCGCTAAGCTGGCCTTGGTTTGTAGCTGAGCGCTCGTTGCCACCGGGTACAGCCGTGCAAGGCAGGAAAGCGTCATGTCGTCGAGGCGCTGCTGACCGGCAAAGGGCTCTTGATCGCTCCGGTGCGCGTCGTATCCTTTGCGGTCGAGAATACTCGGTGAAAGTAGAAACCCCGGGGTTGCGATAATTATTTGTGCGTTCCAACTGTTGTCATGACTACCGGGCGGGCAGCCGTAAGCAGCGCAATTCGAGCGCCGATCAAATTCGGCTCGAAGGTTGTCTGATCACGCGCCGGCGCGCCAGCAGTTCCACCACCCAGTCCGGGCGCTGTGTTCCACGTTCCTGATCCTGATCCTTTCGACGCGCAGTTGAGGAAAAGGCTCTCTGGTGCGGTCTCTGCCGGACCGTCCATCACGCCGGTGAGTTCAACGAGGATCGCCGGGAGTGATCGTGCCTGCTTCGAATAGTTGTTTGATCTGATCGGCGGTACGCTTCTGCTTCTCGACACTCACCAGCGTGGCGCCGGCCAAGTCGCGATCACAATCACCAGCACTGAGCCGGCAATCTGGTAGCCCCGGCACAACGACCAGATGGTCAGTGAAACTTAAGACGGCACAACAAGCCAGCAAACTCAACGAAAGCGAGATCCGTTGCCCGGTCATGATCCCGCTGCCAGGGCTGCAGCCAGCCGGGCCAACGGATAAGGCGTGAAAGGAATACAGCGATCGGGTCCATCTTGGCGGTCCTCCAGTTCCTAACCACGCGCGAGCGCACAGCTTCGAGGCACATCGCAGCGATCAATGTTCCGGGACGCAAACGTCGAGTGTTTTACTTCGCAGTGAGATTACTGTCGGCTGCAGTAAGCGGATGGGTCCTGTGAGTTTAGCGTTACGTAGGGATTTTCCAAGGCTCGAAACACTAAAAGTAACTGGGCGACCCGTGTGAGTCCGTGAAACAATCGGACGGTGGGAAGAGCCCGGCAGTTTACTCTTGGGGGAGGCAGAGCAGGCCAAGTAGCCAGGTCCGTGAAGCGGACGGTGGAGCATAGCCAGCAGTTTACTGCTGGGGAGGCGAAACGAAGCAAATGTAGTCCCGTGAAGCGGACGGCTGAACCCGAACCTCTTTGTCAGGTATCTGGCACAAACGTTCCAGTCGTCCGCTTCACGGACTCAATGATCGAATCTAACGCGACCTATTCCCAGCAGTAAACTGCTGGGCTATCTTCAGACGTCCGTTTCACGGGACTTCATTTTCCCGCTACATCTTTTCCCAGCAGTGAACTGCGAGAGGGCTATTTTCAGACGTCCGTTTCACGGACTACATTCCCTAGCCCTCTTCCTCGGGGATTGGATCCGCGTTTATCTGCGCTCAGCCGCGGCTGGTGTCTTTCCTCATCACAAAAGGGCAACCGCAGCCGTGCTTCGCAACCCCGGAACGCCAGTCGATTCTCCAGCGAGAGAGTGCCGCCGTGTGCTTCAGCAATCTGTCGCGAGAGCACCAGCCCAATGCCTGAGCCTTCGGCTTTGGTCGTAAAGCGGCACAAACAAGTTCGCCGGTATTCGCCAGCGGGTACCTTCATCGCGTTACCCAGATGTCGATTGTCCGTGATTTCGCGACCAACCAATCTCCACTCGACCACCGTCTCGAAGCGCTGCATCGACGGCGTTACGCACCAGATTGATCAGCAACTGCTCGAGCTGCGCTCGATCACCCTGCACGATGACGCATCCGGCCCGGACAGCACCGACCGGCAGGCGGGTTTCCCAGGCTGGCGACGCGCTGGAGCCAGTTCGCCAACGTTCAGGGCTCGAAGCGCGGGCTGCGGTAGTCGTGCCAGCCTGAATACGATTCGACAAAGCGGGCCGGCGAATCCGCCCGAGACGAATCACCTCCAGACCCGTTCAGGAATATCTCGCTCAAATCCAGCAGGTTGCGGTTCGCGCGCAAGCAAATCCGCCAGGCTCAGTGGCCACGGACGATAGGCGCCAGCGGAGTTATTCAACTCGTGACCAGACCCGCAGCAGGCGCTGCCAGGCGGTGCGCTCTTCTTCCCTGAGGGTCTGACTAAGATCGGTGAGCACCAGCAGTTGGTGCGGTACGCGCCTTCGCGAGAAACACACTGCGCCGGACACCCCAGCGACCAACACCACCAGGAAAAACCATCGCTACGATCTGTGACGTCGCTCGGTACGCTTGCAGGCAATCTGAAAGACTGAGCTCCTTTCCAGTCCTGCCCAGCAACCGAGCGGCCGGCTGCGCAACAACCTACTCACCTGCGCGATTGAGGGCGCAACCGCTCGTCCGCATCAAAGGCAAAAACCGCCAGATCAATCTCGGCCATCACCGTGCGCAACAGGGCGGTAGCTTCGAGCGCGCCCAGCCTTTGGATCCGCAGCGTCGCCCCAGCTCATTGACTTCGAGCATCACTTCGCCCAGCGCATCGCCGCTGATCGCAGCGCCCGCGAATCGATAATCAGCTCACGCAACGCGCCAGGATGTTCGAGAGAGTTTGTAGCGGTCGAATGACGCGCTGCTTGCCAGAGTTGAAAGCAACGCAGCAGGCGACCGCCAGCAGCAGATCGATGGTCCATTGGATACGTCCGGAATAATCACCGAGCCACAACAGCAGGCGCAAGGGCAGCCGCCGGCAATCACTAACGCAACGTCAGGATGGTCAACCGGCGTTCGAAGGCGAGGCGACCACCGCGTTTCCAGGGGCAGGATCGAGGGTCGCAAAGTCGAAGTCGTTTTGATCGGATTACGCGGCACGCTCACGCCGCTATGATAACTCATTCACCGTCCGGCAAACTTCAGTTTGTCGAATGCGCTGCTATCAATTCAACCGCAACCCGTACTTCTGCAGGCGGCGGTAGGGCGCTGCGGCTCAAACCCAAGGCCTCGGCGGCGCGGTTCGCGACTCCGCTAAAGCGATTCAGCGCTTTCTGAATCAATGGACGTTCCGAGCCTCTTCCGAGACTCATCTCTCGAGCGGCGCAGCGACGCGGCCATCCACACTACGTTCAGCCCGAGGTCAAAAGCGGTCGCCACCGCCGCTGCTCGTCAATACCGCGCGCTCGACGACGCCATGATCAAGTTCGCGCACGTTGCCGGAGCCAGGAGTGGTCGCAGCAGGGCGTCGAGGCTTCTTCAGTAAAGAGTTGGATCGATCTGCGATAGCGGTCGCTGTACTGGCTGAGAAAGTGTTCCGCCAGCGGCAATGTCATCGTCTTTCCCGCAGGGGCGGGATATGGATCTCAACCGTGTTCAGCCGGAAGAGCAGGTCCTGGCGAAAGCGTCCATCCGCCACTTCGACGTGCAGGTCGGCGTTCATGGCCAGCGCGCTGCACTTACCTTGCGAGTTTCGACGAACCATTCACGCGCTCAAATTCACCGGTTTCAGGACTCGCAAAGTTTTGTCTGTAAAATTGGTGGCGCGTTGGCTATTTCATCGAGAAAATCGTTGCCGCAATCGGCTACGGTTCAGAGCCGTCTACGCGATCGGTCTATGGCGTCTGTGAGCGCCGCGCACATGCCCAAACAGTTCACTCTCGAACAGTCCTTCCGCCAGCGCCCGGCGTTGACCGAAACCATCAGGCCGGACCACGCGCGTCGAGGCAAACGTGTGCAGGGCGCGGGCGACCACCTACTACCGTGCCGTTTTCTCCGGTAATCCAGGGCGTTTGCGTCTGCCGGCCCGATACGCTGCACCAGTTGAGTACCGACTTCATCGCCGGTGATTCAGCAGCGACCTGAGGGTGGCGGACGCGTAACTGGTAGCGCTGTCCCGCAGGGCAAGGTTTTCTGGCTTCCAGACGTTCGCCGCGCCGGAGAGCTGGGCCAACTCCACCTGAATGCGCAACACGCTGAGCAGACGAAGAGTGTTATCCCAGGGCTACTGAATAAAGTCGCGCCCCACGGCGCATCGCTTGACCGCCAAATCCACTGCCCAGGCCGGTCATTGCGACAACCGGAACCATCGGGGCGGTCGCCTGGGTTGCTAAGGAGCTCCAATCCCTCGTTTCCGGATGTGGTATCGCGGGGCGTAATTGGGATCGATCCGGACGACGTCGAAGTTCCTGCGAGATCAGTTGCAGTCAGGCGCCCATTGGGCGATACAGCCGTTGGATGTCATGCGTCGCTCGCCAGCTAATAACAGACGCAGGGCCGCTAATGCATCAAGACTCGATCATCAGCAATGGTATTCGTGGGCATGGACAGGAACAGCCTTCTACTGCTGGTAGTCGTCCTAATTCGGACTTTTGTAACGCAAGCTGTTAGCTTGCGCAGGTTTATGCCACTCAATCATCGCAAACTAACAGTTGCGTTACGAAGTAGGACACTACCGCGGGTAAGCGGACTCGCAAATATACCGCGTTCACTAGAGCGGCGTTGATTCATCCGGCGGCCGGCGGGGCCAGCGCCGGTATCATTCATATCACGCCAACGCAACCAGCGGGTCGACTTTCGCGGCCCGGCGCGCTGGAACGTAGCAAGCGATCAGGACAACCAGCAATAGTACAGCTGCCACAAGGCCGAACGTCAGGGCGTCGGTGGCTGTTACTCAAACAGAGAGTGGCCAGTAATCGGGTCAAGGCGAAGGAAGCTGCCAAACCGGCGACGATTCAAGCAGGCCCAGCAGGGCTCCCTGCCTGACCACCAACTTAACCACATCGCCATGCTGTGCACCAAGCGCCATGCGCACGCCTATTTCGTGAGTTCGCTGCGTTACCGAGTAAGACATTACTCCGTAAATTCCGACAGCCGAAAGGATCAGCGCCACCAGCGCAAAACAGCCAACAGGGTGGTGTTGAACCGTGACCGCGCAATTGATTTAGACAACAAGCTTTCCATTGTGCCTACGTTGGCGACCGGTTGTTCGCCATCAAGCGCGCACTACTTCGCGCGCCGGAGCCGCATAGCGGTGGCCTCACCGCTGGTCGGATAACCACAGTCATCGACGATGGTAAAGCTCCGCCTGAGCCGTAGGCCATCGGCGCGATCTCGGTGATGAGGCCATATGTTTGTTATCGCCGACGACGCCGATAATTTCAGTGGGCTGGTTGGCGTCTTTCGCGTAAATCGTCACTCGGTTTGCCGAGCGGATCCTGACCGGGCAGATTTTTCCGCACAAACATCTCGTTGACGATCACTACGTGGCGCATTTCGCTCACTTCTGATCAGAGAAAAAGCGTCCGCGCTTTAGTGGGATTGCATCGCTGAAATGATCTGCATCCGTCACGCAAACACCGGTGGTCAGTCCCTGACCCGCCGGCGCTTTGGCTGCCGTCTATTTCGACCAGTGTGCCTGGTGGGGACCGGCAAAGGCAGGTAGTTGGTAGCTCCGACTGCCTCGACACCAGAGCAAAGGCCCCTTCATCCGGTCGGTCAGGCGTTCGAAGAAATCGATGACTTTGGGATCCGTATCATATTTCCTACGCGGTAAGCGCTGTTACGCACTTAGTCAACGCCAGGTTCCTGGGGTGAGATACCGGGATTGACGGCTTGCAAACGGTTGGACTCTCTTCAACCCAGCGAGGCCCGCTCCCACCAGCAGAACCAGGGCCAGCGCCGCCTGGCGACGACAAAAGGTTCGAAAGCGATGGCTGCGCACACTGCCGCGATACGTGCCGCCCTCGCCCGAGGGGATCCCTGCAGATCGAAGCGCGCGTCGCCTCAAGCGCGGGAACGACCCCAAGGTGATTCCGGTGAGCAACGCAATGCCGCCAGAGTGAAGGCAGGCGCAGGGGAGGCTGATTCTCGCTTGAGCCAGATCCAGCAGCTCCGGAGGCTCAAAGCAACCAGTGCACGCGTTCCCACAGGCCGGCAAGAGACCGGCGCCGCCGCCAGCGCCGACCGGTGCGCCGCTTTCGGTCAACGGTTGTCTAACGATTCGCCCACGACTGGCGCCGAGCCCGGCCCGGAGCGCGATCTGCTTTTCTGGCGTGAAGCAGCACGCGCCAGGAGGAGATTCGCGACATTGGCGCAGGCGATCAGGGAGCGCTAAAGCCACGAACTGCTCCGAGGAAGTATTAGCAGCGGTTTCCGAGATGTCTCGGTGAATTGAGTGCGCAGCGGCACGGGCCGTTAACGCCCCCAGCTGGTGTTAAATTCGGGATACTGCTGCTCAGAAGCTGCTGCGCCGATGGCGTCCCATTTCGGCTTGCGCCTGGACCAGAGTAGTGCCGGGTTTTTAACCGCGCCACGGCGGCACGCTCAGCGCCCATGCCCAGCTCTGCACATCGTTGGTTATTGCCAGGGAAACCACGCATTTCCGCGGGACTTGCCGGTCATCGAATTTTTCTTGAGGTGCCAGGAGCAAAGTCGGCCGTTTCGCTTCACACCAATCACGGTGGCTTCCCCTGATTGTTGAGCATCACTTTGCGGCCGATGACCTGACCCCCTCGAGGCGCCGCCCGCGAGCCCGCACTGATCACCACGGCGCGAGGCTGTCCGCAAGCGCCATCCTCAGGCGTGAACGTCACCGCTCGATGACGGCATTCACGCCCAGCAAAGAAAAAAGATTCGAGTGTGGCAACCTGGGCCCGGGACACTCTTCCGGTTCGCCGTCGCTGGTGAGGTTGGAGCTAAGATCAAAAAAAGCGCGGCGGCCAGCAATGGCCGCCGAAAACTCTATTCTGCCGCTTCTTTCCAGTCAGAAAGAAGTTTCCCAGATTGATCGTGTTCTGGTCTCTCTCCCTGTTTCTTCTCCCGAGACAGTCACGAGCCTATCCGAGTCTGCCAGCATGGAAGGGGAGTGAAGCAGGACTGCGTTGCTCACACTGAAGATAGCGGTGTTTTGCTCCGATTCCCAGCGCCGGGGTGTTTGACCGCGATCTGCAAGTGACCACGGGATTCTTCCACCGGCATGCGAATGTGCCAAAGCGCACGTCTTGCGAAGCTTTCATGACTCTATCCTCAAGAAAGTGATGAGTGATGAGTGATGAGTAAAAGCGAGTCCGCTTTCACGCATCAGTGACCACTCACCAGCATCTTCCACTTCGCATCACCTCATCACTCGCGATCACTCATCACTCATTATGTGACCCGGCTCCGCATCCTTGCCGGGACTTCATCGTTCATCCTTCCGCCTTCATCCTTTTCCTTCTATTCATATCTCTCCCAGCGCCGCCAGCGGGGATCGATCGACTTCCGTGGCTCGCCGGGCGGAGGCAAATAGCACGCCAGCATCGACACGAGGTATATCAGCACTGCAGAAACGCGGTGACGGAGGTCAACGGCATCTGTTGAAGTGTCACTCCGAAGCAGCAACGTTCTCAGTAAAACGCGTCAGGGCCAGAACCCGCCGCTCGATGACTACGCGTAGCGTCAGGCCCGATCCATTTCAAGGATAATCAGTTTCAAGGCGTCGCGCCCGCGCAGGCATCCCGAGCCATGCAGATACCAATCTCCTGCGTGCGCTGCGTAACGGCGTGGGGACATCACTGCAGATCCCCGCGCCGCCAGCAACACCAGCGCCAGCCCGGCTTAAAAGATCGCCAGCAACAACATATTGAAGCGCCGCGCGCCAAACGAACCGCCGCGACTTCGTTCATTATCTCTAACTTCGTAACCGGAGTTGCGAATCCGGTTTTCGGATCTGCCACTTCGATCACCAGCGGCGGCCATGGCCGCAAACAGTTCAAGATTAATTGCGGGCCACAAAAAGGTCATCAGCGCTACGGATCGGCTTGATCAAGGCGATAAAAAGAGCCGGGAGGTCGGGGTAGATCGAGACCGAAGTGTTTGACGTCTCCGACCACGCCAATAGTCCCTGATAGTCGAATGCACTTCCTGAGTCGCGTACTTAGCGAGGCCGCTTGTCCAGGGATCTTCGTTCAGGAAGTATGGCGCACCATCGCCTCATTGACTATCCCCACTCGCGGCGCCTGGGCGTCAAAATCCGGTGGGCCAAAGTTTCGACCCGCGCGCAAGGGTGCATTTGCATCGCCTGAAAGTAGTCACCCATCACGCTGCGAGTCGCGGCTCTGGTTCTGTCGCCCGGAGCAATCGGCGGGCAGACCCTCGATCATCAAAAATCGTGGTCAGAAGAGAGTCGCCACTAAGCGGCAGCTCGCGCTGACCATTGCGGCCTATTGCCCCGGGCAAAGAATTGATCGCCGCCAGGGCCTGCAAAGCGCGAAAACGTGTCTGCGGATCTTTTTCACGCTATAACGAGCCTCGGGTGGTTCCACACGCATGGTCAGCCAAATGATCCGGGATTGAATCCGGATTCGGCGGAGCGCAGCTTCCAAAAACGATCGTGATCAGCAAGCCGGCGCCTACCAGCAAGATCAAGGCCGCCACTGCGAGTTCGCCGCACCACGGACATGCTGCGCTTGTACCGCTTTGCCGAAGGCGCTGCCCGCCGTCGCCCCGCGGCGCGCTCTTTCAGGCCTTCGCTGACCCCACTGCGCGCTGCAGTCCAGGCCGGCAACAGGCCAAGCCAGCACTCCGGTCAACAAAAGAGGATGCCGAACGTGAAACCGAGCACGCGCATCGACACCAATCTCCTGCAGGCGAGGCAGATTGTCCGGCTTCAGTGCCGCCAGCAGAACTCGTACCCCAGATCGCCAGCAGCACCGCGAAGAAACCGCCCACCAGACTGACCAGGATGCTCTCCGTCAGAGTTGCCGCATCAGACGCCAGCGCCCGGCGCCGAGCGCGGCTCGGATTACAAACTCGCGATCGCGTTCCGCCGCGCGCGCCAGCAGCGCAGGTTGGCAAAATTCGCGCACGCGATCAACAGTACCAGACTGACCGCTGCGAACAGGACCAGCAACGATTGGCGTGATTGGCCCACGATGCGCTCATGCAACGGGATCAGAACTGTGCTGCGGTTCTTGTTATCGGCGGGATACTGCGCGGCCAGACTGCGCAATCAACGTCGCCTGCATCTCAGAGCGCGCCTGTTCAACGCTCACCGCGGCCGCCAAACGGCCGTAGGTGCGCAGGAAATGGACGCCGCGGAATCTTGCAGCGAGGGGATTGGACACGTGAACTGGTGTCCAGGCTTCGATGTTATCGCGTGGGGAAGCAAAGCTTGCCGGGCATCACGCCAACGATGGCGTAGCTGTTGCCGCTCAGCGGAATTGCTTTGCCGATGATTTGCAGAGTCGCCACCAGAACTGTCGCAGCCACAGCGCGTGGCTGAAAGGACAGCGACATAAGGACCACCCAGCTGGTCATCGTCAGGTGTGATTACTCGGCCAAGCTCGGCCTTAACGCCCCAGCGTTTCGAAAAAACCACCTGTCACCTGGCCGATTTGAGAACTTGCACCGGCTCACTGCCCGCTGTGGCAAATCAATGGCTGCTTTTTTACCTCACCGCCAAAGTTGCTGAACGTGCGGCTCTGCCTTTCGATGTCGGCCAGATCGGGTCGCCGACTGGTTGGAACGAAAGTCACCAGCCTGGCCGGCTCCAAATGGGGCAAAGGTCGTAACAAGACCGCATTGATCACGCTGAAGATCGCCGTGTTCACGCCAGATTCCCAATGCCAGCGTGATCCGCTGCGATCGTCGTAAACGCCTGGTCGTTTCAGCAAACTTCGCATTCGGCAGCGAATGTCGCTGATCAGTGTTTCCATTACGCCTCCCGCTTACTGCGCTCGCCCGTTGGCGCTCCGGTCCGTTTAGATAAGGCACTTGTGCTGTGTGTAATTCACGGTCCGTTTAGATGGGGCACTTGTGCCCCCGCCGCGCAAGGCGGACTGAGTCCGCTGCCTAAACGGCGACCCAGTTGTTGTATTCAACGATCGCAACTGTCGCTTTTGTTACCTCGTAGCGCAAGGCTTCCATCGGGTCGACCCGTGCCGCACGCCGTGCGGAATGTAGCAAGCCAGAATCGCTACTGCCAGTATCAATACTGGGACACCGACGAACGTTGTGACATCCCGTTGCCGTCACGCCAAAAAAGCAAGCGGGTAATCAGTCGGGTCGCCGCAAAAGCCCGCCCAATCCGATGGCGATACCGATCAGCGCCAGGGTCGCGCCGTTTCTCACCACCAACTTCAAAACATCGATGGTGCGAGCGCCCAGCGCCATCGAATCCCGATTTCGTGTGTGCGTTGCGTAACGGAGTACGCCATCACGCCGTACAGACCAATGGCCGCCAGGACCAAAGCCAGGCCGCCAAAGAAGGTCACCAGCCTGGCGAAAGTACGTTCCTCGCTTAGCGTCTCGCTCGTCTGCACGACCTGGGTGGTTACCCTGGTGAGCGGCAAACTGTCGTCCACTTCGCGCACTGCCTGCCGCGGCTGTCACCAAAGCAGTCGGTTCACCAGCGGCCCGCAGGGCAAGGCCGCATCTCGCCTACCTGGTCAAGTTCCTGGGTCAGGGGTATAGATCAACGGCTCAAGCTCCTCCCGTTGACTGTTATGTTTGATATCGCGGGCAATGCCGACGATCTCAATTTTGCCCGCGGACTTATCTTCAAAACCGACCCGCTGGCCGATTGCGTTCTGGTTGGGAAAGTATTTGTGCGCCAGGGTTTCGCTAATCACAGCAACCCGCTGACTGTGCTGATCGTCGTGTTCGCTGAAGCCCCGACCAATCACTAAGGGTATCTCCATCGTGGCCAGGTAGTTGGCGCGCACGATCTGCCGGTTGGTCGAGTGCTCAGTCGCCAGCGCCGCCGTCTCTCCGGGCAGAATCAATGAAGTGTTGTTCATGTAATGAGCAATCAATGGAACATTCGCAAAGCTCGCAGAATGCACCCGGAAGCGCATCAAGCCGGGCGAAGAGTTGCTGGTAAAACTGTACGAGCTTTTCGTCTTTGTAACCGACGGCTTCCGGCTTGAGTGTGAAGAGCAGCAAATTCTCCTGATTGAACCCCAGGTCTACGTGCTCCAGGTTGCGCAGAGTGCGCAGAAACAATCCGGCACCGATTAGCAACACCAGGGACATGGCCACCTGAAGAATGACGAGCGCTTTACTTAGCCGCGAGCGAGCGATGGCGCTCGAGCCGCGAGTGCTGAGTTTCATGGCGCTGGTTAAGTCTTGTCTGGTTGCTCCGCCACGCCGGTGCCAGGGCCGAACAAGACTCCGGTAAAGAGCCGAGACAGCGACAGTAAAACTGAGCACGCGCCAGTCGACCAGTAATCCAGATCCGCAGGCAATAAGGAACCGGGGCTGCTGCCCATGGCTGCCAGAGCATTCTTGCCCCAGACAGCGAACAGCACTCCAACCGCACCGCCGGTCAACGCGAGCAAGCACACTCTCAGTCAGCAGTTGCCGCACCGAGACGCCAACGCCCGGCGCCAACGGCCAACCGCACGGTTATTTCCGCCACGTGACGCCGCTCGCGCCAGCAGCAGGTTCGCGACGTTGGCGCAAGCGATCAGCAGGACCAGTCCAACGACACCAAAGAGCAGATAGATTGTGAACGAGTAGATCTTGCGCATCTCCCACATTCCCCTTACTGCCGGGAAGGACCACCAACACCGGATAGTCTTTCGGTTCCACCTGGGCGGCTTCATTGGTCTTTTTCGGCGGTGGCATAATCTCGAGCCTGGGCCTGGAAGATACCGTTCAAACTATCGTGAGCCTGCTCAATGGTGGCTCCCGGTTTTAGTCTGCCCATCAGGTGTAACCACCAGGTGCCCGGCTTTCCTTCTTTGCCCATGGCGCTGTTTTCACCGAGCAATAGTGGCTCAAAGGCAATAGGCACCGAGATCGCCGGCCGATCGCCCACCTGTAGGAGTGCCGTTGAACCCCGGAGGCGTGACACCGACGATCGTGAAAATGTTTTGATTGATCTTGATCTGTTTGCCAATCACTGAACGGTCAGCGCCGAAACGATCGCGCCAGTAGGCATAGCTGAGCATGGCCACCGGCGGGCGGCAGCCTGATCATCGGCGTCGACGATCGTACGGCCCAACTGCGCCGGCACCCCTACTCCGGAAAGAAGTATCCGCCCGATACCCCTTGTGTCTTGGCGACCTCTGCCTGTCCATCTATTAGCCGTTCTGCTCCACAGATTCGCAAGGCAAGCAGATCCGAGGTGGCCGTTTTGCTTTTGCACCTCGCTGTGTAACTTCTGAAAGCTGTCGTACTGAAAGAAGAACCGCCGCGTCTGTCGGCAGGAAGACCACCGACGAAAATGCCACGCTGGCCGGTCGTTCGGAAGGTTTGCCGGCCTGCCAGTTGAAGAGCACCAACCGATCGGGTTCCCTCACCGGCAGGGTTCTCAGCAACGCTGCGTCCACCAAACTGAACAATGCGGTATTCGCGCTATTCCCAGCGCCAGGAAAGCACGGCTACGAGTGTGAGCCCGGCGACTTTCGCATCATCCGGAATCCATAACGCAAGTCTTGCCACAGTGTGTACATGATTCACCCCATAAAATTGAGTCAGTTCTCTTACTGGGACGCGCGGGCGTCCCGCCCGCTGTTTTGCAGCAGCCACACCACCCTTCCAGCAAACTTGTCTCTGGCGAAACTCAAGCGGGCGAGACGCCCGCGGTCCCAGTCCCAGTATTCGGCTACTCGTATCGCAGCGCTTCTATCGGCTCGACGCGCGCTGCTCGCCGCGCCGGGATATAGCAGGCCAGCAAAGCCACGAAAGGCCCCAGCGGCAGTGCTACGACCGCGAAGGTCAAGGGATCTTTGCTGGTGACGCCGAACAACAAACTCGCGATCAGACGCGTCAGGGTCCGTAACGCGCCCGCAAGCCCGATGGCCAGACCCACCAGCACGAGCTTCAATCCTGCCCAGCTATCCAGACTCAACACGTCGCCAGTCTTCGCGCCCGGGGCCATGCGAATACCGATCTCGTTGGTCCGCTGCGCGACACTGAGGTAGCTCATAACGCCATAAAGGCCAACGATGGTTAGGATCAAGAAAGCCACCGCGGCAAGAATCGACAATAAGGTCTCGTGTTGAGACGAGGAGCCGCTACCGAAGCGGCTCAGGTGCTCGTTCATTGTTTTCACACTAAAGAGCGGTAGGTTCTTATCCAGGGGCGCCGGCTTCTTTGGTTGCCGAGCTGATGAGGCTGTGTGCGGGTCGTTCAGCGAGTCCCCTGACCACGATGGTCATCTGATTGAAAGGCACCTGAGTTTGGGGAACATAGAAGGTCGGTCTTGGCTCGCGGCTCAGGCCCGGCATTCTTCACATCGCCGACCACGCCGACGATTTCCCGCATAGTTGGTTTTTCTCCTTCATAGGAAGAAATCCCCGGCTTGATTCGCTTGCCTATTGGATCTTCGTTGGGAAAGTGCTGCCGCACGAATGTCTCCGTCACAACGATCACGGGCGTTGATTTGTGCTGATCGCCTTCGTTGAAATCACGCCCCTTGACGAACGGTATTCCCATGGCCCGAAATAGCCGAGACCAATATTGAAAAAGTCGCCCGAGGGCTGATCTTTCTGGCGATCGGGCGGCCTTCGGTTTCAAACGAGAGGTTGTAGCGATCGCCACTGAGCGGCAGGGGCGTCACATCACTGGCCGATTGCAACGCCAGGCAGGGACTCGATGTGCGCTACCAGATCGTGATTAGAACACGGCCTGTTTGTCCGTCGGGTACCTGACTTCCCGGTAGCGCCACGTAAAAGGTCAAAACGTTTTCCGAATTGGAATCCGGGGCTGACCTGTCGCAGACGCGCCAAGACTTTGAATGAGCGGCCCGGCGCCCACCAGCAAGATCACCGCAATCGCCAGCCTCTCCGATTACCAGGACGCTGGCGAATACCATTTGCGGCGCGCCCTCCACCGAGATCCACGCCCGCCTTCCTTCAGTGTTTCCGTCAGCCTCGGCCTTCGCTGAATGAAAGGGCAGGAACGAGGCCAAACACTTACCAGCCCGGTCAATACCGAGACAGCCAGCGTGAATCCCAACACTCGCCAGTCCAGCCCGACCTGAAGGGCTCGCGGAATGTCATCCTTGCCCAGAGTTACCAGCAGGTCGGCCCACCAGACGGCGAGCAGCAATCCCCACGGGCGCCGCCCGCCAATGAAAGCAGCACGCTCTCAGTCAGCAGTTGACGAACAACGCGCGCAAACGACTGGCTGCCCAGCGCCGAGCGAATGGCCATCTCTTTGTGCCGTGACATAGCGCGCGCCAGCGGCAGGTTGGCCACATTCGCGCAGGCGATCAAGAGCACGCAGCCACGGCGCACGGGCAGGATCAGCAGCGCCGGACGAATGTCGCCGACCAGGGCTCGCAACGTGGGTTCGAGCTTCTGATGCCCTTGCGGGTATTCGTATCCGGATATTGCTGCTCCAGCCGCGCGGCGATGGCGCTCACTTCCGTCTGTGCCTGTTCCTCACTGACACCGGGTTTGCGACGAGCAATCACATTCATGTAATGAGCTCCGCGCGTTGATCGGTGATAGGTTCTTTGCCCGAGGTATCGCCGGCTACGGTGGTCCATGGCCTCGACCGGCCTCGTTCTGAGGAGATCGGAAACTGAAAGGCGCGCGGCATCACGCCGATGATGGTGTAACTCGTGCCATCGAGGGGTAATTGGCTGGTAGTTCAGAACACTGCTATCAGAGTTGAAGCGTTTCTGGAAACAGCTCCTGGCTGAGCACCACCACCCGACCTGTCTCGCCTGGTTTGTCCTCATCGGCAAGAAAATCCCCGCCCCCAGCACCGGCGCGATCCCGAGGCGCGAAACAGATCCGCATTAACTACCGCACCCCTGCAGACGAGAGCGGGCTCCCCACTGCCAGTCATGATGAAGTCGCTGTCGTGATAGGAAGAAATGGTGTTCGAAGACGTGATTCTTGCCTTCGCGCAAAGTCTCGGAAGTTCGGATAAAGAGTACGAGCCGCGTTCCTGACCACGCTGGTGATCAGTCTCCCAAATAGTCATCAACTGGTCCGAATTGGGGAACGGCAGCGGTCGTAGCAGCACGGCGTTCACAACACTGAAGATGGCGGTGTTCGCACCGATACCCAAGGCCAGCGCGATCGTCGCGACGATACTAAAGCTCGGCGCCTTAAGTAGCATGCGCACGCCATACCTGATGTCTTGCCAAAGATTTTCCATGTCTTACTCGCTCTATGACTGCTCAAGACGGCGATCGCTTGTTCCCTCTGCGACCCGCGTTTCCCGGAGACGATGCTGCTCCCGTGCGACTTCAGGCCCGAACATCCCTTACGTCAAACCTGAGTATGAAAAGTCCTCGCAACCGTTCAGCGACTCATGAACTCTGTGCTACTCGTAAGTCAACGCCACCATCGGGTCGACGCTGGTGCGCGCGCCGCGCGCCGGCAGGTAGCACGCGAGCAACGCCACCACTGTCGAGCAGCAGCGTGATCGCTGCATAGGTCAGTGGGTCCGTCGTGCTCACGCCATAGACCAGACTGGCCATCAACCGCGTTAATGCAAAGGCCGCACCTAGTCCGATCGCTACACCGACTAACGCCAACACCATTCCTTTCTTCAACACCAGTCCGAGAATATTGCGACGTTAAGGCGCCCAAAGCCAGACGCACGCCGATCTCCTGCGTGTGCTGGACGACGAAATAAGCGAGTACTCCATAGATGCCTAATGCCGACAACAGTAGTGCCAGACCGGCGAAGATAGTCAGCAACGTCATGCCCAGGCGCCGCGTGGCGGTCTCTTCGCCAAGCACCTCATCCATAGTGCGAATATTTGAAATGGGCTGATCCGGCATCGACTTGATGAATCTCACGAGAGACTGCTGCAATCATGCTCAAGGGATCGGCCGCAGTACGAGTTGCCAGATCGCGCGGCGCAAAAACTGCCGATCCTTGACTTGCTGGTATGGAAAATACATCTCAGCTTTCACCGGCTCATCAACGCCCATCTGCCGCACGTCGCCGGCGACGCCGACAATCGTCAACCAGGGAGCTTGCTCGCCGGGATCACCGAGTGTGAAACGCTTGCCGACCGCGTTTTCGCCGGGCCAGTATTGCCGGGCCATCGTTTCGTTGATGATGGCCACCGGCATTGTCCGTTCATTATCGCCGTCGTCGAGGAACCGCCCTTGTCGCAGGGGAATGCCCATCGTCTTGAGATAGTCGGCGCTTACCCGTCGATGATTGGCGTCATATGAGAGACCTTCGCTTTGAGCTCGTTCCACTGTGCGACCTTCTGGAAAGAAACCACTCGTGCCCCCTTTCCATTCCAACGGGACAGTGGTCGTGTATCCGGCAGCAACCACCCCCGGTAACGATTTCACTCGCTCCAGAACCTGGCCGTAGAAGGCTGCCCGCTGCGGTTGCTCGGGGTATTTGCTTCCCGAGAGCACCGTGCGCAGTGTCAAAACATTTTCCGGCTGCAGTCCTGAATATTGCTCGCGCAACTTGAGAAAGGTTTGAATTAGCAATCCGGCACCGACCAGCAAGACTCAACGCCAGGGCGACTTCAGTCACCACCATCGCGCTGCGCAGTCTGTTTCCACTGGCTCTGCGAACCGCTCCGGCCCCGCCTTGTTTCAACGCTTCGTTGAGATCAATCTCTGAGGCCTGAAACGCCGGTGCCAATCCGAAGATCACGGCGGTTAGTAAGGCCACCAGCAGGGTAAAGCCGAGCACGCGGAGATCAAGATTGAGTTTGGTTGAGAGACTGAGAGCTGTCGGGAATAAGGCGCTTTAAGAAAGCAAAGCTCCATGAGGCAAGTAGTAAGCCGCAGGCGGCACCGGCCGTTGCCAACGTAGACTCTCAATCAGCAACTGGCGCACGATATGCAGCCGGCTGGCCCCCAGCGCCGTGCGCACAGCGATCTCACGACGGCGACCAGCCGCTCGCGACAACAACAGATTGGCAATGTTTGCGCAGGCAATCAGAAGCACAAAGCCGACAGCGACCAAAAGCACGAGCAACGGTCGGCGCACATCACCAGCCAATTGATCACGCAGCGGCATCACGTAAGCACTGATCCGGCCGGCGGCGGCGGGATAATCGTGAGAGATTCGTTGCTGTATCGTGTGAATGTCAGCGTCGGCCTGCGACAGAGTCACGCCTGGCCGCAGACGCGCCACCACGCTCAAGTAATGACTATCGCGCTGGGCCAGGGTTTCCTGGTCCATGGCCATTGGCACCCAAAGCCTGACGTAACTTTGCATAAACTGAAAACCTGCCGGCATCACACCAACAACCGTGTATTTATTGCCATTGAGCAGTAACCGACGCCCTATGACGCTGCGTTCACCACCATAGCGCTGCTGCCAAACGCTGTAGCTGATGATCACGACCTTATTCGCTCCCGGTCTGATCCTCTTCCGGAGTAATCGCGCGTCCCAGGGCGGGCTTGACGCCGAGCACGGGAAAGAAATTTGCCGTCACGCCGTAGGCTTCAATCTTTTTCCGGTTCACCATCGCCGGTCAGATTGAAGCCCCGGTCGTCGAACGCGGCCATCTCGGTAAACACCTGATTCTGAGCCTTCCAATCGGCGTAGTTGGCGGGGGCCGGGTATTGCGCGGAAAGCCGGCGAATGACGCATCCTCCCAGACCATTACCAGACGATCCGCATCGGGGAAAGGCCAGCGCTCGTAATAGGGACGGCGTTAACCAGGCTGAAGATTGCGGTATTGGCGCTAAATGCCCAGCGCCAGTGTAAGCACGGCGATCACAGTGAACGCTGGTTGTTTGATCAGACTTCTGATTCCGTAACGAATGTCCTTAAGTAGTGTATTCCATAATTACCTCTTGTGAACCCCGAATCTTCGAAATAGCGCGGTGACTTCGAAACGCGCGGCCCGTTTAGATAGGGCACTTGTGCCCCAGCCACGCGAGGGCGGACAAGTCCGCTTTCTAAACGGATGCGCTGGCTGGCTAACTCTGTTATTCGTAGCGCAGCGCCACCAGCGGATCGACTTTCGTAGCCCGCCGCGCCGGGATGTAACACGCCAGCAACGCTACTGCTGCCAGCAGCACCACTACGCCGGTATAAGTCAGAGGATCAGTTGGCGCAATTTCGAACAGCAGTCCACGCATCAATCGCGTTAGCGCAAAAGCCCCGCCCAACCCGAACAGCGTGCCGATCCCAAGCAGCACAAACCCCTGATTTAAGACCAGCCGCAACACGTCAAACCGCTGCGCGCCCAGCGCCAATGCGCACGCCTATTTCCGGGTGCGCTGAGCGACGGAATAGGCCATCACGCCATAGATACCAACCGCGGCGAGGAACAACGCGACCGCCGGAAAAGATGGCCAGCAGCAGGGAAAGAAAGCGCGGCTGGACCACCGACTTCCCCACCACTTCGGACCATTGGGCGCAAGCCATAGACCGGTAATGTGCGATCAACTTCGCCCACTGCTGCTCGCACGCTCGGCGCCAGAGCAACAGGATCGCCGTCCGCGCGCACCACAAAGTTCATATCTGTATTCAGTCCGTACTGAGCCGCCTGCGCTGCCGAGAAATAGAGTTCCGGACCAGCGGGCTTGTCGAGTCCGGCGTTCTTGGTATCTTCGACTATGCCCACGATCGTGAACCAAACGGGATCCTTGGAGGCACCTGGATCGACGCGCCGGCCGATGGGACTTCCCCTTCCAGAACCCGGCGAGCTAACGCTTGATTGATCACAACCACCGGCTGTGCCTTCTCATTATTGTCGCCGGCCTCGAACGTGCGCCCCTCCTGCAAACGAATCTTCATGGTCTTGAAGTAGTCGTTGGTGACAGTGTTCCAGTAATCAACGTTCTGAGCTGGTCCATCAGGCGTAGGCTGATATCCTTCGATGCCGGTGTCGTTGGCATTGATCGGACGCAGCGGCGGCAGGCCATCAACATAAGCCGCGGATGTCACACCGGGCAGGGGTGGCGAAGGCGACTCTGCAAAGTAGTGACGAAGCGTAAGCGCTCCGGATTTTTGTAGCCAGCAGCCGGCAGGCTGACACTGAAAGTCAGCGTACCGCCCGGATCAAACCCCATCTGCACCTGCTGCAGTTTCCAGAATGCGCGAATCATCAAACCGGATCCAATTACCAGCACCACCGCCAGGGCGATTTCGGTAACCACCAGCGCTTTGCGCAGCGTTTGGCCACCAACTCCCATCGAACGTTGACCGGCGCCACGGATCCAGTTGGCGAGATTGTGTTCTCTGATTTGGGCCAGCGGCGCCAGCCCAAAAGGAAAACAGCAATGACCGACAGACCAACAGTGAAGGCCAGCGCCAGCAGAATCGACGCGCATCTCGCCGGTGCGAGGAACGCTATCGGGCGCGAGCGTCAGAATCAGTCGCAATCCGGCAAAGGCTAATATTGTGCCGAGCACTGCGCCGAGGGTCACGAGCACCAATCCTTCAGCGAGAAACTGCCGCACCATACGACGCGCACCGGCGCCAAGGGCCAGCCGCACGGCGAACTCCTGGTGTCGAACTTCCGCGCGCGCCAGCAGGAGATTGGCAACATTGACGCAGGCGATGAGCAGCACAAAGCCGACCGCGCCCATCAGCATTAGCTACAGCCAGCCGTGCTGAGCCGGTGACGTCTTCATGTAAGGCAGAAAGCACCACGGGATGACGCTCGGGATTCAACAAGTGCCGCGCCCGGTTCTCGCTTTTCCAGCCGGCCATCAAACTGTTCAACTCAATCCGCGCCTGCTGAATGGTTACTCCCGGCTTGAGCCGGCCGATTACCGAGACGAAGTGCGATCCGCGGCTGCCAGGGTTGGCTGGATCGAACTGAAAAGGCACCATTACTTCGACCTGATCGTTACTACCAGGCGGGAAAGCAAAGCCCTTCGGCATCACCCCAACAACTGTCGTGGACTGAGCATCGATTTGGATCTGCTTGCCAATGATGTTGTTTTCGCCACCAAAAGCTCGTTGCCACAGACCGTGAGAGATGAGTGCCGTGCGCGGGCCACCGTTTCGATCCTCTTCAACGGTAAAGTTCCGACCCAACTCCGGCGCCACGCCAATCGTGTCAATCAATTCACGAGTGATGGTCGCGGAGGTAACTCGCAGCGGCTCGCTATTGGTGCCCACGTTCACGCCGCCCGGCGCCCAGCCACCGACCGCCTCGAACGATTTCGCTTCCTTCTGGATGTCGAGCACTTCAGGCGGAGAGAGCCAGAACTTTCTCAATTGCATCGTCGGAAACTCACTGTAGACTCGCACCAATTGCTTTTGGTTCGCGATACGGCAAAGGCCGCAGCAAGACCGCGTTGACCACGCTAAAGATCGCCGTATTGGCGCCGATGCCCAGCGCCAGCGTGATCACGGTTACGGCCGTGAAGGCCGGATTCTTTCGCAGCATTCGCCACGAGTAGCGCAAATCTTGCCAAAACGTCTCCATGTGCTCTCCTTTATATCTATGACTTCCACAATAGCGCGTCCGTCAGTCTGCTCAGTCTCCGTTGTGATACCGCGGCTTCGCCGCCCCCAGTGCGGTAAGGCTCCGCCTTACCGAAGATGCGTATTTATCTTTTTGAGGCTGTGCCTCCGTTTCTGCCGTTGAGGCGCAGCCTCAACGGTTAACCTCTTATCCAAGTGGTTCCGGTAAGGCAGAGCCTTACCGCACTGGCCTGGCGGCAGAGCCGCAATAGCTTTTCAACCGTCAAATCACAGACTAAAGTGTGTGCTACTTCTGCTACTCATAACGCAGGGCCACTAACGGATCGACTTTCGTGGCTCGGCGCGCTGGCAAGTAACAGGCGACCAGTGCCACCAGCGCCAGGCCTGCGGACACCGCAATGAATGTCCTGGCATTCGTTGGTGTGACGCCAAACAACAGACTGGCGATCAACCTGGTGAGCGCGTACGAAGCGCCCAAGCCAAGCGCTACTCCCACCGTCACCAGCAACATTCCCTGACCGATAATCAGCTTGAATACGTCGCGTGCCTGCGCGCCGAGCGCCACCCGGATGCCGATCTCGCGTGTTCGTTGGGCCACGGAAAACGCCAGCACGCCGTATAGTCCCAGCGCCGTGAGCAACGTCGCCAGCAAACCGAACGCGGTGCAGAGCCAGGTAACCAGCCGCTCCTGGGTCAGCGATTCGTCAATCTGCGCGGCCAGCGTCTTCACGTCATACAGCGGCAGGTGTGGATCTAGCTTCTGCACCTGGCCGCGCACGAGCTCTACTACCGCAGTAGGTTCACCGGCAGTCTTAACGTGCATCGTCAAATCAAAGAGGCGAGGCTCCTGATTGATCGGCTGATAAAAGTGTCTGAGCGCCGGCTCACGCAGGCTGAGATACTGGGCATCTTTGACCACCCCTACGATCACAGTGTCCAGCTCTTTTCCCAACCCGATCCTTTTGCCAATCGGGTTCAGGCCGCCAAAGAAGTGGCGCGCCATTCGCTCGTTGATGATGGCCACCGGCGGCGCGCCGGTGGTGTCCTGCTCAGTGAAATCGCGACCGGCCACCAGCGAAATACCCAGCGAGCGGAAGTAGTCGGTTGACACGGACGTGTGCGTTGGCTGGACATGCGCTCGCCCGGCTGGGGCTGGTAACCTTCAACCACGATCCCATTCATATCCCAGCCTCCGGAAATCGGTGAATCAGTTGCCAGGCTGGCAGACTAGAACTCCCGGCGTGGCTCGTAGACCAGCCAGCAACTCGTTATAGGAAGTTGTGCGTCTTTCTCGGGCGAGTAACCATTGAGGGCCGGATTGATCGATGCAATGAGCACGTTGCTCTTGCCAAAGCCCGGGTCGACGCCGCGCAGATTGCGGAGGCTGCTGAGAAACAATGTCGGAGCCGATCAAAAGCGGCAGCGAAAGCGCCACCTGCACCAGGATCAAGCCACTCCGCAAACTGAAGAGCCCGCCGCCAGACACGAAAGTGCGAGCCTCTCCGCGCAAAGCCAGCGCCGACGGCGAACGCGCGGCTCTCAGTGCCGGAGCCAGACCCAGCCCCACACCAACCACTCAAAGAGACCAGCAAAATAAACCCAATAAAACGCCAACCGAGCGGTGAGTCCAGAGTTCGTCTCGATAGTCCGAAGGGATTGACGCAAGCAACGCAGATTTCACCCACAACGCGACCAGTACTCCAGCCAGCGCTCCGAGCAACGAGAGCAGTATTGCTTCCGTCAGCCACTGGCGAAGCAAACGAAGCCGGCCAGCTCCTAACGCCAGTCGTACTGAGATCTCCTGATCGCGGGCTGCGTCTCGAGCCAGCACCAGGTTCGCAAGATTCGCGCAAAGGATCAGCAGCACGATGCCGGTGGCGCCAAATAGCAGGAGCAAGGGCGTGCGCATCTCTCGCTGTACATGCCGATAGCCCTGACTGCCCTCTCCCACCTGAATTCTCCTCGCCAGAAACTCCTGGCGGTCCTCGGCGGTAATATCGGCCGGCAGTTGTTGCACTTCAGCATCGCGGATCTGGTGATAGAGAAGTTCCAGCCCGCCTGAGGCCTGGCGCCAGCGTCACGCCGTCCTTGCGTCGCGCCATGATGGTCAGCCACTGATGACGCCGGCTTTGCAGACGGGTTTTGGGAAGCGGATTGAAGACGGGCGTCATCATCAACGGCACGCGCACATCCGCACTGCCGGATAAGCTCGAAGCCGTAGAAACCCGGAGGCGTGACGCCAATCACAGTCAACGGATGCTCATTAACGCAGAATAGTCCTTGCCAACGATGTCCGCGTCTTTGCCAAAGCGCCGGGCCCAGAAACCGTAGCTCAACACGGCCACCGGATGCGCACCGGGAGTGCGATCGTCGTCCTGTGTGAAACAGTCGGCCGGCCCAGGGTCGAAGACCGAGCACCTCAAAATAATTCCCGCTGACCAGCTCGCCGCGAACGCGATCGTTGCGTCCCTCGAAGCTCACATTCATTTGCGCGCCGCCGCGCGCCAGAATTCCCGAGAAAACATCGTTCCTGTCGCGCAGGTCCTGATACATCGGATAGGAAAAGGAGTCATTAGTCTCGGTGCTCTTCGGATCATGCGTCGCAATCGTAGCCAACTGATCAGGGGCCTTGACCGGCAAGCTTTGCAACAGCACGGCGTCGGTCAAGGTAAAGATTGCCGGCGTTGGCGCCGATACCCAGCGCCAGCGTGAGAACTGCGACTAAGGTAAAGCCGGGATGTTTGCGCAACATTCTCAGCGCGTAACGCAAGTCATGATAGATATCAGCGATCATGTTTCTCCTGTCACGGCTAATATTCACGCCGAAGGCGTAGGCCAATTCCAGCCCAGGGTAGAACCCACGGGTAAAGTGCGAGACTCTCTTTCAGTACCCTAAAGGGGTTGGCTACTTTCTTGTTGATGCGCTTCATTCATTGCACCCCTACAGGGTGACACTCATTGCCTCACCGTTTTCCCAGGGTGTTTACCCTGGGCTGGAATTAGCTAACGCCTTCGGCGTAACCGGACTGGGGTAGTCCCCGCTACCGCAGACGTTAGGGCCTCTTACTCGTAACGCAGCGCCACCAGCGGATCGACGCGCGACGCCTTTCGCGCCGGGAGGTAACCGGCCAACGCACCAACCAGGGTCAGCAAAACGACCGCCAGCGAGAGCGTTACCGGATCGCCGGGATTAAGCCCGAACAGCTGACTGGAGATCAGATGAGCCGCTCCCCAGGCAGCTGGCACGCCGATGATCAATCCCGCACTGACCAACAGCATGCTCTCTTTCAGGACCATCCAGACGATGTCGCGACGTTCGGCGCCCAAAGCCATGCGAATGCCGATTTCATTTGTCCGGCGCACGACCGCATGGGCCATGATTCCGTACAGGCCAACGCAAGACAGCGCTAATCCCAATGAAGCCAAAGAAGCTCACCAATTGGGCAAGCAATCTTTCCTGACGCAGGGATTCATCGGTTTGAATGCGCAAGGAAGTCAGGTTGAGGATCGGCAGTTTGTCATCGACCTGGGTGACCGCGGCACGTACCTCAGCCGGCCAGGCCCAGCGGATCGCCTGCCGTACGCAACTCCAAAGTGTTGTTGTACGTTTGCTGGTCCTGAATTTGGAAAGATCGGCTGATAGACTGTGCGCTCTGCCTTTTCCCTGGCGCTATCGTTCTTCACATCGCCAATCACGCCGACAATCTCCAAATCATCTTTGTCTGATTCCTGGTCGAAAGTTATGCGCCTGCCGATTGGGTTTTGACCGGCAAAGTAATAATCGGCAAAGGCCTTATTGACCACCGCAACTTTGGTCGAGGCCGGAGTGTCTTGCAGACCAATCTCACGACCAAGCAGAAGCGGCGCTCCCAGCGTCTCAGCATATTTGTGGTCCGACCTGAAGATGAGAAACTTCCATCTCTTCATCCGGCCGGGGCGTGTAGCCACGCACCAGAAGGCTACTGCTGGTGCCCATCCCGCTCAGCGGACTGTAGCTGGACATCGTGGCCGAACGAACATTGGGTAGGGCGCTCAACCGATCATAGAGCTGGCGGTAGAGAGTGCTGAGCTCAGCAGGCTTGTAACCGGCGAGCCGCGCATCGATGCTCGCGAGCAACACGTTGTCGCGATTAAAGCCCAGGTCTTCCTGCTGCAGCTTGATCAGACTGCGAGCAAACAATCCGGCGCCGACCAGCGGGATCAGAGAAACCGCCACCTGTGCTACCACCAGCACCGATCCCAAGTTAAAGCGACCGCGCCGACCGCGGTTGGATTTCTCTTTCAGCGCCGAAGTGAGATCCGTTCTGGTAGCGCGAATGGCCGAGCGATGCCAAAGAGAATTCCTGAGACCGAGTGAAATTCCGACGCTGAAGAGCACACACAGGCACGTCTGGCCGCACATCCAGCGGCGAGGTTGCAGCCACTCTTGTCACCAGCAAACTGACACCCCACTGGGCCAGCAGTATGCCGGCCGCGCCACCAATTACAGCCAGCAGCAAACTCTCTGTGAGCAGTTGCCGCATCAGCCGCGCGCGGCTGGCTCCCAATGCCTGGCGTAGAGAGATCTCTGCCTGCCGCGTGGCCGCACGCGACAGCGATAGGTTGCCGACATTGGCACAGGCAATCAGCAAGACCAGCGCCACAATGACCATCAGCATGCGCAGCGCCTGCGCATAAAAGAAACGCAGGTTCGAGAGTCCGCGGCCCCCAGGCGTCAGTTGGACGTAGCTGTTCTCGATCGCCCGCCTGATTTCATCGTTGAGCTTGGTGCCAGCCTGACCAGTGATAAATTGCCGCAGTTCACTATTGACAGAGGCTTCGGCCTGTCCAATTTGCACTCCAGGTTTTAACCTTCCGACCATGTTCAGCCAGTAGAGCGTTCTTGTCCTCGAGAAACGACTTGCGCAATTCGATCTGCGGATGAAACGCCAGCAGGCATCCAGAAATCGGGCGCCCGGCGCACGCGCACTCCGGAAACTCAGGCGGCATCACACCACGATGGTGAAGGTCGTGCCGTTAAGCGACACACTCTTGCCGACGACTTGCGGATCGCCATTTAGTTTTTGAGTCCAATAGCCGTTGCTAATCACAGCGGCTGGTTGGGCTGCCGGCTGATCATCATCGTTGGTCAGGACTCGGCCCTGCTGGCGTTGACTCCCAGTACCGCAAAGTAGTTTCCCGGAAACCAGGTGGCTCGACGCCGTTCGGCGGCTTGGCCCGCCTGAGCATCCGGGTCGCCTGACGCTCAGGCGGCTTTCTCCACTGCGGAATGCGCTCAGCTCTTGAGAACGACGGGTCGTGTTCGCGGAAGTAGCGGAAGGACAAATATGAAAAGCGGTGCCACTGACCTGGGCTTCCGGTCACCATCTGAGATGCTGGTTGCCCTCGCCGGACGAGTCATCGAAGAGCACCAGTTCATTGGGTTTGCGCAACCGGCAGCGACTTCAAGAGCACAGCGTTAATTAAGGTGAAGATCGCCGTGTTGGCGCCAATGCCCAACGCCAGGATGACCAGGGCGACGATCGTAAAGCCGGGCGCTTCAGCAACCCTCGTAAGCCATAGCGAATGTCTTTCAATAGCGTGTCCATGATGTTATTCCCCCATTGCCAATTTCCGATTGCCGATTGCCGATTTGTAACTCACTCCCGCAATCCACCATTCCGTTTAGATAGGGCACTTGTGCCCAAGGTCGACGAGGCGGACAAGTCCGCTTTCTAAACGATCTAAAACGATCTAAACGACGCGGCGTTGTCTTAATCCGCTCACCGCTTAGGGCAGCTATGTGCCCTCGCCGGCGAGGCGACAAGTCCGCTTTCAAACGAAGCGCGGCTGTTGCAGCGCGGCTGCGCTATCACAACGCAATGCTTCCATTGGTTCGACGCGGCTGGCGCCAGGCCGGGAAAGCACGCCAGCAGGGCAGCAAACAGCAATACCAGGGCGACCACTGCGAAGGCCCGCACATCGAACGCCTCGACGCCGAATAGAGTCGACTGCATGGTCCGCCCGACGAGATAGCGCCGCCCAGTCCGATAGCCGATCCAATCGCGGCCGGGATCGCTCCTTCTTTAAGGACCAGATTCAGCACTCGCGAGCGTTGGGCACCCAGGGCCATGCGCACGCCAAACTCCTCGCGTGCGCTGGGCCACGACGAAGGCCATCACGCCATAAATGCCGACCGCCGCAAGCAACAAACCCAGAATCGCAAAGCTGCCAAACATCACCATGCCAAACCGATCGCCGGCCAATGATTCGCCGACCAGCTGATCCAGCGTCGTTGACACCGGCGATGGGCAGATCCGGATCGACTGAATTCACGGCCGCGGCGATGCTTTTCGTCATCTGGCCCGGCTCACCTTCAGTTCTTACAATCATCGAAGACTGCGGCCAGGGGCTTACGCCGAGAACAGGACGTCGATCTCTGGAAAGTCTTCATGCGCACCAGCGGCGCGCATTATGGAATACCCCAACGATTTGCCACTCGACCGGCGGGCCAAGTTTCATCGCTCCGGGAATTATTTCTTCCACTGCCACCCGCCTGGGCCAGCGGATCGACGCCGGGTAAGTAACGCTTCCACGAAGTTCTCATTTACCGAGCGACGCGCATGCTGTTCGCTGTGTCATGTGTCGAGCCGCGCCCCTCGTGATGCGAATGCCCAGGGGCCTCATGATAGCCGGGCGTAGCCATTTGAAAGCCCGCGCCCGGGCGAGCAGTCGACTCCACCGCCGGCTGACCGACGATGCTGAATTGCATGCCGAAATAGGTGCCCCGTGTTGGTACTCCCGTCGCCGCCACTGCCGCCTTTCTTACACCGGGCGTTGATTCGACTTTCTCGAGAATCTGTTTGTAGTAAGCATTGGTTTTCCCGCGTCAGTCAACTTCCCGTCCGGCACCGGCAGCGCGAACGACAGCACATGTTCCGTGCTCACGCCGAGGTCAACGCGCGTCAGGTTCCAGAAGCTCTTCAGCGTCAGGCCACCGGCCGCAAGCAACGTCAGGCCATCGCGAATTCGACGATGATCAGCGTTCGCCGGCCACCACGTCTGCTGCTCCCACCGCCGGTTCGCCCTCCGAGCTTGAGTACCTCAATGAGGTTCAAACGCGAAGCTTGCCATGCCGGCGCTGTGCCAAATATCAATCCGGACAACATCGTCATCAGCAGTGTAAATACGAGCACCGGGATGCTGATTCTGATGTCCGCCTCTGAGGCAAGGCAAATTTCGGCAGCATTGCCTGAATTGCCTCAATAGAAGGCGCTGGCGAGGACAATGCCTGAGCGCCGCCAACCACGGCGAGCAAAATACTCTCAGTGATGAACTGGCCGAAGATGCGCATCCGCGAAGCACCCAGGGCTCGCGCAGAGCCACTTCCCGCCGCCGGATAGTGGCCCGCGCCAGCAACAGATTCGCGACGTTGACACAGCCGATCAGCAGCCAGAAAACTAACCGCTCCGAGCAGCAACCATAAGTTGCGGCGCGTCTCAACGGAATAAAAATTGAGGTGCAAAGGCTCGACGCTGATGCCCACATTCTTATTCGACTTAGGATACTCCTGGGCCAACTGCTGCGCGATGCCGCTCATTTCTGACTGCGCCTGCGGCACGCGATACATCATCCTGCAAACGCCCACATCACCAGAATGAAGTGCGCGTCGTGATTGACACTGCTCTGGTTTGAATACCAGCGGCTACCCACAACTGGAAGGGATGTCGATCGACCAGACCAGGGGGCGCGACTCCCACAACCGTGTAGCCTTCTCCATTCATGCGAGATCTGTTTGCCGATGATTTCCGCGTCGGCGCCAAACCGAAGTCTCCAAAGCCGGTGGCTGATGATGACTTACGTGCTCCTTGCCAACCTCTGCACTTCTTCCGGCAGGAAGTCGCGGCCGAGCATCATCCGAATACCCAGCATCGTGAAGAAGCCAGGCGTTTCCGCCGAGCTAGTCAATTTGCTCAGGCCTCTCCTTCGTGGCTACGTTGTATGGACCACTGGTTCCAGGCGCCCATTTGCTGAAACGACTTGCTGCGTCCGTTTCCAGTCGAGGTGAGTCACCCGCCGATACAAAAGCCGCGACCGTCCTGCTTGACCAGACCATGACCAACTGATCCGGTTTCGGATAAGCCATCGGCTCAAAGAGCGTTGCATAGACCACGCTGAAGATTGCAGTTGTCGCACCAATACCCAGGGCAATGGTGAACAGTGCCGTCACGGTGAAAGCCCGGGTTCTTGAGGAAGAGTCCGGATGCTGTAGGTTAGATTCTTGCTTAAGAGTTACAAACATAAAATCTGTCTCCTTGCCCTAAATCCTCGATCTACGCACCGTTTAGAAGGGCACTTGTGCCCTGCGCTGCGAGGCGGACAAGTCCGCTTCGCTGAAACGATGCGGGTCTGTACCTGCTCCCAAAAGACTGCCTCACCTGCTACTCATAACGCAGCGCCACCAGCGGATCGACTCTCGTCGCGCGCCGGGCCGGGACGTAGCAGGCCAACAACGCGACCGCGGTGAGCAACACCGACAACAACGATAAAGGTCCCTGGATCAGTAGGACTGACCCCGAAGAGCAGGCTTGTGAGCAGCCGGGTCAGCACAAAAGCGCCACCGGAACCGAACGCGACACCCAGCAGCACAAGAATCAGTCCCTGACCAACAACCGGTTTGAAAACGTCCCGGCGCTGGGCCCCTAACGCCAGGCGAATGCCGATCTCGTGCGTGCGCTGCGCCACCGAATAATTGATCACGCCAAACACCCCGACCATGGCGCTCCGGCGCTAAGCCGCCGAAGAGCCAGCAGCAGCGCGTTGAAGCTGCCGGCGAGGCAGCGAGTCGGAAAAGACCCTGAGTCCATCGTCGTCAACGTGATCGGTTGTTCACTTGTCGAGCGCCTTTACCTGTTCACGAACGGCCGGCGCCAACCGCTGAGGATCTGCTGCAGTGCGCACCATCACTGCCAGGGGGTTGAAGGTTCCTGCAGATACGACAAATACATCTCCGGGTTAGGCTGAGGTTCAAGGCGGTATGCCGCACATCACCCACCACGCCGACCACCGTAAACCAGGGACTGGCAATGATGCGCAGGCGGCGACCGAGTGGATCTTCGTTGGGCCAGTAAAGCCGGGCCATCGTCTCGTTGATCGATCACTGCGGGCATCGGCTGCGGCTCATTGGAAATGCGCCGGATAGGGCTGCTGTTCAAACCAACGAATGACCGGCAGCGCCTGGCGCGCATCGGCATCGCTGAAAAAGCGGCCCCGGCGCAACGAGAATCTTCTATGGTGCGAAAATAGTCATTGCTGACTGAGCGCGCAGCAGCCTGCTGTTCCTGTCCCGGCTGCAATACCGGTCGTCCTTCAATTTCAAAAGGATCCC
>ERZ1370068.10647-contig-9328_pt1 | contig 32896 bp, 34 predicted proteins | sample MGYA00561227_ERZ1370068 | MGnify/ENA primary metagenome ERZ1370068 (study PRJEB38410, sample SAMEA6850437) | metagenome | study: Metagenomic assessment of the ecological functions of the soil: analysis of the soil microbiota associated with the...
GACGTACTTCGTTCAGTTACGTATTGCTAAGGCGGCCGAGCTCCGGATCTTCGCGACGACGGGGGCCGGACGAACTGGTCGCTGCTCGAGGTCGGGGGCGGTGCGCTGGTCGTCTCGCAGTTCACGTTGTATGCGGACACGCGCCGCGGGCGTCCGGCCGGGGTTCACGGCCGCCGCCCCGCCGGACTGGCCGAGCGCCTGTACGGCCGGTTCGTTGACGCGCTGCGGGCGCTCGGGGTCGAGGTCGCCACGGGCCGGTTCGGCGCCGAGATGGCGGTCGAGCCGTGAACGACGGGCCGTTCACGATCTGGCATCGACACCGCCGACTGCAGCGCCCGCGCGATACTGGGGCCATGGCACAACCCGATGCGCTTCGCCGCCTGGGTGGCGGACGCTGGAAACCAAGGACGGCCGGTTCACGATCGGAGCCGCATCGGGGACCGTGGGTCATCGTCGACTCGACCCAGACCAACGAGTTCGGGCTGCCGCTGGTCCGTGGCGCCGTTCCCGTCGCTCCGGGGCCGCCGAAAGAGCGATCGAAGCCGCACGCGAGGCGGGGCCGGTAGAGTCACCGCTGGCCGAGCGGCTGGAGCGGGCCCGCGCCGCCGGCCGCCGCCGCCCCCAGCCAGAGGGATGCCGATGACGCGCCGGCAAGTGAAGCCGGCGAAGCGGGCTGCCCGCGGCCAGCCGGCCCCGCCGGCCGGTCGAGCCCGAGCCTGAGCCCGAGCGCGCCCCGACCCGTGCCTGGTTCCGCGACCTGTTGCCGGCCGACCGGCGCAGAAGGCGCAGGACCCTCATCGCCAGGCTCGAGGACCTGATCGGCCCTCGGAGGCGGAGGCCGCGGCCCGGGCTGAGCTGGCGCCGGCGACCAGCCTTCGGCTCTCGCGCGCGCGGCTCGCCATCGAGCAGTCGCCTGCGGGCCATCCATCGAAGACATAACCGGGCCGCAATTCGCGCCGTTCTGGACACGGTCACTCACGGGTGACGACGACGAGCTACAGGTGTCGGTTGGAGCCTCGTGGACGACCGGAGCCGACGGATCGATCGCCTCGGGAAACGGCGGACTGGGTTTCCCAGGTTACGGGGCGACAGCTCCGAAGTGACCTCGCGGACGCGTCGTCGCTGGCGATTCCCGATCTCGCCAGTGGCGAGGAGATGATGTCCACTTGGTCCTGCTACGCAATCAGGTGCTTTGAGCCGCCTCTCGACGTATTCGATGCCGGGCTTGGGCTGATGTGCGCTCGGCGACCGGTCGCCGTCGTACTCGATCAGGCGGTCATATGGGCTGTCGCCAACACGTCGCGGCGGTAGACCGGGAGGGCATTCGAGTGCTCGATCGCGGTCACGAGATCAGTCTCGTTGACCCACCCCGCCAGGGAGCATACAGCAGTAGCAGGGTCTGTTCCTTCATGGAGAGTCCGGGCACGAGCACACGCCGTATGTCGCCGATGGTCCAGATCGCGGCACGACCGTTCGACGGAGGCGTCAGCGATCGCGATCGCCTCAGCCGGGCGAGCGTTGTGGAAGACTCTGACCAAAAGCTCCGCGACGACCAGCTGAAGGCGCGAGGCACGACACCGCGTCCATGTGATTGGCATCGACATCGCGCCGACGTGACGGAAACACCGCGGTTGTTTGCGGATCTCGTAGAGGGCCATGAGGAGACATAGCATCGATGATCCGCACCGATTTGCGGCTTCCCCTTGGTCTTGTCTTCCCTCTCGAAGTCCCGACAGGCCGTGACCATGTCCTTCGGCTTGCTCGGCTTCAGGCCCTTTCCATCAGCATGGCTTCGCGCGGATCGTGTATGCGGCCTCGCATGGCTTTCCGCCGTTCAGCTCCGGGAAGGCTCCCACTTATGAGCAGCGAAGTTTCCCGCGATCTCGCTTAGGGCAGCGACCCAACGGGTCGCGCAGCGCACGACCGGGATCGTGCTGAGAGCAGTTGCGGCTGTGACCCCAGGGGTGCCGGAGCGGCCGCCGCGATCGACAGCCGATGTTCCTACGCCTTGGACTTGGCCTTCGCCGGGAGGTCATGCTCAATGAGGTTCTCCCCGCCGACGGTGACCGTCGGCGCTGCATGCTCGAAAGCTGTCAATCCACCCCCTGGTGGACGGGGTCTGCGAGATTTGTTCCGCAGGTCGGCCGGGACGCGCGCACAGTCTCTTGTAGGAGGAGTAGACCTGACCGACCGTCGCCGAAGCCTGGCCCGCGATGCAGGTCAACCAATAGACGGCGACGGCGTTCTGCTCGTACGTCGTCTTCGGCTTGTCGCCTCTGCGAAGTCCGGAGAACGACTGCGCATCCTTCGGGTGGAAGTTCAGCGACTTGTCGAGAGAGACAGGCTGGCGATCTTCCGGCGCCCTTTCCCGCTGGTTGCCGCTCCGCTCGTCTTGCCACTCGCACCGAATGTCCCTTGACTTGGTGGTCGAGGGCGCGGCACTCAGGTGGCAGGGTGCAGGCGAGGCTCACCTTCCCGGTACCCACTCGATGACCGCGCCGCCGCACCTTGTGGCGGGGTGAGGCTTCAGCCTTGGCGATTGCCCATCGCCTCCACCTCGGCTTCGTCGTCATCCTCGGGCTGAGCGGCCGCGACCACAGGGATCTTCGTGATGTCGTCCGTCACGGTCTATTCCTCACGCCGGCGAGTCGACGGACCATCTCCGCCGCCCGTTCCCACCCATCGCGTCGAGCTGACCGTGATCTTCCGGCCGACCTGCTTGAACCGGGAATCGTCTTGCATCTCCTTGATCGCGGAGGCGGTGGCGAGTCATGCTGGCATAGTCGGCCGGGCGGATCGTCCACGTCGGTCCATTCTTCAAGCTCGGCGGCCTGGCGCGCCACCACCACGAGCAAGGCCAACTGCTTCGTCGCGCGGGCTTTCGCGGGGTCGAGCTTTCGAGCGCGACGATCACGCATCGATGGTGCTGCCGTCGCTGTCGTCAAATGTCCGGCGACCGTGGCGCGGTCTACGCGAGAAGCCGACTCGCGACCCGGTCAGCTGAGGAAGCCCGACGCCGTCTTTTGCCCTCGGCGAACCTGCTCTCAATGGCTCTCAGCATCGTATCGCCGGCATGGACGTACCTCCGTGTCCGTTAGCACCACACGGCCAATCCTGCGACGCTCATTGAGCAGCTCGACCGCCTTCGCGAACACGCGGCAGTCCACGCGACGCCCGTTGGCCTGGAAGTCATTAACGACACTCATGGCTCCCTCAAGGATATTGCCGACGACACGCCTTTGCTCCTCTTCGAGCGCAATCGCTGGCGTCTTGTATGTCGTTCACTTCCTGAGTCATGGTTCCTACTCCACGCTGCCGTATGTTGTGCGAGCTCCGGAGCGCCGGATCCGTGCTGTATCCTCGACCGTCGCACGGTGGACAGACGGATGCTGACCTCGTGATAGCGGGGATCGAGGCTGCGTCAATGGCGTTAAGGGCGAGACCGCCGGTTGAGGAGTCAGCGGGCGGCGGCGGCCCATGGCCTGCACCCAACACGGGGATCGTGTCGACCCCCCCCGGCACACTACCGCAGCTGGTCGTCCCGAACAGGGCGGTCTGGTCGAATGCTGCGACGTCCGCTCGCGCCGCGAGGAGCATGTCGTGTTCGTTCTCGGCGAGACGCAGGCACGGAGACGCAGCGTGATCGTCGGAGTGGGACGGGATGGTGGACGAGGCGGGTATCCCCGACCCGAAGATGCAAAGACCGGCCGCGCGTGCGACCGGTCTGGTTCAGGATCTCGAACCGTCGCCGTCGTCCGCCCGACGGCGGCGGCGAGGCTGGCTTTGCTGACTTCGAGCTGGGTGCCGGCCGGCAGCGGGTGCAGACGAGCGACTTCGTCGGCGTGCCCTTGACGTCGATGACGAGCGGCTGGAGGTTCGGCTGCATGCGGCGGTGGGCTCGAACGCGGTTCATCCCCGACGACTGGGGGTTGAAGCCGCCCATCGACACCTTGCCGCAGATCGCGCAGGAGCGGGCCATGCGTGGTCCTCTGGAGGTCGTGATGGAGGGTGTCCGGGCCGGAAGGGCCCGAACGGAGCGGTAGAATAGCACACGGCCTCCGACGCCCTGCTCGGACGCCGCCCGACCCGCTCACGCGAGGAGGACGTCGCCCGCGTGCCGACCCGACCCGACGCCCGGCCGCATCGCTCGTGACGCGGCAGCGCCGTCGTCGACATCGTGCGGACGGCGACGCTCGGCTCGTACGGCGTGACGCGGCTTCGCCGGCGGCCCGCTCGAGCGCCTCCTCGAGCGCGCTCGGGCTCGCCCAGCCGGGGATCGCCGTCCGGCTCGGCGGACGGCTCGACATCGACCTCGACCTGACCGTCGCCTACGGCGTCCCGGTCGCCGAGGTCGCCCGCCAGGTCGATCTCGGCGGTCCGCTACGCGCTCCGCCACGGCGCTCGACCGCGAGGTCGCGCCGGCTGACGATCCACATCGACGGCCTGCGGTTCGGCCCGGCGGCGCGCCGCCCGCGGTCGCTCCACGCGGACCCGACGCGGTCGGCCCGCGCGACCTCGCCGACAGCGGGACGGACGTCGCCTGATGGCCCGCCGCGTCGTGCGACGGCGACGGGCTGCTCGAGGCGTTCCGGGCGGCCGTCGCCAACCTCGAGGCGCACGTCGACGAGATCAACGCCCTCAACGTCTACCCGGTCCCCGACGGCGACACCGGCTCGAACATGCTGGCGACGGTCAAGGCGCGCGCTCGAGGAGGCCGAGGCGTCGACCGGCCAGCCGGCCGACCGGATCGCCGCGCGCGATCAGCTTCGGGGCGCTGATGGGCGCCCGCGGCAACTCGGGCGTCATCACCAGCCAGATCTTCCGCGGCATGGCCGAGGGCCTCGGCGGCAAGACGCCGGTTCAACGGCCTCGACCTCGCCCACGCGCCTGTCGCAGGGCGCGAAGACCGCCTACGGCGCGGTCGCCAAGCCGGTCGAGGGCACGATCCTGACCGGTCATCCGCGAGTCGGCCGACGCCGCGGTCGCGGCCGCCGAGCGCGACAACGACATCGAGACCGTGCTCGCGGCGACCGCTCGACGCCGCCGAGAAGTCGGTCGCGCGGACGCCGACGCCTGCTCGCCGATCCTGCGCGAGGCCGGCGTCGTCGACTCCGGCGGCCAGGGCCTGTACCGGCTGTTCCAGGGCGCGCTGCTCCATCTCGTCGGGCAGGCGCCGGCCGGCGCCGCGCGCGACCGCGCGACACGCCGCGGGCCGAAGGCCGTCGACGCTCGGTCGCCCACGCCGACGAGGGCTTCGGCTACGAGACGATGTTCCTGCTCCAGCCCGAACGGCGTCGGGCCGCTCGACGTCGACGCGATCCGCGACCACCTCGAGATCGATCGGCGAGTCGGTGCTCGTCGCCGGCGACGCGCGGGCGCTCAAGGTCCACGTCCACAACGAGCGGCCGGACCTCGTCATCGGCTACGGGCTGGCGCTCGGCGACGCTCAGCCGGATCAGCGTCGAGAACCTCGACAACCAGGCGCGCGACGTCCGCGAGACGCAGGCGGCGGCGTTCACGGCCGGCGCGCTGCGACAGCCGCCGGCGACGGCCGCTGCCGACGCGCCGGGCGCCGGCCGAGCCGACGGCCGCCGACCGCGCGCCGGCCTCGGCGGTCGTCGCCGTCGTCGCCGGCGACGGCCTGGCCGCGATCTTCCGCGACTTCGGCGTCGCCGCCGGTCGTCCAGCGGCGGCCAGTCGGCGAACCCGAGCACCGGCGAGCTGCTCGAGGCGATCGACGGCCGTCGACGCCGCGCGAGGTCATCGTCCTGCCCAACAACCCGAACGTCGTCCTCGCCGCGCGCCAGGTCGCGACTCGATGACCGACCGGCCGGTCGTCGTCGTCCCGACCCGCAACGCCGCCGAGGGCTTCGCCGCGCTGCTCGCGCTCGATCCCGAGCCTGGACGCCGCGGCCAACGCCGGCCCGATGACCGAGGCCGGCCGCGGCGATCCAGACGTCTGGTCGTGACCGAGGCCGTCCGCGACGCGACGATCGGCGGCCGCAAGGTCAAGCGCGGCCAGACGATCGCCCTCGACCCGGACGACGGCCTGGTCGCGGTCGACGGCGACCGCGAGAAGGCGCGTGCTCGCGGCGGTCGCGGCGCTCGACGCCGGGCTTCGAGCTGCTCACGCTGTTCTACGGCGACGGCGCCGACCTGGCCGAGGCCGAGGCGATGGCCGCGCCGGATCGGCGCGACGTCGCGCCGGCGTCGAGGTCGAGGTCCGCCACGGCGGCCAGCCGTTCTACCGGTACCTGATCGCCGCCGAGTAGGCGTGGCGCAAGGCGAGCGCAGCCGTCGCGGTCCCGCCGTCCGACCGATCCGGTCGAGCTGCTGTCGACCCCGCTGGCGCGAGTCCGGGCTGGCCGCCGGCGCGAGCCGCTGCGGCGGGCCGGGCATCAAGCTCGGCTTCTACACGGTCCGCGACCTGCTGTTCCACCTGCCGCGGCGGTACGACGACCTGCGCGAGATGCGCAAGCTCGGCGAGCTCGTCTGGGTCGGCGGACGGCGACGGTCGTCTCGGCCCAGGCGTCGCGTCGGCGACGTCCGCGTCGAGCCGTCGTTCCGCGGCCGGATCGCAGCGGACGATCGCGCGCCTCGAGGACGACACCGGCAGCATCGACGCGACGTGGTTCGGGCGGCGGTTCATCGAGCGGCGGCTGCTCGTCGGCGCGCGAGGTCGTCGTGTCGGGCAAGGTCAAGCACTTCGGCCGCGACGCTGACCCTCGACAACCCCGAGTTCCAGGTCGTCGCCGAGGACGACGGAGCTGCTCCACGCCGGCCGGATCGTGCCGGTCTACCGGCTGACCGCCGGGCTGACCGCGATCCGCCTCCGGGCGGCGATCCGCGAGGCGCTCGACCAGGCCGGCTACGCCTACCCGGAGTACCTGCCGGCGCGATCGTCGCGAGCGGAGGCGCTCGTGCCGATCGGCCGGGCGCATCGAGGAGGCCCACTACCCGGACGTCGTTCGAGGGCGCGCGACGCGGCGCTCCGCCGGCTCGCGTTCGACGAGCTGCTCGCGCTCCAGCTCGGGATGGTCGCGCGGCGCCGGCAGCGGGTGCGCGACGCGGCGCCGGCGATCGCCGTCGACGACGCCGTCGGACGCCGCGGTCCGCGCGGCGCTCGTCGACGCGCTCGATCGGCGCCGGGTCGGCGAGCCGGTCGAGCTGACGGTCGACCAGGACGTCGCGATCGACGCCATCCGCGACGACCTCGCGCGCCCGACGCCGATGCTCCGGCTCCTCCAGGGCGACGTCGGCTCGGGCAAGACCGCGGTCGCGCGCGTACGCGCTCGCGGCGGCCGCGCGGGCCGGCTGCCAGGGCGCCCTGCTCGCCCCGACCGACCTGCTCGCCCGCCAGCACCTCGAGACGCTGGCGCGCTGCTCGAGGACGTCGGCATCGGCGTCGACGCTGCTGACCGGCTCGCTCAAGGCCGACGTCAGCGCGCAAGGCGCTCGAGGCGATCGCGTCGGGCCAGGCGCTCGGTCGTCGTCGGCACGCACGCGCTGCATCCAGGAGCGGTGTCGTTCGCCGACCTCGGCCTCGTCGTCATCGACGAGCAGCACCGGTTCGGCGTCGAGCAGCGCGGCGCAGCTCGAGGCGAAGGCCGGCGGGCGCGCGCCGCACGTCCTGCTGATGACCGCGACGCCGATCCCGCGGACGCTCGGCCAGGTCCTGTACGCCGACCTCGACGTGTCCGACCTGCGGACGCCGCCCGCCGGCCGCGATCCCGATCCGGACCGGGATCCGGCGACCGGCCGACCTCGACGGCACGTGGCGAAGGTCCGCGAGGAGGCGGCGCTCGGCCACCGGACGTTCGTCGTCGTGCCGCTGATCGAGGAGCGAGGCGTCGACGACGGCGACGGGCGCGGTCGCGCGCCGAGAGCGAGGCGGTCCGGCTGCGCGGCGCTCCTCGACCCGCTCCGGGTCGGGCTGGTCCACGGCCGGCTGAAGGCCGCCGAGCGCGACGCCGAGATGACCCGCTTCCGCGACGGCGAGCTCGACGTGCTCGTCGGCACGACCGTGGTCGAGGTCGGCGTCGACGTGCCGGCGGCGACGATGATGGTCATCGAGGGCGCCGACCGGTTCGGGCTCGCCCAGCTCCACCAGCTCCGCGGCCGGGTCGGGCGCGGCACCGTCGAGTCGTTCTGCGTCCTCGTCACCGACTCGACCGACGAGGTCGGCGCATGGCCCGGCTCGAGGCGGTCGTCGAGTCGCACGACGGGTTCGAGCTCGCCGAGAAGGACTTCGAGCTGCGCCGCGAGGGCGACGTCCTGGGCCTCGCCCAGAGCGGGCTGCCCGCGGCTGCGCGTCGCGTCGCTCCAGGTCGCCGACGCATCGCGAGCTCGCCGTCCGCGCCCGCGCGCCACGCCGAGGCGCTGCTCGACGCGCGACGGCCGGATGCGCCGCGCCGCGCCCGGCGCTCGGCCGCGAGCTCGAGGCGGCTGGCTGCGGCGGGTCGCCGCCGGCGAACCGGCGAGCGGGGCGTGAGCGCGTGGCTGACGCCGGCCGGGTCATCGCCGGGACGCGCCCGCGGCATCCGGCTCGACGCGCCCGGCGCCGGGCACGCGGCCGCTGGCCGATCGGGTCAAGCAGACGCTGTTCGCGATCCTCGAGCCGGACCTGCCGGGCGCGCGCGTCCTCGACCTGTTCGCCGGCAGCGGCGCGGCCGGGATCGAGGCGCTGTCGCGCGGCGCCGCGCGCGCGACGTTCGTCGAGCGCGACCGCGGCGCGGCCGCGGTCGATCGCCGCGAACCTGCGGCGGACCGCGCCTGGCGGGCCAGCGCGCGCCGATCGTCCGCGGCCGACGCGCTCGCGCTGGCTCGCGCGGCCGGACGCCGCGCCGCCGGCCCGTTCGATCTCGTCATCGTCGACCCGCCGTACGCCGAGACGGGCCTCGCTCGGCGCGGCGCTCGAGCGCCGCTCGGGCCGCGCGCTCGCGCGCCGGCGCCCGCGTCGTCGCCAAGCACTTCTGGCGCGACCGCCGCCGGCCGCGGATCGGGCTGCTAGCATCCGAGCGCGAGCGCCGCTTCGGCGAGACGGCGCTGACCTTCTACCGACGCGCAGGAGGATCGATGAACACGGTCGCGGTCTATCCCGGCTCGTTCGACCCGATCACGAACGGCCACCTCGACATCGTCGCCGGCGCGCGCCGGCGTGTTCGACCGGGTCATCGTCGGCCGTCCTCGCCAACCCGCGGAAGCCGCCGCTGCTCGACGTCGACGACGCGGATCGCGCGTCATCCGGCGAGGCGCTCGCGGCAGGCCGGCGCTCGCCGCCGACCGGGTCGAGGTCGACGCCGTTCGACGGCCTGACCGTCGACTTCTGCCGCGCGCGTCGGCGCCGGCTCGATCGTCCGCGGCCTGCGCGCGATCAGCGACTTCGAGACCGAGATGCAGCTCGCCCACAACAACCGCGATGCTCGCCCCGAGGTCGACACGGTCTTCTTCATGACCGTCGGTCGAGCACGGCTACGTCAGCTCGAGCCTGGTCAAGGAGATCGCCGCGTTCGGCGGCGACGTCGTCGGACGATGGTCCCGCCGCGGCCGGTCGAGCGCGCTGCCGAGGCGCTTCGCCGCGGCGCTGAGTCGACCGGTCGCGCGTGCCATAATCGGCGGCTCGATCCGCCGGGTCCGACGCCAGCCGAGCCAGGAGGGCACTCCGATCGACATCATCTTCCTCGTCGAGCGCCTCGAGTCGCTCATCGCCAACGGCAAGAAGCTGCCGCTGACGACCAACGTCGTCGTCGACCAGAACGCGGCGCTCGGCCTCATCGACGAGCTGCGCGTCGCCGTCCCCGAGGAGGTCCGCGCGGCGAAGCGGATCAACTCCGAGGGCGAGCGGATCATCGAGAAGGCCCAGGAAGAGGCGGAGCGGATCGTCGCCCGGGCCCAGGAGCAGGCGGCGTTCCTGATCGACGAGCGCGGCCTCACCCAGGCGGCCGAGGCCGAGAGCCGCCGGATCGTCGCCGACGCCGCACGGCGACGCCGACGACGATCCGGCGCGGCGCCGACGAGTACGCGGTCGGCGTCCTCGTCGGCCTCGAAGGCGACGTCGTCAAGACGCTGCAGAGCATCAAGAAGGGCATCGCGCTGCTCGACGAGCGCCGCGCCGACGATCGCGCCGACGACCGAGGGCGACCGACGACGACGACGGAGTCGCCGACGAGCGCTGGGAGGACGAGGCGAGGCCGACCCGCCGACGCCCGGCGGTGACCGTCAGTCCGGTCCGCTCGACGCGCCGCTCGTCTGGAACGTCGCGCGGCCTGCTCGCCGACGAGCCCGGCGCCGATCGCGACTACGACGTCGCGCGGCGTCACGATCGACCTCGGCGACGACCTCCGCCTCGCCGACGCCGATCGACGGCCGCGTCCGCCTCGCTGCGCACGAACCGCGGGATCCTGGCGCGACGCCGACCTCGACGACGGCGCTCGCGCGCCGAGTGCAGCCGCTGCCTGCGCGACATCGAGCCGCCGGTCGACGATCCGGCTCGACGAGGAGGTACCTGCCCGTCGATCGACCTCGACGACCGGCTCGGCCGCTGCCCGACGACGACGACGAGCCCGACGTCGCGCGCCTGACCGACCATCACGAGCTCGACCTCGAGACCGCCGGTTCGCGAGGCGATCCAGCTGGCCGAGCCGATCGCGCCGCTCTGCCGGCCGGACTGCCCCGGCCTGTGCGTCGTCTGCGGCGAGCGGCTCGACGACGGCGACGCACGACCACCCGGACGACGACATCGACCCGCGCCTCGAGGCGCTGCGCGGCGTTCCGCGCCGACGACGCCTGACAGCGGCGCACCGAGCTCGCGCTACACTCCGCCGTCGGTCCGCTCGACCAGCGCTCGGGCGCCCGGACGCGCCAGCCAGCGCATCGCCGACCGCGACTGACCGACGAAGGAGCCCACGACCTCATGGGTGTACCCAAGCGACGCGTCTCGCACGCCCGTCAGGGCGAGCGGCGCGCGCACCTCGCCATCGAGCCTGCCGACGCTCGAGGAGTGCCCGCACTGCCACGAGATGAAGCTGCCGCACCACGTCTGTCCGAACTGCGGCTACTACAACGGCCGCCTGGCGGTCGAGCTCAAGCCAGCGGCCGCCGACGACGCCGCCCGCTGACGCGGTCGACCAGATCGCAGCCGACCGAGCCTGTCGGCAGCCGACGACCGTGGCGGGTTCGCGTCGCGGTCGACGCGATGGGCGGCGACCACGGCCCGACCGAGGTCGTCCCCGGGCGCGCTCGACCACGCGCGGGCGCATCCCGAGGATCGGTCATCCTGGTCGGCGACGAGACGATCATCCGAGCGGCATCGCCGGCGACGCTGCCGGCCGAACGTCTCGATCGTCCACGCCAGCCAGGTCATCGGCATGGACGAGCATCCGGCGCTCGCGCTCCGCGAGAAGAAGGATTCGTCGATCCTCGTCGCGATGGACCTCGTCGAAGCGCGGTCGCGGCCGATGCCGTCGTGACCGCCGGCCACACCGGCGCCGGGATGGCCGCCGCCGTGCTCCGCCTCGGCCGGCTGCCGGGCGTCGACCGGCCGGCACTCGCGGTCCAGATGATCACCGACGCCGGGCCCGATGGTCCTGCTCGACATCGGCGCCAACCCCGACTCGACCGCCGAGAACCTCGCCCAGTACGCGCGGATGGGCGCGATCTTCGCCGAGCGCGTGCTGGGCGTCGCCGACCCGCGCGTCGCGCTCCTGTCGATCGGCGAGGAGAAGGGCAAGGGCGACGCCCGGATCCAGCGTGCGACCGAGCTGCTCGACGCGACCGACCTGCGACTTCGTCGGCAACGTCGAGGGCAAGGACCTGACCAGCCACATGGCCGACGTCGTCGTCTGCGACGCGGTCCTCGGCAACGTCGTGATCAAGTTCTTCGAGGGCCTGTCGACGCTTCATCTTCGACCTGTTGCGGGCGCGAGTTCCGCGGCTCGCTCGCGCGGGCGGCTCGCCGTACCTGCTGATGCGGCCCGGCATCGCGCCGGATCCGCGACGTCGTTCGACTACGAGACGCGTCGGCGGGTCGCCGCTGCTCGGCGTGCGCGGGACGGTGATCATCACCCACGGCCGGGCCCGGCGGCGGATGGTCGCGTACGCCGTGCGACGTCGCGGCGACGATGGCACGGACGCGGCGTCCCGGCGCTGATCGCCGAGTCGCTCGCGCCGGCGCGAGCCGCCGGGCACGAGTCGCGCCGCCAGCCGGTCGCCGACGACGAGCCGGCCGCGCAGCCGGCGCCGGCCGGAGGACGCGTCGTGAGCGGCCCGAGCTGACGGTCGGCGCGGGCGTCATCGCCGAGCTGGTCCGGCTCGCCGCGCTTCGAGGTCCCGGGCGTCGCGCGGGTCGGCCGCGGCGGACCGCGCCTGGCGCCGGCTGATCGGCGGACCGCGGTCTCGGTCCGCGCTCCGCGACGACCGCGTCCGCGTCCGGCGTCTGGATCGTCGCCCGGCCGGGCCAGCCGCTCGTGCCGCTGACCGCGCCAGGTCCGGTCGACCGTCGCGGCGACCGTCGAGCGCCTGCTCGGCCTCGAGCTCGGCGGCCGTCACCGTCCTGGTCGATGGCGTCGGGGGCTGACCGCGTCCGCGGCCGGCGGACCGGTCGCCGGCTCTGGCCCTCGCGGCGGTCTTCGAGGCGGACTTCGGCCAGCGCACGCGCCGACGCGATCCTCGAGCGCCACCTGGCCGAGATCGAGCGCGACGCCGACGGCCGCCGACGCTGGCCCGCGAGCTGGTCGCCGCGGTCGTCGCGCACCGCGACACGATCGACGCCGAGATCAGCCGGCGCGCCCGCAATATCCGGTCGTCCGGCCTCGCCCGGATGGACCGCGCGCTGCTCCGTATGCGCCATAGGCGAGGTGCTACACTCCGCCGACGCCGGCCCGGGTGGCCATCGCCGAGTGGGTCGAGCTGGCACGCACCTACAGTGGAGAGCCGATGCGACGCCTCATGAACGGCGTCCTCGGGAGCATCGCAGCGGAGCCCAGCGGCACCCGGCCGACGGCACCACACCCAACTCCGAGGAGGGAGTCAGTGGCCACCACGTACGAGCGCCTCAAGAAGATCGTCGTCGAGCAGCTCGGCGCCGACGAGGATGAGGTCAAGCCCGAGGCGTCGTTCGTCGACGACCTGAACGCCGACTCGCTCGACCTCGTCGAGCTCATCATGAGCCTCGAGGAGGAGTTCGGGACGGAGATCTCGGACGAGGACGCGGAGAAGATCCGCACCGTCCAGGACGCCGTCGACTACATCGACGAGCGCTCGTCCTAGCCGTCGCCACGGCGCGCCGTCGGCGCAGGGCATCGTGCGTCCGGCCGACGCCTTCGCGGACGCGGCTCGGCCTCCCGGTCCGCGACCTCGACCTGCTCGAGCAGGCGCTCGTCCACACGCAGCTGGCTCCACGAGCACCCGCGACGCCGCGCGCGGCCACAACGAGCGCCTCGAGTTCCTCGGCGACGCCGTCGTCAACCTCGCCATCTCCGAGGCCCTCTACGCCCGCCATCCCGACGACGACGAGGGCGTACCTGTCGCGCGCGCCGCGCCGCGATCGTGTCGACCACCGGCCTGGCCCGGCTCGCCGGCCGGATCGACCTCGGCGCGTCCTCCTGCTCGGCGAGGGCGAGGCGCAGCGCGGCGGCCGCCGCCGGCCGTCGCTCCTGGCCTCGGCGTTCGAGGCGCGTCGCGGGCGCGCTCTACCTCGACCTCGGCTTCGAGCGCCGTCACGCGACTGGCTCGTCGAGCTGGCCGAGCCCGGAGCTCGTCGCCGACGCGCCGATCGTCGCGCTCAAGAGCCCCGAAGAGCCGGCTCCAGGAGTACACCCAGCGGCGGACCGGCGACCGGCCCGACGTACCGGCTCGTCGACGCGACCGGGCCCGGACCACGAGAAGCTCGTTCCGGATCGAGGTCGTGGGTCGACGGCGAGCGTGCTCGGGCGTCGGCGAGGGGCCGTCGCGGCGGATCGCCGAGACCGCGGCGGCCGCCGAGGCGATCGAGCGCTGCGCGCGGCGCGCCTGCGACCCGGGCGGACGAGCCGCGTCGACGCGTGACGGCCGGAGCGGCCGATGGCCGCCGCAGCCGCGCCTGCTCGCGCTCCGCGCTCAGGGCTTCAAGTCGTTCGCCGAGCGGACGCAACGTCGAGTTCGGCCGCGGGATCAGCGCGGTCGTCGGGCCGAACGGCTCGGGCAAGAGCAACCTCGCCGACGCCCTGCGCTGGGCGCTCGGCGAGCAGGGCCGGGCGCTCCGGTCGCGCAAGGCCGAGGACGTCATCTGGGCCGGCTCGGACAAGCGCGCCGCGCAGGGCATGGCCGACGTGACGCTCGTCCTCGACAACGCCGACGGCCTGCTGCCGGTCGACTACCAGGTCCTCGAGCTCGGCCGCCGGCTGTACCGCTCGGGCGAGAACGACTACCTGCTCAACAAGCAGCGCGATCCGGCTGCGCGACCTCGTCGACCTGCTCGACGCGGCGCACCTCGCCGACAACGCCTTCCTGTTCATCGGCCAGGGCATGGTCGACCAGGCGCTCGCGCTCCGCCCGGAGGAGCGCCGGCCGCTGTTCGAGGAGGTCGCCGGGGTCCGCCGCCACGAGCGACGCCGGCGGCGCGGCCGAGGAGCAGCTCGCCGAGATCGGAGGCGAACCTGGCCCGCGTCGAGGACATCCTCGGCGAGCTCCGGCCGCAGGCGCGCCGGCTGGCCGGCGCAGGCCGAGCAGCAGGCGATCGCGCGAAACGACCGCGCGAGGAGCTGGCCGACGCGCTCCTGCTCGCGGTGCACGCCCGGTGGCACGACAGCGGCCGAGCGCCTGGCCGCCGCCGGAGGCGGATCGAGTCGACGCGCAGGCGGCGGTCGACGGCGCGATGGCCGAGCTGGCGACGGCCGAGACGGCGGCCGCCGGCCTGTCGCGCCGAGCTCGGCGCGCGCGCGACGATCGAACGCGAGCGACGGGAGGCGCACGACGCCGCCCGCGCGGCGGCGACCGCGGCGCAGCTGCGGGATGCGCGACTGACTTCGGACCTGGCGGCGCTCGAGCGCGATCGCCGGCGCCTCCTCGAGGAGCGAGTCGGCCGCCGAGGCCGAGCTGGCGACCGGTCGACGGGCCCTCGCCGACGCCGGTCCCGACGCGCGACCTGGACCTCGAGGCCGACCTCGCGGAGGCCGAGCGCGAGCCTGACCGACGCCGTCGCGGAGCTCGGAGCCGCTGCGGACCGCGCGGCAGGCGCAGGGCGAGGAGCTGGCCGCGCTGCGGCGGGCGACGGCGGCACGACAGGCGGAGGCAGAGACGGCGCGCGGCGGCTCGCCGAGGTCGGAGCGCCGAGCGGCCGAGCGAGGCAGGACAGGTCGACGCGGCCACGGACCAGCGGGCGGCGCTCGAGGCCGAGCCCGCGATCGCCGCGCGACGGCGCTGACCGTCGGCGCGTCGAGGCGCGGAACGCACGGCCGCGACCCGCCGGGAGCGAGCCCGCGAGCGCGCCAGCGCGACCGAGGCCGAGCACGCCACCGCTCACGAGCGGGCGATCGCGGCGAGTGCGTCGGCCGCGGCCGTGCGGGCGCAGCTCGATGGTCTCGAGGCGCGCCTCGCGGACGAGGAGGCACGCGGCATCGCGCGGGCGGCCCGTCGCGGCCGGCGGCCGTCGCCTCGACGAGGATCTCGACATCGATCCGGCGCTGCGAGCCGCCGCCGAGGCCGCACTGGCCGAGGCGACCCGTGCGTATGTCGTGGGCGCCGACGCGGTCCCGTCGCTGGCAGCGGAGCGCGGCGCGCTGGTGGTCATCGCGAACGCGCGGGCCGGTCCTGCCGGACCGACGACGCCGGGATCGCCGCTTCCGCGAGGCCGTCGCGGCGGCCGGCGGTGGGACCCTCGACGACGACGGTCCGGCGCGACACGACGGGCGTGGCCCGGCGGCTGCTCGCCCGCGCCGCGTGGCTCCCGGACCTCGACGCGCCTGTCTCGCGCTCCAGGCCACGCATGCCGCCCGGGCTGGATCGCCGTGACCGTGACGGCGCCGCGATCGTGACCGACGTCGGCGTCACGTTCGGGGCCGCCGATCGGTGCTGGAGCGCCGCGCCGAGGCAGCCCGGCTCGCCCGAGCGGCGGAATCGCTCGATGCCGACGTCGGATCGCTCCGGGCGGTCGCGGTTCGCGGATGGCCTCGGTGGCCAAGGCCGCCAACCGACGCGCGTCGAGGCCGCCCGCGCCGACGAGCCGGACGCGAGCGACCGGCGGGCCGCCGAGGAGGCCGAGCGCGCTCGTCGCGCGGCGGCTCGAGACCGTCGTCCGCGAGGCGTCCTGGCACGAGGCGCAGGCCGAGCGGCTGGCCGCGGAACTGGACCGGGCGCGAGCGGCCGTCGACGGCGCTCGACATCGACGCGCGCAGCGGTCGTCGCAGGCGACGTCGAGACCGGCACCCGATGACGCCGAGCACGCGCACGGCGCTCGCCGCCTGGGAGGCGCGCGCCACGGAGCTGCGGGCCCGGCGCGATCGCCTGGCCGAGCGACGGCGAGCGCAGGACGCGTCGCGCCGGGAGGCCGAGAACCGGCGTGTCCGTGCCGAGGCGTCGACGGCCCTGGCCGAGGAGCGGATGGCCGCGTGCCGACGCCGACGTCGCGGCGCTGGGCGATCGCGAGCGCGCCCTCGCCGAGGAGCGCGACGCGCTGCGCGGGCGAGATCGCCGCGACCGCCGCCGCGCGAGACCGCGGCCCGGCGAGGCCCTCGCCGAGATCCACGCCGCCGACGCCGCCGACCGGGATCGCCTGGCGCCGAGCCGAGCGCGACGCCGCGGTCGCCCGGGAGCGGCTCCGCGGCACGGACGCCCGGCTGCGCGGCGCCGATCACGTCGGAGCTCGAGGCACGGCTCGGTCTGGAAGCGCTCCACGAGGCCGTCGTCGTCGAGCTCGCCGGGCCTGCGGCGAGCTCGGGATCGCCGGTCTCGAGGCCGCGGCCGGCGTGCGACCGGGTTCCGCCCGGCATCGCCGGTGCGCTCGACATCGCGGCCGGTCGACGCCGACGGTCGAGCGGACCCCGCCGAGCGAGGATGACGCCATCTCCGGACGAGGCCGCGGCGCTCGAGGCCGCCCTCGCGCTGGTGATCGCCGATCTGGGCCGCCGGACCACCGCCTCGCCAGCCGCCGAGCGCCGGCCGGCTCGGCCAGCTCCGTCGGCGCTTCCACGAGCTCGGCGCGGTCAACCCGTACGCGGTCGACGAGTACGCCGAGCTGCAAGACGCGGCTCGAGACGCTCGAGACGCCAGGACATCGGACCTGCGGACCGCGATCGGCCGGACGCGCGAGCTGATCGCCGAGCTCGACGACGATGATCGCCGACCAGTTCCGGACGACGTTCGCAGGCGCTCGAGACCGCGTTCGACGCGCGCTTCGAGCAGCTCTTCGGCGGCGGCTTCGCCCGGCTGTCGCTGACCGACCCGACCGACCTCGGCGCGACCGGCATCGAGATCGTCGCCCGGCCGCCGGGCAAGAAGGCCCAGGCGCTGGCGATGCTGTCGGGCGGCGAGCGGGCGCTGACCGCGGTCGCGCTGCTGTTCGCGATGCTCGAGGTCCGGCCGGTCCCGTTCTGCGTCCTCGACGAGGTCGACGCCGCGCTCGACGAGGCGAACATCGGCCGGTTCGCGGAGGCGCCTGCGGAGCCTCGCCGACCAGACCCAGTTCATCGTCATCACCCACAACCGCGGCACGATCGAGGCGGCCGACGCGCTCTACGGCGTCACCGTCGGCGACGACTCGGTCAGCCGCGTCATCAGCCTCCGGCTCGACGAGGCGCAGGCCGCTGGCCGCGCAGCGAGCGGGCACGCCGACGCGCGGCCGGGTAGGCTTCGCGATGCCCTTCTGGCGCCGCAACGGCGACGACGAGCCGGCCACGACCGCGAGGTCGACGAACCGGTCGACCCGACGCTGAGTCGACCCCGACTGGGAGCCCGACCCGGCCGACTTCGGCGTCCTCGACGACGGCGACGCCGGTCGAGCCGCTGCCCGACCACCGATCCGCTCCTGCCGTTCGAGCCTGAACCGCCGTCGGCGCTGTCGATCGAGATCCCGCCGCCGTGCCGGTCGCGCCGCCGCCGACGCGCCGACCTGGACGGAACCGGTCCAGCGACGCCCGCCGCCCGAGGCCGATCCGGACGCGGCCGCTCGACGCCGGCCTCGAGCGGACGCGCGGCGGCTTCATGTCGCGCCTGCGCGGCGTTCCTCGGCACGGCGACCGGCGAGGACCGTCGTGGGACGACGTCGAGGAGACGCTGATCGCCGGCGACGTCGGCGCCGCGCTCGCGATGGACGTCGTCGAGCGCGCCCGCGCGGCGGCGCGACCCGGCGGTGCCGAGGCCGCGGTCCGGCGCGAGCTCGCGGCGCTGCTCGTCCCGCGCGACGCCCGACTGGAGCCGCGCCCGGCCGTGGCCGGCGGCCCGGCGGTCATCCTCGTCGTCGGCGTCAACGGCACCGGCAAGACCACGACGATCGGCAAGCTCGCCAGCCGCTACGCGCGCGAGGGCCGCTCGGTCATCCTGGCCGCCGCCGACACGTTCCGGGCCGCGGCCATCGACCAGCTCCGGATCTGGGCGGACCGGGCCGGCGTGCCGATGGTCGCCCACGCGCCGGGCGCCGATCCCGGCGCCGTCGTCTACGACGCCCTCGACGCCGCGGTCGCCCGCGGCGCCGACCTCGTCATCGCCGACACCGCCGGCCGCCTCCACACGAAGTCGAACCTGATGGACGAGCTGTCGAAGATCCGCCGGATCATCGACAAGCGCCTGCCCGGCGCGCGAGCCCGAGACGCTCTTCGTCCTCGACGCCACGACCGGCCAGAACGGGCTCGCCCAGGCGAAGGCGTTCCACGAGGCGGTCGGGCTGACCGGGATCGTGCTGACCGAAGCTCGACTCGACCGCCAAGGGCGGCATCGTCTTCGCCATCGAGGACGCCCTCCAGGTCCCGGTCCGGTTCGTCGGGGTGGGGAGCAGGTCGAGCGACCTCATCCCGTTCGACCCCGACGCGTTCGTGGCGGCGCTCTTCGCCTGAGACGCTAGCCGCCGACCGGCTGGTCTCGCTCGACCTCGACGACGACCTCGGCGGCGCCGTCGGTCGCTGCCGGTGCCGTCGCCGATGCCGTCACCTCGTCGCCGCGTCGGGACGCGCGGCGGCAGCAGCACGAGCAGCTGCCGCGACCGGCGACCAGCAACAGGATCGCCGCGCCGAGCAGGCCGCCGAGCGGCGCCAGCCAGGCGTGGCGCGCAGCCCGATCGACCTCGGCCAGGACGCCGGCCGCCAGCGTGGCCACCAGCTGGGCGACGCACGGCCGACGACGTGGAACGTCGACGACGACGCGCCCGAGCGCCCGGTCTGCGCACCAGCGTCTGGCGGACGGACGACCTCGGTGACGTCGTAGACGGTCACGGCCGAGTCGGCGACCAGCTGCTGGAGGACCAGGCAGCCGATCGCGACGAGCGGCAGGCCGGCCGGCGCGAGCGGGATGAACGCGTTGCCGAGCGCCGCGAGGAGCATCGCGCCGATCGCGACCGGGCCGACACCCCAGCGGCGCGTCGACCGCGTCGCGACGACCGCGCCGATGAACGACGACGCGCCACCGACGCCGGCGATGACGCCCGATGCGCGGCCGGCCCGAGGCCGCAGCTCGTCGAGGACGAACAGGAACCAGGTCGCGCCGAAGACGCCCCACAGCGCGGCCAGGCGACATCTGCGCGCCGGCGAACGCGCGCAGGATCGGGTCGTGGCGGACCAGCCGCAGGCCGTCGCGGATCTCGGTCGAGGACGGGTTCGCGGTCCTCGACGCGCGGCGGCGGCGCCTCCTCCCGCCGGATCGTGCCGAGGAGGACCGCCGACACGAGGAACGTGACCGCGTCGATGGCGATCGCGATCGGGCGCCGTCAGGAGCTGGACGAGGAAGCCGCTGATCCCGAAGGCGGTGAACTCGGCCGCGGAGCCGCTGGCGGCGAGCGCGCTGTTCGCGTCGACCAGCCGCTCGCGCTCGACGATCGTCGGCAGGTAGGCGTTGTCGGCAGCGTCGAAGAACGTCGTCAGGATCGCCGCCAGCGCCGGTCACGACGAGCAGCTGCGGGAACGTCAGGACGCCGAGCGCGAAGGCGACCGGGATCGAGCCGAGCAGGACGCGCCCGGCCGAGGTCGGCCCAGATGAGGACCGGTCGCCGGCGCAGGCGATCGACCCACGCGCCCGCGACCAGGCCGAAGACGAGCGTCGCGCCGAGGTCGAGGCCGCGCAGGATCGCGACCTCGATCGCGCCCGACGCCGAGGACGAGGATGGCCGCCAGCGGCAGCGCGATCCGCGTGATGAGCGAGCCGAAGATCGAGATCGTCGCCGCCGACCAGACGCGGACGAACGCCGGTTGCGCCAGAGCGGCGAGGCGAACGGATTGCGCACGATGGCGGAGCATAGCCGGCGTCGGACGGCCATCGTGCGAGGCCCTGCGCTACACTCCGCCCGCCTCGGTGCGTCAGAACCCGCGCACCACCCGGCCGTCGACGCGCGTCGCGTCGCCGATCCGGTCCACCACCCGACAGGAGTCCCGACCCGGACCATGTTCGACACCCTCAGCGAGCGCCTGCGCAAGACGCTCGGCAGCCTGACCGGCCGCGGCCGGATCAGCGAGGCCGACGTCGACGCCGCCATGCGCGAGGTCCGCCTGGCGCTGCTCGAGGCCGACGTCAACTTCAAGGTCGTCAAGGACTTCGTCGCGCGCGTCCGCGAGCGGGCGATCGGCGCACGAGGTCCTCGAGAGCCTGATCGGCCGGCCAGCAGGTCGTCAAGATCGTCAACGACGAGCTCGTCGACGCTGCTGTCGGCCGGCGACCGGACCTTCCACCTGTCGGGCAACCCGGCGGTCGTCGCGATGGTCGGCCTCCAGGGCTCGGGCAAGACGACGTCGACCGCCAAGCTCGCCCGGCACGTCGTCAAGCTCGGGCCGCCGGCCGCTGCTCGTCGCCGCGGACCCGTACCGGCCGGCCGCCGCCGACCAGCTCGAGACGCTCGGCAAGTCAGCCTCGACATCCCGGTCTACCGCGCGCCCGTCGGGACGCCGGTCGTCGACATCGCGCGCGGCGGCGTCGAGGCCGCCAAGCGCCAGGTCCGCGACGTCGTCATCCTCGACACGGCCGGCCGCCTCATCGATCGACGAGGCGCTGATGGCCGAGATCGCGCGCCGTCAACGCCGCGGTCAAGCCGGTCGAGACGCTGCTCGTCGTCGACGCGATGACCGGCCAGGAGGCCGTCGCCGTCGCCCAGGCGTTCGTCGCCGCGGTCCCGGTCACCGGCCTGATCCTGACCAAGATCGACGGCGACGCCCGCGGCGGCGCCGCGCTGTCGATCTCGGCGGTCACCGGCGTCCCGGTCAAGTTCCTGGGCACCGGCGAGAAGACCGACGCGCTCGAGGTCTTCCACCCGACCGCCTCGCCGGCCGGATCCTCGGCATGGGCGACATCCTGACCCTCGTCGAGCGGGCCCAGGAGCACGTCGACGCAGAAGCAGGCCGCCAAGCTCGAGGAGAAGCTGCGCAAGGGCAGCTTCACCCTCGACGACATGCTCGATCAGATGCAGCAGATGCAGAAGATGGGCCCGCTCGGCCAGGTCATGTCGATGATCCCGGGCATGGGCAACCTCGCCGGCGAGGCGCAGGCCGCGGTCGACCGCGGCGACCTCAAGCGGACCGAGGCGATCATCCGGGCCATGACGCCGCGCCGAGCGGCGCGACCCGACCGTCCTCAACGGCTCGCGCCGGCGGCGGATCGCCGCCGGCTCCGGGACCGACGCTGCCCGACGTCAACCGACTCGTGAAGCAGTTCCTCGAGATGCAGAAGCTCATGAAGCAGCTGTCCGAGCGGTGGCAGGCGGGCGGCCCTCGGCGCACTGGCCGGCCGGCGATGACCCGAGCAGGAGGGCCAGCGATGAACGGACCCGATCCGAACGAGATCACGCGCACGACACCGATCCAGCCGGAGCCGCCGGCGTCGCTCGCCCCGCAGCCGGTCGACCCCGGCGCCCGCGACCGCTGGCCCGGCAAGCGCCGCCACGCCGGGGCCGATCTCGGCCGAACCGTTGGTGCCGCCGGTCTACGAGGCGACCGTCGCCTGGGCACCGGCCGAACCGGTCGGTCAAGGCCGCCGGCGCGCCGCGTCGTCGCGGACGCCTGCGCTGGGCGGTCGCCCTGGCGATCGGTCGCGATCATCATCACGCACGTCGGCCGCCGTCGCGGCGCTCATCGTCGGCCGCTCACCGGATGCGGTCGTCCTCGGCTACGTGCCCGAAAACTCGATCGCCTACGGGAGGTCCGCCTCGACCTGCCCGGGCGACCAGCGCCTCGCCGTCGGCGCAGTTCCTGTCCAAGTTCCCGGGCTTCACGGACCAGGCCGCGCTCGATGACGAAGCTCGACGAGGTGCTCGACCAGCTGGTCAAGGACGCCACCAACGACGAGCAGTCGTACACGGCGGACATCAAGCCGTGGTTCGAGTGGTGAGCTCGGGCGTCTCGCGTCGGCCCGCTCCCGGATCCCAGACGCTGATCGTCGGCGGCGCCGCCGACTCTCGACAGCTTCCGGGCCCTCGCCTCGCTGCTCGGTCAAGGACCCGGCAGGCGCGCCAGGCCTGGTTCGACGGCGCGTTCACGAAGGCCGGCGCGACGTCGTCGACGCGAGACGTACAGCGGCGCGACCGTGACGCTCTACAGCAACGGGGATGGCCCGAAGGCCGCGGTCGCCGTGCTCGACGGCAAGGTCGCGCGCGGTCGGTGACTGGACTCGGTCAAGGCCGCCATCGACACGGCGGGCAACAGCGGCTTCGCCGACGAGCCCGGTCCGAAGGCCGCCCTCGACGCGGCCGACCGGCGACCACGTCGGGTTCGCCTACGTCGCGCTCGCAGCCGCTGGTCGGACTGGACGCAACGGCGTCAGCAAGCAGGTCTCCGCCTCCAGGCGGCCCGGCCGCCGGCCGCGCTCAGCGCCGCGATGCTCGAGCTACCTGCCGGCCTGGGGCGCGTACTGGTTGCGGATCGAGAGCGACGCGTGGTCGTGGCAGGCGACGGTGCCCATGCCCGACGACGGCGTCGGCACCGACCGCCAACCGGACCTCGACCGTCGCCGAGCACGTGCCCGCCGACCGCGGTCGCGGCCATCGTCGGCAACGACTACGGCAAGACCCTCAAGGGCGCGCTGGACCTCTATCGGTCCGAGCCCTCGCTCAAGCCGGTCGTTGACCGGATCGACCAGGCGTCTCGGCCTCCTCGGCGGCACCGACGCGGCGCTCGGCTGGATCGGCGACGCGGCGATCGTGGTCAACGTGGCGGACGAGACGCCGGAAGGCGGCGTCATCGCCCTGCCGACCGATCCGGCGAAGGCCAAGAGCTTCTTCACCAGCATCAAGAGCCTCGTCGCGCTCGGCGGCGCGCAGGCCGGCGCCACGGTCCGCGACGAGACCTACAACGGGACGACGATCACGATCGTCGACGTCGGCGACATCGCGGCGCTCGCTGGCAAGGCCGGCGTGCCGACCGTGCCACGGCCTGCCCGGCGGCCGACGTCGAGATCGCTTCGCGACGACCGACGACCTCGTCGTCATCGGGTCCGGTCCCGCCTTCGTCAAGCACGTCCTCGACACGACGACAGGCCACCTCGCTCGCGTCGGACGATCGCTACAGCGCTCGCTGGCCGCGCGCGCCGGGGCGGGCCGTCGGTCATCTTCGTCGACATCGCGGCCATCCGCGAGCCACGTCGAGCATGCCATGCGCGACGCTCGACCCGAAGGCGGCGGCCAACTACGAGACAGAACGATCAAGCCGTTCCTCGCCCCGCTCGATGCGTTGATCGCGACGGGCTCGGTCGAGGCGACCTGACCCAGAGCACGTTCATCATCACGGTCAAGTAGCGCGGCGCCCCAACGCGCTCGGCACAAGAGGAGGAACACGAGCACCCATGGCAGTCCGCATCCGGCTGACGCGCGTCGGCGCGACGAAGCAGCCGACCTATCGCGTCGTCGTCGCCGACGGCCGCAGCGCCCGCGACGGGCGCGCGATCGAGACGCTCGGCCACTACAACCCGCGCACCGAGCCGGTCGAGTTCAGTCGTCGACGCCGACAAGGCGAAGGCCTGGCTGGCGAAGGGCGCCCAGCCGTCGGACACCGTCGCCCGGCTCTTCCGTCAGGCGGGCATCCTGCCCGCCGCCAAGTAGGGGTCGCGACGATGGCAGCCAAGGACCTGGTCGAATACGTCGCGAAGTCGCTGGTCGATGATCCCGACGCGGTCACCGTCGAGGTCGTCGAGGAGGACGGCGCGACCGTCATCGAGCTCCACGTCGCCGAGGACGACATGGGCAAGGTCATCGGGCGCAACGGCAGCGTCGCCAAGGCGCTCCGGACGCTGCTCAAGGTGACGGCCGCCCGCGACGGCGAGCCGGTCCAGCTCGAGATCCTCTGAGCGTCGACGAACGGCTCGTGGTCGCCCTCGTCCGGGGCGTCCACGGGCTCAGCGGCGCGGTCCGGGTGGAGGTCCTGACCGACCGTCCCGAGGACCGCTTCGTGCCCGGCGCGGTCCTGCTACCGCGAGGGCGACGAGCGTCCGCTGACGATCGCGTCGGCCGAGGCCGTCGCCGACGGCCCGGGCTGGCGCATCCGCTTCCGCGAGGTCGCCACGCCGTGACGCGGCCGACACGCTGCGCGGCGCGTACCTCGAGGCGGTCGTCCGGCCGGATGCGGACCTCGGCCGCGGCGACGTACTACTGGCACGAGGTCATCGGCACGCACCGTCCGCGGCGTCGACGGCGCCGAGCTCGGGACCGTGCGCGACATCTACCGGGTCGGCGAGACCGAGGTGCTACGTCGTCGACGGCGGGCCGTACGGCAGCGTTCGACCTGCCGGCGGTCCGCGCGTTCATCCGGATCTTCGCGCCGCGGCGCGGCGAGATCGTCGATCGACGCCGAGTCGCTCGACCTGCGTCCGCCACGGTCGCGCGAGTCCGACCCCGACCGCCCGAAGGCGCCGCCGACGCAAGTCGCGCGGCGAAGCCGGCCGACGAACACCGCCCGCCGGAGCCCGGCGCCATGACCCTCGAGATCGACGTCCTGACGCTCTTCCCGGCGATGATCGCAGGGCCGCTCGCGGCGAGCATCCCGGCCGGATCCAGGAGCGGGGCTGGCCGACGGTCCGGGTCCACGACCTGCGCGAGTGGGGCCTCGGCCGGCACCGCTCCGTCGACGACACGCCGTACGGCGGGGGAGCGGGGATGATCCTGCGGCCCGAACCGGTGGCGGCCGCGCTCGACGCGCTCCGCCGGCCGGACTCGACGGTCGATCCTGCTCGACCCCGTCGGCGAGGTCTTCCGCCAGGCGCGCGCCGCCGACCTCGCGACGCGGTCGCACCTCATCTTCGTCTGCCCGCGCTACGAGGGCGTCGACGAGCGGATCCGCTCGCTGGTCGACCTCGAGCTGTCGATCGGCGACTACGTGCTGACCGGCGGCGAGCTGCCCGCGCTGGTCGTCATCGACGCCGTCATCCGGCTGCTGCCCGGGCGCCATCGACGACGCCTCGACCGTCGAGGAGTCGTTCAGCGGCCGGCCTGCTCGAGTACCCGCAGTACACGCGTCCGCCGGCGTTCCGGGGCATGGACGTGCCGGCGATCCTGACCTCGGGCGACCACGGCGCGGTCGCGCGCTGGCGGCGACGCAGGCAGGCCCGATCGAGCGGACCGCGGCCGACGACCGGACCTGCCGGAGCCGCTGACCGACGACGGACCGGCGACCGACGCGGCTCGCGCAGGCCCGTGCTATACTCCGCCGCCGGCGCGCCTACCGCGACCGCTCCCGAACGCCCATCCCGCAGCCACGGCTGCCCAGACTGAGTCAAGGAACCGCCGCGTGAACGTGCTCGACGAGATCGTCAGGACCAGCTCCGCACCGACCTCCCGGAACTCGCCACGGGTGACACCGTCAAGGTGTCGGCCAAGGTCGTCGAGGGCAACCGCGAGCGCATCCAGGTCTTCGAGGGCACCGTCATGCGCCTGCGCGGCGGCGGCATCACCCGCTCCATCACCGGTCCGGCGCATCGCCGTCGGGCGTCGGCGTCGAGCGGACGTTCAAGATCAACAGCCCGCGCATCGAGAAGATCGAGGTCGTCCGCCACGGCGTCGCCCGCCGCGCCCAGCTGTACTTCCTGCGCGACCGCGTCGGCAAGGCCGCGACCCTCCGCGAGCGCCGCACGAACGGCTGACCTGGCGGCGCGACCGCGTCGCCGACCCATCGCCACCTCGACCCCGCCGACCGGCGGGTCGCTCGATCCGCGGTAGGCTACGCGGCCGATGGCCGTCATCGTCCCGACCCTCCGCCACGAGCGCCGCCTCTGGAACGACGGGACTCGTCCGGGTCGTCGGCGTCGACGAGGTCGGGGTCGCGCCGACCTGCGGCGCGGTCGTCGCGGCGGCCGTGATCATGCGGCCCGGCTGCCATCGGATCCCCGGCGTCCGCGACTCAAGACGCTCTCGGCGGCCCAGCGCGAACGCCTCGCGCCGCTCATCCGCGCGCGGGCCGTCGCGGTCGGCGTCGGGCGCCGCGTCGGTCGCGCGAGATCGACCGGCTCAACATCTACCACGCCACGCACCTCGCGATGCGCCGCGCGATCGCCCGGCTCGGCGGCCACGAGCACGTGCTCGTCGACGGCAACCGGATCGCCGGCTTCGAGGCCGCAGGTCGGGCCGTACACGAACATCGTCGACGGCGACGCCAAGGTCTACTCGATCGCCTGCGCGTCGGTCGTCGCCAAGGTCGTCCGCGACCGGATGATGGACCCTGCTGGCCGCCCGCTACCCGGGCTACGGCTGGGAGCGCAACCAGGGCTACGCCACGCTCGAGCACCGCGTGGCGATCCGCGAGCTCGGGCTGACGCCGTTCCACCGCGCGCTCGTTCCTGGCGCTCCAGCGGACGCTGGCCGGCGACCAGCTGGACCTCGACCTGCTCGGCGACCCGGCGGCATCGCCGAGACGCACGACCTGCTCGACCGCGAGCTCGTGCCGGTCATGGCCGACGACGCGACGCTCGACGCGCTCGACCTCGCGTCGCTGGAGCTGACGGCGCCGCCTGAGCGCCCGATCGGTCGGTGCAGTCGCCGATACGTGGCCGATGAGGCCCGACTGCGACGATCGCGCGGCATGGCGGACCGACCCGGCGACCCGACGCGGACGGCGGCCCAGCAGGCGGGTGATGCCGCCGAAGACGCTGGTCGCGCGCTCGTCTGGTCGAGGCCGGCTGGACCGATCCTGGCCCGGAACGTCCATGTCGGTCGCCACGAGCTCGATCTCGTGGCGATCGACCCGGGTCCTCCCGCGGCGCTCGTGATCGTCGAGGTCCGCTGGCGCGGCCGGGCGTCGACTTCGGCCTGCCTGAGGAGACCGTCGACCACCGCAAGCGCATCGCGCGTCCGGGCGGCGGCGTACGGGCTGCCTCGATCGCGGCGTCCTGCCCGACGGCGCGCCGCTGCCGCGGCTGCCGCTGCGGTTCGACCTCGTCGTCGTCGAGCCGGCGACGGAGCGGCGGGTCGCGCATCCGCCACCACCAGGCGCGCTCTGATCGTCGGCGACGCCTGGCTCGAGCGAGCCGGACGGACCCGTGCTAGCACTCCGCGCCGGTCCGGGACCGCGACGGTCCGAGCCACCATCGACCGCCCGGCGCCGCGCCAGGCGCACTGGAGCACACACGCGGACCGTTCCGACCGGGACGGTGCCGGCACCGAGCCCGAGCGCGGCGCGGACCGGTCCCCGGCGACGAGGTCCGCGGAGGAACGAACCGAACAGGAGGTCGCTCACCGTGCCGTCCGTTTCGATGCGGCAGCTGCTCGAGGCCGGAGTCCACTTCGGCCACCAGACGCGCCGCTGGAATCCCAAGATGCGCCCGTTCATCTTCGCGGAGCGCAACGGGATCCACATCATCGACCTCGCCCAGACCGTCCAGCGCCTCGACGTCGCGCTCGAGTTCGTCCGCGAGACGGTCGCCCGCGGCGAGCAGGTCCTCTTCGTCGGGACCAAGAAGCAGGCCCAGGAGCCGGTCGCCCAGGAGGCGACCCGCGCCGGCCAGCCGTACGTCAACAAGCGCTGGCTCGGCGGCATGCTGACCAACTTCGTCACGATCAAGAAGCGCATCGGCCTGCCTCGAGCAGCTCGAGGCGCGCCAGCAGGCCGGCGACTTCGAGCGGATGACCAAGAAGGAAGCCGCCAAGCTGACCGAGGAGATGACGCAAGCTCCAGGCGCACGCTCGGCGGCATGCGCAAGATGAAGCGCCTGCCCGGCGCCATCTTCATCGTCGACCCGCACCGCGAGCGGATCGCGGTGACCGAGGCGAACAAGCTCGAGATCCCGGTCGTCGGCACCGGCGACACGAACGTCGACCCCGACGAGCTCGACTACATCATCCCGGCCAACGACGACGCGATCCGGGCGATCCGGCTGCTCTGCACGCTGGTCGCGGACGCCGCGATCGAGGGCGCCCAGCGAGCGCTCGCGCGCGCAGCGCCAGCCGAGCCCGAGCAGGTCGAGGTCGATCGCGATGCCCGGAGCCCGAGGACGACGAGCCCGGCGCGACCGACGAGCTCGTCGCCGCCCTCGCGCGGCGGCGCCGCGCTCATCGTTCGAGCCCGACGTCGACGATGACGACGACCTGCTGCCCGGCGACCGCGTCGCCCGCGCCGAGCGCGCCGTCGCCGAGGCGCCGGCCGAGGCCGCCCGAGGAGATCGCCGCCGAGCTCGCCCGCGAGGCGGCCGAGAAGGCCGCCGACGACGGCCACCCGGCCGTCTGACCGGCCGGCGCCGGCCACCAGCCGCATCCGACACGAACCACGACACGCGGCGGTGCGCACGCCGGCCGCCGACACGACAGGAGAACGAACACGCATGGCGGACATCTCGGCGGAGCTGGTCAAGGAACTGCGCGAGCGGACCGGCGCCGGGTTCATGGACTGCAAGCGCGCCCTGACGGAGGCCGACGGCGACCTCGACAAGGCGACCGCGCTGCTGCGCGAGCGCGGCGTCGCCGCGGCGGCCAAGAAGGCCGGCCGCGACGCCCGCGAGGGCCTCGTCGTCGAGCTACATCCACACGGGCGGCCGCGTCGGCGCGCTCATCGAGGTCAACTGCGAGACCGACTTCGTCGCCCGCACCGGACGAGTTCCAGAAGCTCGTCCGCGACCTCGCGATCCAGGTCGCCGGCCTGCGCGCCGCTGTACGTCGACGCCGAGCGCATCCCGGCCGGACGCCTCGCGGCCAAGAAGGCCGAGCTCGCTCGCCGACGAGGCGATCCAGAAGCAAGCCCGAGAACATCCGCGAGCAGATCGTCGACGGCCAGCTCAAGAAGTGGTACTCAGCAGGTCGTGCCTGCTACGAGCAGCCGTTCCGCGACGAGGACCGCGACGGTCCGCGACCTGATCACCGAGACGATCGCGACGATCGGCGAGAACATCCGGGTCCGGCGCTTCACCCGCTACGCGCTCGGGGAGGAGCTGTGAGCGACGCGACGGCGCCGCGACCGGCGCGGCGACGCCGCTCCGCTACCGGCGGATCCTGCTCAAGCTGTCCGGCGAGGCGCTCCTCGGCGACCGCCAGTACGGCGTCGACCCGGCGTTCTGCGCGTTCATCGCCGCGCCAGGTCGCGGAGGTCCACGGCCTCGGCGTCCAGGTCGGCATCGTCGTCGGCGGCGGCAACATCTTCCGCGGCCTGGCGGCCGCGGCGCGCGGCATGGACCGGGCGACCGGCGACTACATCGGCATGCTCGCGACCGTGATGAACGGCCTGGCGCTCCAGGACGCGCTCGAGCGGGCCGGCGTCCCGACCCGGGTCATGACGCGCGATCGCGATGAACGAGGTCGCCGAGCCGTACATCCGCCGGCGCGCCATCCGCCACCTCGAGAAGGGCCGCGTCGCGATCTTCGTCGCCGGCACCGGCAACCCGTACTTCACGACCGACACCGCCGCCGCGCTGCGCGCCGTCGAGATCAGCGCCGAGGTCCTGCTCAAGGCGACCAAGGTCGACGGCGTCTACGACGACGACCCGATGACGCAACCCCGACGCGCGGCGCTACGCTCAGCTCGAGTACGCGCGACCTGCTCCGCGACCAGCTCAAGGTCCTCGACGCGACGGCCGTGTAGCCTGTGCATGGAGAACGACCTGCCGATCGTCGTGTTCGACCTCAACCAGCCCGACAACATCACGCGGGTCGCCGCCGGCGAGCCGGTCGGGACGCTCATCTCGGGCGCATCGAGCGCCGCCGGAGGTGCGCCGGCATGAGCACCGAGATCATCGCCGACGCCGACCACAAGATGGCCCGCGCCGTCGAGGCGATGGAGCGCGACTTCCAGGGCATCCGCACCGGCCGCGCCTCGACCGCGCTCGTCGAGCGGCATCCACGGTCGACTACTACGGCACGTCAGACGCCGCTCAACCAGCTGGCCGGGATCAGCGTCCCGGAGCCGCACCAGATCGTCATCCAGCCGTGGGACCGCGGCGTCCTCGGGCGCGATCGAGAAGGCGATCACCGAAGAGCGACATCGGCCTCATGCCGAACGTCGACGGCACGGTCGTCCGCCTGAACATCCCGCCGCTGACCGAGGAGCGTCGCAAGGACCTCGTCGCGAGTCGTCCACAAGCGGATGGAGGAGGCCCGGGTCGAGATCCGCAACCTCCGCCGCGACGCCGCCGACGAGCTCAAGAAGGAAGAGCGCGACGGCGACGGTCGGGGCCGACGAGGCGCATCGCCAGCTCGAGACGCTCCAGAAGACGACCGACCGGCACATCGCCGAGGTCGACCGCCTCGGGCGGCGAAGGAACAGGAGGTCCTCGAGGTCCAGTGGCCCGCGCACCGCTCGCCCGGCCGACCGACGCACCGCCGCTGGCGCACGTCGTCGACGCCGGCGACCGGAGCGTCGCGACCCGACCGACGCCCGCGACCGGCGCGCCGAGCCGCTCCTCGACCCGACCGACCTGCCGCGCCACGTCGCGATCATCATGGACGGCAACCGCCGCTGGGCGCGCCAGCGCGACCTGCCGGAGCTCGACGGCCACGCCGCCGGGCGTCGAGGCGATCCGCGCGCTCCTCGCGCCACGCCGTCCGGCGCGGCGTCCCGGTGCTGACGCTGTACGCGTTCAGCCGCGAGAACTGGGCCCGCTACCGACGACGAGGTCACGCGGCCTGTTCGGGCTGCTCGAGGCAGGCGATCCGCAGCGAGACCGCGGAGCTCCGCGCGCAGGGCGTCCGGATCCGCCTCCTCGGCCGGCTCGACGAGCTGCCGACGACACCCGCGCGCTCGATCGGCGACGCGCTCGAGCGAGCACCGCCGGCGGCGACCGGCTCCTCGCTCAACATCGCGTTCAACTACGCCGGCCGGACCGAGCTCGTCGACGCGGTCCGGCGGCTCGTCGCCGAGCGGCATCGCCGCCGGAGCAGATCGACGAGGACGACGATCGCGGCGGCGCTGTACACGGCCGGCCTGCCCGACCCCGACCTCGTCATCCGGACCGGCGGCGAGCAGCGCCTCTCGAACTTCCTGATCTGGCAGTCGGCCTACGCCGAGTTCTACTCGACGCGAGGTCCTCTGGCCGGACTTCGGGCCGGACGCGCTTCGACGCCGCCCTCCTCGAGTTCGCCTCGCCGCCACCGCCGTTTCGGTCGCTGACCGACGCAGCCGGGAGAGATGCGCGCCAGCGCAGCGATCAGTGCTGCGGTGCTCGTGCCCGGTCGCTTCTGGTCGTCCTCGTCCTCGGCGGCGGTCGTCCTGTCGCTCGCCGTCGCGCTCGTCGACGGTCCTCGCCGCAGTCGAGGTCTTCCGCCTGCTCGGCAGGCGCCGGCTATCCGACGTTCGCGGCGCCTGGCCGGGCATCGCGCTCGCCCTGGTCGTCGTCATCGACGCCGCGTGCCCGAAGGTCCTCGAGGGCAGCGGCTGCCTCGCTCGGCGCCGTCGGCGATCGTCCTCGCGTCGCGGTCGCGTCGTTCACGCTGCGGCGACCCGCGCGACGGCCTGCCGGCGTGGATGGCCGACCGTCTTCGGGGCGCTCTACGTCTCGCTGCTGTCGTTCATCATCCGGCTCGGCGACGCCGGCGCCGGCCGTGCCCGCCGACGCGCCCTTCCAGATCCTCGGCGGCGAGCGCGGCTGGATCCTGCTGCTGGTGCTCACGGTCTGGGCGTACGACACCGGCGCCTACCTCGTCGGCAGGAACTTCGGTCGGACGAAGTTCCTGACCCACATCTCGCCGTCCAAGACCATCGAAGGCCTGATCGGCGGGATCGTCGCCGCGACCGATCGTCGTCGCCATCATGCTGGTGGGGTCCTCGGCCAGAACCGCCGCTCCACGCGCTGGCCCTGGGTCCGCTCGCTGGCGCTGGCGCGCCCAGGCCGGGCGACCTCGCCGAATCCGGTCATCAAGCGCGCCGCCGGCGGCGAAGCGACTCGGGGACGCTCATCCCCGGCCACGGCGGCATCGCTCGACCGGGTCGACTCGTTCCTGCTTCGCCGGCCCCGGTCGTGACGCCTGCTATGTCCTCGCCCTCCATCCGCTGACCGGCGCGCGGGGAGGGGAGTGCCGGCGCCGCCGGGTCGCGCTGCTCGGCTCGACCGGTTCGATCGGCCGCCAGGCGGTCGGACGTCCTGGCCGCCCACCCCGACGCCTTCCGGGTCGTGGCGCTCGCCGCCGGGCGCCAACGCCGGCCTGCTGGCCAGAGCAGGTTGCGCCAGGCTCCGGCGGCGGCGAGAAAGTGGCCCTCGGCGACGGACGGGCGCCCGGCCGGCCTCGACCCGCCGGAGAGAGAGAGAGAGAGAGAGAGAGAGAGAGAGAGAGAGAGAGAGAGAGAGAGAGAGAGAGAGAGAGAGAGAGAGAGAGAGAGAGAGAGAGAGAGAGAGA